>Ga0114919_10003543_pt1 | contig 12581 bp, 13 predicted proteins | sample BlataG_FD_88682 | JGI IMG/M metagenome (GOLD analysis project Ga0114919, IMG submission 88682) | Deep subsurface microbial communities from Black Sea to uncover new lineages of life (NeLLi) - Black_00105 metaG | ecosystem: Environmental > Aquatic > Marine > Oceanic > Sediment | place: Atlantic... | reverse complement strand
TGAGTAGCCCCACTCATTGTCATACCACGCTAGCACCTTAACTAGGTTTCCGATGACCATGGTGGAGAGTCCATCTATGATAGCCGAGTAGGGATTGTGTATGAAGTCCGATGACACCACAGGCTCTTCAGTGTAAGCCAAAATATCCTTTACATCCTTTTCTGCGGCTTCCTTAAACGCGTTATTGACTTCTTGTGCCGTGACTTCTCGCTCTAGTGTAACCGTCAAATCAACAATAGACACATTGGGCACAGGGACACGCAAGGCAAGACCGTTCATTCGTCCTTCAAGCTCTGGCAAAGTCAGGGTTGCAGCCACTGCTGCGCCCGTGGTTGTTGGCACGATGTTGTAGGCTGCTGCTCTGGCTCGCCGAAGGTCTTTGTGTTGCATGTCGAGGAGCCTCTGATCGTTGGTGACGGCATGGGCTGTTGTCATAAGCCCCGCCTTTATGCCGAATCTGTCGTTTAACACCTTAGCTACTGGCGCTACACAATTGGTCGTACAGGAAGCTAAGGAAATTACGTGGTGGTTTTTGTGATCGTATTTGTCGTCGTTTACGCCCAGCACTAGGGTTATGTCTGGGTTCTTTGCCGGCGCAGAAATCAGCACCTTCTTAGCTCCGGACTGAAGGTGTTTCGAGGCTCCCTCTCTGTCCGTGAATCTTCCTGTCGACTCCACAGCCAGATATACGTCCAGCTCCTTCCAGGGTAGTTTAGCCGGGTCTGGCTCCGCAAGAACCTTCAACTCTTTTTCATCAACAGTTATGGTGTCTTTTCTAGCTTCTAGGGTGAAGGGCAGTCTGCCGTGAACCGTATCGTACTTAAGTAGGTGGGCAAGCGTCTTGGCGTCGGCCAAGTCGTTAACTGCGACGAAGTCGATGTCGGCATCGGTTTCCAAGGCAGCTCGGTATAGGAGTCTTCCTATTCTCCCAAACCCGTTAATAGCCACTTTAACTGCCATCTAAATGCTCTCCTTCTTCCTTTTCCTCTTCTTCGGTTCTTTTTCTACGCGCTTTTTGATTTCGGTTTGCAACTTTCCCGTGCGCTCGAGCACTTCTTTCTCTTTATCTGTCTTCTTTTTTCGTCTTCTTCCTAACCAGTCGAACAGACCCATGAAGTGTCACCTCCTCAGCTCCTAAATCATCTTCACGTGTTCCCGGAACTTTTTTCCGCAGCACTCGTACTGCCTAACATGTATCTTGCCTAAATTCCACTCCTTACTCGGTGTTTCGACCTCTTTTCCACATGTAGGACATTTAACCATTTTGTAGTCATCCCCTTTAAGGGCAGATTTTGAGTTAAAACTCAAAAAATGGGAATTGAAAACGAGGCGGTTTCCGCCTCTAGTTTCGTGATGCGCGTCTAGGTGCTACTAATACTCTTCTTTTGGTTTCTTCTTGGCCAGCTTCTTTTTCTTCTTCTCGGTCATGTTAGTCACCTCCCTCTCATTTGATTATGCGTTCGCCTTCTCTGGATATTTACACGCGTTATGACAACAGCAGTTTCCACAGAATCTGTCCGTAGGCACGATTGTTCTTCCATAAGTATCCGTCCACTTGTAGCGCACTCACTGGCAGAGCTCTACCACTCTTCTTCCTCAGGTTCTTCTTCCTCTTTCTTCTTCTTTGTTGGTTTCTTCTCGGACATGGCTTTCTCCTCCTTTTCAGTTCGGCACTTTACACGCAATGGGAGTAGAATAAGATTCTCTTAATAAACTTTTCTCTTTCTACAGAAGTTCTTAACCAAATATATATAAGGATAAGAATATCTTATTATGTTGCCGGTGTTTGGTGTGGAATTGGACGAGATCGATTACAAAATTTTAGAAACTCTCAGGAGGGATGCCCGGACACCCTTCACAGAGGTCGGCAGGGATTTGGGGATATCCGACGCCACAGTCCACGTCCGCGTGAATAAAATGATCGATGAGGGCATCATAAAGAGGTATACTATTGTGGTTGACGAGGAGGCTTTGGGTAGAAGAGTTCGTGGTTTCGTGTTGATAAACGTGAACCCCGGCTTTTTAGAGGACGTAGCAAACCAACTGGTCGAGAATGAATGGGTCAGCGAGGTCTACGAGATTCATGGGCCGAACGATCTCATCGTGAAGGTCGAGGCGGGTGACCTCGGCGAAATGAGGGACCTAGTGCTTAAAGTTCGAGAAATACCAAACGTGGCAACCAGCGAACTGACCATGGTATTCAAGGTGTGGAAAGAAAAGAACGCCTAAAAAATAGATCTTCGTGTGTGGACGGTCGTGAAGGACTTTCTAGAGCGCGAAATGTTAACTGTAAAATCGCCAGCATTAGGATTACAACCAAAACTATTGCAAGAAGAGACTTTGAGACACGAGCTAAAGACAGACATTTACGGGTGGCTCATGTAAGTTGAAAATAAAGAAAATCAAAATGTTTGCGATGGATGTCGACGGCACTTTAACCGATGGTTGCACTTACTATTCTGAAGGAGGCGAAGAGCTGAAGAGGTTTAACGTGAAAGACGGGTTTGGCATAGGTCTTCTTCAACGAAACGACATTATTCCAGTTATTTTGACTGGTGAAAAGAGTAAAATAGTTCTTTCTCGAGCTAAAAAACTGAACGTAAGAGAAGTTCATGTAAATGTTAAAGACAAGTTGAAGAAGGTTTCTGATATAGCTTTTAATTATAAAGTATGGTTGGATGTTGGTGTTGCATACATTGGCGATGATCTCAGTGACATGGGTGTTATGAAGAAGGTTGCGTTATCCTTTGCTCCTGCTGATGCAGTCGAATAAGTTAAGAAAGTTGCTAAAGTCGTCACAACAAGAAGAGGGGGAGAGGGAGCAGTTCGAGAAGCAATAGACTACGTCTTGAAGAGAGGTGTAAACACTGGCACAGAGATGTGACAGATGTTGCGGTAAGCGCGAGATTAGAAGCAATAAGTGTCATTCCCATCCAATTCTACTCACTTTATTTCCATCCACACGGTGTACTTATGATGGGGAGCTACATGTAACTGATACCATTCCTAACAGCCTTTTCCCTTACAATTGCGATCGCCATGTACGAACGTAGAATCTACAAAATATGATCTATGGTCCAATCTTCTTTAGAGGCTTAGGTCTGCCTTCAGCTTCCATAACCCTTTTCTCTTTCCTTCCACTTTTCTTCTTTTTGCCCATTTTATCGCCTCAATTCAGCCACCCGTCGGCGCACGCGCGCTAAACTTGGCGCGATGCGCGCGCAAATCACTTTTTGGCTTGTTCCTTTTTAGGCCTGTATCCCTCACTTTGAAATAGCGGACTCGAAATTATTAGGTCTGCTGTTGCTCTATTGCATGCAGTTGGCACGTTATATAATACGGCTATCCTAAGGAGGGCCTTAACGTCGACATCGTGAGGAAGAGATTCTAGAGGATCCCAGAAGAAAATCAGGTAATCCAATTTCTCGTTAGCGATCAAAGCTCCGATTTCCATGTCTCCTCCATGAGAACCGTCCTTAAGTAAAGCAATATTTAGACCAGTTTTATCGATGATTTTTATCCCGGTTCCTCGGTTGCGTATAAGTTGTGAAGAGCCAATGTCCCTTTGTTGAAGTCAGCCCATTCCACCAAATCAGCTTTCTTATTATCGTGTGCCACCAAGGCAATTGCTCTTTTCAAAGTATCACCGACAAATCAAACCGAATACGTTCTAATAGTCTTAAATCTTTCTACACGCTCAAACCAGCGAAGCGTGCGCATTCTTAACATATTTCGGTTTACTGTGGCTAACGCCATAGATTAAAAATTTCAGTGAGTGGAGATTAAAGGGTGAGTTTTAGCGAAATTCATCGAATTACAAGGGGAAAAGATACAGTCGTCTGCCTTGGCGTAGACCCGGCAGGAATTAAAGCTCCGTCAGGGGAAACCTTATTCGTTGTAGATACCTTTTAGCAAATCTTTGGTCATATTCGAGTTCCTTGCTTCTTAGGATTTGTCTATCAAGCCGATCCAATGCCCTGCGAAAAGTTTGTCCTACATTCCAACCTTCGCTATTGCTGAAGAAGGAGCCTTTCCTCGTCCTTAGCTTAAGACGGCAGTGTATAAGCTGATGGCCCGAGAAGTTTGTGCCGTGAGGCTTCATGTAGACGAAGAGGGTTCCGGCTTCCAGCGTCTCCTCGTATCTCCGTGCAAGGGATTGGAAGTCATCAATTATACTGCTTTGTTGAACCTCATCCATTTCCACATCATCTCGGACGGAGACCTGTATGGTAAGCTTCCGTTCTACCTCTTTCATCTGGGCCATGGGCTCGAGGAAATCTCTTTTCGTTAGGATTCCAATGGGTCTCCCATTTGTTGTCACTACTAGTGAGGAGATGTCGAACTCCAGCATTTTCTCCACAGCATAACTCAGCAGGTTTTCAGGTAAAACGGTGATGACGGGCTTAGACATTATGCCCTTCACCGGAACACCTAAGCTGCTAATTTTTTCCCCCGCCATTTCGCCAACTGTTTGCCGCCGTTTTGGTTGAAAGACGTACTCGATAATGTCACGGATGCTTACTATCCCTACAAGTTTTCCTCTGCTGACAACGGGTGCGTGTGAAATGTCCTGTTCTCTAAAAAGGCTCAGTAATCGTCCAACAGACTCATCTTCCTCAACAACCAAAGGGTTCCTAGTCATTATCTCCTCAACTTCCGTGTTGCCCCATTTCTCCATCACAGCCCCCTGTATAACATCTACCTCCGTGACAAAGCCTAGAAGCTTGTCTCCACTGTAAACTGGGAGTTTCCTGATCCCGCTCTCAATCATAAGCTTGGCGACTTTGCTGAGAGAGTCGCTCAAATTGACCTTGGGCGCCCGCCGCATCAAAGCTTTAGCATTTGTCGTTGTTGGGTCAAGCCGCGACCTGATGATCCATCGCGGTGATAACACGCCTACATGTTTGCCTTTACTGTCGAAAACGGCTAAAGCGGGCAGCTTCTTGTCTTTAAAGAGGGCTAGACATTTTGACAGCTTCTCATCTTCGTGGACGCTCTCAAAGCCCTCTGCGAAAACGTCCTTAACAGTACCTGAAATCAACACATTATTCCTCTTTTTTTGTGATCTGTGATGTAATTTAAACATTCAAGAATTTAAATTTGCATGCATGCATTCACTTTTTCTTCTTACTTGCTCTCGTGGCTTTCTTTCGCGCACTACAATGAGGGCATTTATCAAGAGTCTTACTATAGGTCTCGCCACAATATTCGCATTCCACAACCAGAGTTTCTGGCTCTTTTACCAGAAATCTCTTAATCCTACTGATGATTTTTTCTTCTCGGACTATTTGCAGGATTCCGACAATTAACAAGCCAATTCCAACAAAGAATAATAAAGCTCCATAGTGGAAAACTTCAAATGACCAGTTTACATACTTGTGACTAAACGTGCTCATTGTGTTGTCAAAGTTAAGTCTAAATGAACCAATTGCAGGCGCATTCCATTCAAGGTGATATCCATCATAAATTCTGCCAGCATCAAGAATGCGTCTTCCACTTGAGTCGGTTATGTAGAAGAAGACATCATTGTTAGCTCCAGAAATTGAAACATCAAGTTCAACTAAGCTTCCATAGAACAAGCCCAAAGTTGGACCGTTGATGTTGTTTGGTGCAAGGTCATATGACCCCGCAGAGTTCGACCATTTCGGCAGAAACCAGTGTGTTGGCAAGAAACTGATTATCAAAACAGCAATTGATACTGCAAAAAGCACCTGTCCTTTCTTCAATTGCATCCCAAATTATCGTTGCATGCATGCAAACGAACGATCCACGTTTCCCATAGGGAAATCTTTTATAACCCACATGTGATTCTGCATGAGTTCTATCATCATCTCAGGAATTCAACAGACACGCAAAAGGGCTTAGAAATATGCTGATAAATTTGCAGAAGACTATTTGAAAGCATACAAGATAGTTGCAACATGCTCAAGGCCTAAAAAGGTGACACGCACGAACATAGAACAAACTAGGTAACCAAGAAGATTTTCAGGGCACATCTATTGACAAAAGCCACCCCAATGCTCAACTGTATTTACGCAAAGACAATTAAGGATTAGATACTTTTGAAGGTTACATGAAAACTGGCATGATCATTTCTATCAGTGAAGAGTTGCTCGAGGCGATTTTTGAAGGCGCAAGAAGGCTTTATCCGAAGGAAATAGTCTTGCTTCTTCGAGGCGAAAAGAAGAAGAATATGGTTATGGTTTCCGAGCTTCTTGTTCCTCCACTCGCAACTTACGGTCAGGGCTTCGCCAACATTCCACTTCACATGTTGCCCATGGATTTCAACATTATTGGAACATTGCATTCTCATCCTTCCGGAGATTTAACACCTTCCAGCTCAGACTTGAACCATTTCTTCGGAATCATGCTCATGATCGCAGGTTTTCCCTTCGCAAATGAAAAAAACATTGCAGTATACAATCGCAATGGCAAGAAGTCAACATTGAAAGTAACGAGAAGGTAGTGGGGATCGTTGTGGTTAGCAGACTTCTAGTCTTTTGGTGGACATATCCCACAAGCAGACCTACTACAGTTGTGAGCAAGGCAAGGAATACTGAAGGAGCTGCAGCACTGATCGAATCCATAAACAGAGTTTACGGCCTAAAAGTAGACACGAAAGAGCTGTTAGATAAGGCATAAAAAATAAAGAAAAACCACAAAAACCACCAAAGATGATTGGCTGTTCTTCAAGAAAACTTAATATGTTCTGCATGCATTAATCCTTTTCTAATATTTTTTGACATTTTCTCCTTCTTCTTTCATATGTGTTTTAATCAAAAAGTACCGGGGTACACGTTTCATGTAGTCACGGTATGAATCACCATATCGTTCTAGGCAAGCCTTTTCCTCCGCTAGAATTCTCGAGTGAAGGAATAATGAAGATACGATTTGTATGAATAGTGCAAGCCATGAGCCTATCGCAACACAAATCCCAAGAAATGAAATAAAAAACATGAGTTGCTGTGGATGGCGTGATATTCTGTAGAGCCCTCTGGTAACTGGCTGATCAAGGGGTGCATTTTTGAAATTGAAAAGAGCAATAACGAATCCCGCCAAACCAAGGGCAAACAAAATAATTCCGGGATACGTGACTTATCTCGTTTAAATTTCTCACTTCGGATTAACCAAGATGACGGGTCTGAGAGGAAATATCGGTTTAAATTATCGGAGTTACAGCACAATTGTCAGCCCTTTCTGGGAAACGTTCACAAAACGAGCTTAAAATAAGATTTTAAGATGGAGACGCAGATGCAAAGAATAAGCGCACGCACGTACCCATCCAAATAACTGTCCGCATTCTTGGGGTTATTATCAGGTAAACTCCTTTCTTTCGAAGAGCACCAAACCCAAAATCGCGGTGATGATAAAGTAAAGTCCTATAATTGCCAGACCTTCTGGGACCTGCACGTTGAACGTGGTGATAGAGATTCCTCCTCTAGGGCCAAAGTTGTTTACAACGCTGTGTGGTGGGTAAGGCACCATCAATACGTTTCCTATTATTTGCGCTCCGTAAGTCAGGATAAACCAAGGCTCAATCTGGACAAGGTTTGCAACTAGTGTCTGAATAAGTGTAAACGCAAACAAAAAGAGGATAGCGGTCACGAGGATAGACATTGAGCTGCTCTTGAATAACGAACTGAAAAAGAACGTGAACCCAAGAACTGCCGCAAGATAGAACCACGCAAAAAGCACAGATTCGCCGAATTGGTAAGGCACGTTTAGACCAAAGTAATACATCCCATTACTGACTGTAATCGCCGTAAATACGCCCAATATTACTGTAGACGCAAAAAAAGCTGCCAGCCACTTTCCAATGTACACGGACGACCGTCTAATGGGGTTTGGGAGCCCAAAGTAGCCAGTTTTGTTCTGAAATTCCCCTGAAATTGCATCACCTCCAAAGAAAATTCCGGAAAGTACAATCACGTAGGTCGCAGAATTTCCCCACCAGCCAGAATAGAATGATAAGTCAGAGGTCAGAAAACTCGCAGGACGATAATATCCAACCACAAATGTGAGAAGTGCACTTATCAAGAGAGCTATAGTTAGGAGTATGAAAAATCTGCGCGATCTAAAGTAATCAAGAAACGTGTACTTCATCGTGATGCCAACTTGCGTCAGGCTACTTGGCACCATATTGCTTGAAACAATTTTTGTCTCGGTCATGGTTGATCACAACGTACTCTTTATGAGTTTGAGATATGCGTCTTCAAGTTCTGACGCCGCTGGTCTGTAACTGATCACTCCAATTTTCATTCTAACCAGATCAGCAAGAATCCGTTCTTGCACATCCAGACCCCCGTTGAAACTAATTTTGAGGGCTTTCTCATCTTTTTTCTCTGCGGCGACAACCTCTGGAAGGGTGGCGATAGTTTTGGTTATCTGGCTTAGGTCAATGGGGCGTTGCAGTCCAACTTCCACAACGTTGGTTCCCCCTGAAAACCTTGCTGTTACATTGGAAATTGTGTCGTAAACGATTAGCTTGCCATGGTCGATCATAGCGACCTCGTCGCAGACATCAGAAACCTCACTCAGAATGTGGGAACTCATGAAAATCAATTTTTTCTTGTTCTTTAGAGATTTCACGACGTCTCTGACTTCGCTCATTCCTCTTGGGTCAAGGCCAAGGGTAGGCTCGTCTAAAAGGAGTATGCTTGGATTGCTGAGAAGTGCAGAGGCGATGCATACTCTCTGTTTCATTCCCTTGGAGAACTTGCCCACTCTCTTATCGATCCATTCTTCCATTCGAACTTCTGAGATGGCTTCTTCTATTTTCTTCTTTCGCTGTGCGGTCGGCACTCCTCTGATCTCCGCTATCATCATGAGTGCTTCTTTGGGAGTTAATGAAGGATAAATCTCTGGGGTCTCGATTAGAGTTCCCACGGACGCCAGTGCTTCTTTCTTGTGAGTATGAACATTCGCACCGTTTATCAAAGCCTTTCCAGAGGATGGTCTTATTAGATCCGTGAACATTTTTAGAGTGGTAGTTTTCCCAGCGCCGTTCGGACCTAAGAACCCAACACATTTCGATCCCTCAATTTTTAAGTTTAGATCGGATACTGCCACAAACGAGTTGAAATGTTTGGAAAGATTCAGGGCTTCAATAGATGGATTTGTCAAAGTGATTATCTCTCACTGTTTCTACCTTGTCATGGCTCTCTTGAACACTGGCAGGGCTACTGCTGTCATTACGATTCCGAATACTATCAGTATCGTTAGCTCTGTGGTTATCGCGGGTATGTCTGCGCCAAGCACCATGACTTTCCTTAGAGCAGTAGAAGCGTAGGTTAGCGGAAGGAATTTGGACACGCCTTGCATGTACCACGGCATTTGCTGTATCGGGAAGAACACGCCGCTGAGGAACATCATGGGAAACATTAAAGTCATCATCAACATCATGGCTGTCTCTTGATCCTTCGCAAAGGACGTTATCACAACGCCAAGTCCAACGAAGCTGAACACCCCCAACAAAAGCAATGCAAAGACTAACAGAATGCTTCCGTGAATGGTGACGCCGAACAAAGCCACAGCCAATATCAGTATGAGAGTCCCTTGGAGTAAACCCCTAGCCGTCTGGGCGAGGGTTTTTCCAAGTATTATAGCAAGCCTGTTGATCGGAGCCACCATCATTCCGTCCAGCGTCCCAACCTCCCTCTCGTGGGAGACAGCTGCGGGAAGCCCTGTCATAACGCTCATCATCACTGTCATGGCCATAATCCCCGGAGCTATGAAGTCGAAATAACTGAAGTGTCCTGGAACGGCTCCCTCTGTCTGAACACTGTAGGGCTTCACGATCGCAAGTGAGTTGCTTGCGTTAACCGCTGGGCTTAGTCCCTGAACGTTCTGTTGCGCCAACCATGTACCCATCTGTTCAAACACTTCCTTCAAGGCGGTCTGCAGCAGCGTCGACATTTGGGGATTAGACTGGTCGGTTACGATTGTGATGGTTCCCTGTTTTCCACTCATTAGGCTCGAGGTGAAGTTGCTGGCGATTACAATGCCTCCTTCAACGTCTCCCCTCTGGATCATGTCCCTTACTTCATCGAGACTTGAAGCATCAGTAATAGCCATCATACCTGTGCTGTTGTTCAACTTCTCCAAGGCCATGATGAATGTTGCACTTGCACTGGTATAGTTGCTGTATCCCTCGTCTTCGTTCACTAGGGCGACGGATACACTTATGGATGTGTCAGAAGGATATATGAAACCAACCATGCTCATCATGAATATCGGCATCAACACGAGCATAATCAGCCCTAATTTGTTCCTAAACAACTCCATTAAGTCCTTCCAAGCAACCATGAGGCTGTGGGAGATCATATTTTTAACGCTCACTCGGGCCTCACCTCACCCTCCGTCGTGGCATAAAATGCCTGTGCTCTCTTAATGGTATCTTTTGGTCTGCGTTGTCTCTAACTTCGCGACCAGTGATGTGTAGGAACACGTCTTCAAGTGTGGGTTCAAGGTTCTCTACTGAGTTTATCTTGCCCTTCTCTGCTCTTATGGCGTCGATTATAGTGTCGAATGTTTCGTCACCATTAGCATGAACCTTGATGTGCGTGGAGTTGTCCTGAGAGAGGGAATTGACGCATTTTAGAGACTGTATCGACGCGATCATGTTGGTGGTGAGATTTGCAATCTCTAGTCCCAAGATAGTTGTGTCAGCTCCCGAAACAAGCTTTTTCAGATTTGTTGATGTGTCAAGCGCGACGATTTTCCCATGGTCTATGATGCCTATACGGTCGCAGAGCATGTCAGCTTCAATCATCATGTGTGTTGTGATGATGATTGTCGTCTTATTTTCTCTATTGATTTTCCTTACGAACTCTCTAACTTCGACGCTGGATTGAGGATCCAGCCCCAATGTGGGTTCATCTAGGAACAGTACTTCTGGCATGTTAAGCAATGCCCTTATTACATTCATCCTCTGCCTCATACCCGATGAGAAGGTGCCCACCTGAGAATCCTTCCAATCACTTAGTTGAACCAGCGCTAGCAGTTCGTCGATACTCTTGTCGAGAACTTCTTTTGGGATATTGTAGAGTCTTCCAAAAAACCACAGGTTTTCCTTAGCCGTCAACCGGTCGTACATGATTATCTTTTCGGAAACCAACCCAATGAGCTTCCTCACCTCATTGTCATCCTTCACAATGTCGTGGCCGCCGACTGTGGCCTTGCCCTCCGTAGGCCTGGTTAATGTGGAGAGCATCCTTATTGTCGTGGTTTTACCAGCCCCATTAGGACCAAGCAAACCGAAAACCTCGCCCTTCTTCACATCAAACGAAACGTGATCCACTGCTGTGAGTCCGTTGAAGTTCTTCGTGAGGTTTCTGACCTCAATCATTACATCGCTTTGCAACCCAGCCTCACCGCAATTATGTAGCAGAGAAACATATATAAGTCAAATATAAGCTTTCCCTAACGAATGCCGTTGTTAACCTTCAATGCAAACACTCCTGGGGGCGTTGAATGAGTAAAGCAAAAGAGATAGCTGAGATGTGGGACATGGAGATGCGGAAGGGATACACAAAGTTAGCGGTGCTGATGTTTCTGAACAAAAAGGCTCTAACGGGTTACGACATCATGAAGGAAATTGAGGAGGAGACCCTCGGTTTCTGGAAGTTAACGTCAGGTGGAGTATATCCTGTGCTTAAGGACCTGGAAGAAAGAGGATACATCAAGGGACAGTGGAAGGCCAAAGGTAAACGAAGAAAGAAGATATACGAGATAACCGATGAGGGAAAACAAATGCTAGAGACCGCGTTGTATAGACAGCGGCAAATGGAGGAGACAATCGGGAAAATGTTCCGTCAATTCGCTCAAGAGGTCTTAGGAACCAAGCTTCCTTCCTTTCCTCCTACACCCTTTAAGCTTCTACCGTTTGGAAAAAATCTTGAAGAAAAATCTCTCGACGAACAAATACGCATTCTTAAAAGTTTTCGCACTCGGATGCGCAAGGCAATCAAACTAATAGATAAAAGGTTGGAGAAGCTAGAAGAGTCAAAATAGAATAATATAAGGTGGAATGGTGTGATGATTCCAGAGGTTTCGCAGCTTTTCCCTCAAGACGACATTCTCGGGTGGATTCTTCAGATAGCTTACCTTGGTTTCTTTGCGGTTTACATGCTTTATGGACAGCGCATCCAGACTTGGAGCATGTTGATGACTGTGAGAAGCTCTTTAAATCGCCTCAAGTTTATGAGAGACGAGGGAAGGAGGATTGCCATATCAACCATAAAGGAGATAGGGAAGCTTAATGAGGATCTAACCGCCGGGATCGACCGATTTTTGGAGTACATAGCCATAGCGCCTCAGAGAATGGACCCATCAGGCATAGTCTGGAAGCTTGAACACATACTTGATGTACGGGACACTCGTTTCAAAGATGATGTAAAAATTATGGCTCCAGAGGCAGATGAAACTCAAACGAACAATTTGGAGAACATGCTTGAAGCCGCCCTAGCCCTAAACACCATCTACAAGGTCATAAGGCATTATTACCTGCTCGGCAAAAAAACCATGAGCCTCTACACCATCATGCAGGTTCAAATGCAGCTGCCCCTCATCATGAAGGAGGC
>Ga0114919_10003541_pt1 | contig 12584 bp, 10 predicted proteins | sample BlataG_FD_88682 | JGI IMG/M metagenome (GOLD analysis project Ga0114919, IMG submission 88682) | Deep subsurface microbial communities from Black Sea to uncover new lineages of life (NeLLi) - Black_00105 metaG | ecosystem: Environmental > Aquatic > Marine > Oceanic > Sediment | place: Atlantic... | reverse complement strand
TTGGAGAAGTCACTCTATCGGGACAAGGATGGAATGATATATGAGCCTTCATCGCATATTGAAGGGCCGATGATCAAAGCCGCTGCGAATTTTCAAATTCCTGGACGGGGCAAAAAAACTTACAAGGACTTGACTAAGGCTGCGATCTTCGTAGAACCCGTTCAGATACCTATTGAACCACAAGATTACGAGAAGGATGTTCAACCTGTGGTGATTAATAGGGCTCGTGTAAGGCGGCATCGACCCAGGTTTGATGTGTGGAGGCTCAAGTTCAAGATCGTGTGTCTTGAGGAGGATCAGTTGAGCGCGGTGACCATTGAGAAGATCCTGGCGTATGCAGGAAAGTTTTGTGGTCTAGGGGATTGGAGACCTAAATATGGTCGTTTTAAGATAATAAACTTCAAGGTTATTGATGGTGAATAGGGGCATGTCTCCTCCTAAACATCTCAGGCGTCTTAAAAAGATGTACGAGAAGGTAAAGTCTGCTCAGGAATGGTTGGATAGACAGCTTGAATCTAGGTCATTAGCAAGATATGTCCAACCATGGGATGGTATGTCACCTGAGAAAACTGTAAAATTATATCTTATAGAACAAGGTATTGGGGTTCAAAGGAATCGTTTACCTACGATTGATTATAGAATCAAAATCAATGGGGAATGGAAAACACTGGAGATTAAATCCGATATTCTTCGACCGGGACAAGAGAATGCCGATGAGTATGCTGTAATATTATATCCAAATAAGAATAATAAAAGTGGAGAATGTATTATATTAACAACATTCGAAATTTCTAAGGATCAACAAAAAACTGATCAGATTCCCCGAAATAGAGTAGTAGATTAATTTATATACACATTAACCGGAAAATATATCATGGTGTGTTTGGTTTCATGACAGAAAATAGAAAACCATTATCATAGGTATCTCTAGAGGCTTTCAATTGAGTATGCCTAACGTTCTTTTGATCACGATAGATTGCCTTCGTGCAGATCATCTTTCATGCTACGGATACGAGAGAAAGACCAGTCCACATATGGATGAGTATATGAAAAAAGGATTCACGATCTACAAGAATCACCTTTCTAATGGACGCACTACTCCAGATTAGTTCCCATCCATTATGTGTTCTAGACACAGGATGGAAATGTTAGACAATAATCTTCCCGAAAAATGGACCGCGATCGCGGAGATGTTGAAAGATCATGGTTACGCTACCGTTGGTCTGGTATCCGCGAATTCATTTATATCAAAATACTATGGATATCATCGGGGTTTTGATGCGTTCAAGGATATAATGGATGGGCATATGTTCAGTAGAGAACATTCACCGAAGACCAGGATTTTTGTTAAGGATATATGTGATATACTATTCGATATAGAGAATAAATATCATCACGATCTGGAGTTCTCTAATTTGGCGAGTAAAGAGATTGAACGGTTGATCAAATGTGATGAACCATGGTTCATGTGGGTACATTACATGGATGTTCATGTTCCCTATTCATGTGCCAATATGGAATTTGGTAGATGGAGATTAAATAACATTCCCTACTATGACAAAATAATGAATAAGATAATTATGAAGGAAGATCACATAAAGATCGATATCACGCGAGATGTCATCGATATGTACGATAACGCAATTCATCAGGTAGATAGGAACGTCGAGGTCTTACTACGTCATTTGGAGAGATCAGGAAATCTAGAGAATACCATGGTAATGATAACCTCTGATCACGGCGAATGTTTTGAGGAGCACGGATCATGGCAACATCCATTCTATGGTATATACGAGGAACAGTTGAGAACACCATTGATGATAAGGTATCCAGGAGATCATCCATATCACACCGTGAATGATTGTGAGGCTACATGTGCGGCTGATATACTCCCGACGATCGCTGATGTGGTTGGGTGTTATGAACCTCCGATCATCAGGGGAAAATCCATCCTCAAACTGAAGGACGATGAAGGACAGAGAACGATCTTCCATGAGGGAAGGATTAGGAAGTTCTTAAGGATGGAAAGGAACATGCCATTGATCGTGCGTGGTGCGACTAGGGGGAATTATAGGTTGGTGTTGGAGGAGAGAAAGATCAAGAATCGTCATAGATTACATGATATCAGAATGGATGCTACGGAAACAAAGAACGTATTCAATAATCCTGAATATTCTGATATCAATCAATCACTCCATGAATCCATATCCAGATTAGTGAAGGATGAAAATAAAACCATAGATCTGGAAGGACTTGTTGTAGATTAATTTATATATGTGTAATTTTATCCTAATAATCCCGGCGGGAGTGGCATGGATGAAAATTAGGAGCATCATATACAAACCCAAAAACTCTAGCCAGTTTTTTTATCCATGTAGCCCCTCACTCCCATCGGGACCGATACAAGGTGAGATTTTTTGAAGATGCAGACGAATCGTTTTAAGAAATTCATCATGAAGGCTCTCTGGAGAGCTCAACAAAGTCAGATGGTTATATCTATAATTTTTTGGTCTTTGACGTTGACGGGGATCTTCTACGATAAAGTTGCTAAAAAGTTCAATAATTTTGGCTTGCCACAATCCAATGTATTTGGTGGTATGGCTATTATGTTTTCATTTGTCGTGATAATGATATTACTTTTCGGTTATCTTTTCGATCGATTCCAGTTCTGGAAGGAACAATTCGTGGTACAGATCGAACGTAATCCATACGCGTCCAAGGGAAGAATGCATCCAAATCAAGTCATATATTGGTCGGCTGTGGTTGATCTCCTTCCAGATGATAGTGAGAAGAAAAAAGATCTACAGGCGATCATAGATTATAACCTAAGCATCCCGGAGGTTGAAGAGGAAGTTGATAGAATAATCCGGATAGCAAAGAGGAATAGTTGATGGATGAACCTAACATTCTCCTGATCACTGTAGATTGCCTTAGAGCAGATCATATGTCTTGTTATGGATATCATAGAAAAACCACTCCATTTATAGACGATATATGTAATCGATCTACAATATACATGAACCACATGTCCAACGGACCAACCACACCAAATTCATTCCCTTCGATCATGTGTTCAAGATATAGATTGGAGATGCCAGGATTGGAATTACCAAAGAAATGGATCACCATCGCGGAGATGTTGAAGGAAATAAATTACAATACTATTGGTATGAGTTCAAGAAACCCCTGGACTTCTGAATATTTTGGTTTCAATAAAGGATTTGATTCATTCCGGGATTATATGGAAACGAGCCCGGAGAGTTTATTTGAAGCAGAAAAGATGGGTGGGGTTGCAAGATCGATAAAACATATTTATGATATCATAAACGGTGCTGCTCAAAATAAAAAGATACAAGATCTTCGATTTGGTAAAGATGTAATTGATAAATTGAAGGATATGAAAAAACCATGGTTCATGTGGACATATTTCATGGATACACATACCGAATACTTTCCAGAAAAATTATATTATGGAGAGAAGCGATTGAATATGACGTGGTACGTAATGATATTAAATAAAATAGTGACCATGAATAAACATCCCAAGATCAAGGTGAAATATGATCTGATTGACCTATATGATAGTGCGATGAGACAGATAGATGAAATAATCGGAAAGATGATGAGCATGATAGACAATGATATCATGGTAGTCATCACATCGGATCATGGGGAAGCCTTTGAAGAACATGGAAGATGGACACACCAACATTATTCAATGTACAACGAACTCTTAAAGGCACCATTAATAATTCACTATCCAAATCAACAGGAACAGGAAATAATTGAAATACCATCTAATTCTGTAGATATCATGCCAACGATAGCTGATGTGACTGGTGCATTTATACCACCGATAATCAGGGGAGAATCGTTGTTAAACGGTGTTGGTAATAGACCGATCTTCCATGAAGGGTTGAGAGCGAGAAGTATCAAAACAATAAAACATAATATACCAAGGACCAGGGGAGTGACGATCAATAATAAGAGATTGTTGGTAAGGTATGATCCTGGTGAGATGCAATTATATGATCTTTCAACAGATCCAGAGGAAAGAAACAATCTGGTGGATAGTGAAGATCATATAGATACCAAAAACCATTTACTTAGTCTAATAGAAAACATGATAGAGAACGAGAAAAAAACTATTCAGATGGAAATGACGTGATCGATAATCTGATATTAAGATTGTACTTCAGACGGAAGGTTCTCACGGACAAATACCTTCGAAGTAGGGTGAAGGGTATAATGAGTTCACCCATTCCAGATTTTGCAAGTCATCCAATGTCTTATAAGACCATCTCTGGTCATCATATAACGATGCTATCCAGGTACATTAAAGCATTAGATATAGTTACGAATAAGATTGTTCTGGATACTGGTTGTGGTCTTGGGTGGGGATCCTACATTTTATCTCTAAGGGCCAGAGAGGTCGTAGGGATGGATATAGACACGGGGTCCATAGAATATGCCACGGCGAACTGGAAGGTTAAGAATCTCACCTTCGTTAAATCGAGTGCTCTAGATATGTACAGATTCCCTGACGGTATTGTGGATGTAGTAACTTCAATGGAATTGATAGAGCATTTCAATACTCAGAATGGGTTGGATTATTTCAGGGAGATGTTTAGAGTATTGAAACCAGATGGTATTATCTTTGGATCATCCGGTTTCACTAATGATGAGGATAGAAAGAAAAGTATGATATTATCCAATCCTGATCACAAGCACATATATTCCGAGAATGAATTCAAGATAATGATGAGAGACGTGGGATTCAAGGAAGTGAATGTTTTCAATGGTTGGTTATTTCAGGCGAGGAGATGATATGAGCAAAATACTATTTCTCACTTCAGCAGCACCCGACAAATCTCCATTTTATACGATCGAGAAAAGACCACCATTAGGTGTAGGATCATTGATATCCGTTCTCAGAGAGAATGGACACGAGGTTCATTTCATAGATAGGTATCTTGGGATGGATAAGGATCCATTCAAATATGTTTTTTATAATGATATAGATTATGTTGGGATATATTCGAACACCATATGTTTTGATGATACCAAATTCCTGATTAGTAGATTAAGATATATGAGAGAAATGAGAGAGTGGGACGGGAAGATCATGGTGGGTGGTCCTCATGCTTCCATTGCACCGGAAACATTAGAGGGTAGAGGTGTAGATCATATCGTGATGGGTGAAGGAGAGAAAACGATATTGGATATATTGGATGGTCGTATTGATGATCCGGTCATAAAAGGTCAAAGAATGACCTCTGAAGATCTTGATAAACTTCCATTTCAACCTTGGGATATATTCACCAAACTTCCGTATGATTATAGTTGCGATTGGATGGATGCCACTCCTACGTTCACCATGAATACCAGTAGAGGTTGTCCATTCAATTGTGCATTCTGTTCAGTGGACTCGATATGGGGAACGAACTATACCAAATTCAGTGTCGAAAGGATATTGGACGAGATAGAATTCCTCTGCAACGATCACAACGCCAAAGGGATATACTTCAGAGAGGACAATTTCACGTTGGATAAGAAGCGTGTGGATGGGTTCTGTAAGGGGATAAAAGATCGTGGTATAGATATCACTTGGGCTTGTGAAACCCGTGTGGATACTCTAAGTGAGGAACGTATTAAGAATATGGCGAATTCTGGCTGTCGTGCTTTCTATCTTGGTGTGGAGAGTGGAAGCCAAAGGATATTGAACATAGTCAATAAGAGAATTGATATAGATCAGGTGAGGAACGCCGTGTCCTGGGGAAAGAAGTACGGGGTGCGGAGTTATTGTAGTCTGATCACCGGAATACCTACCGAAACATACCAGGATCATGTGAACACCAAGAAGATGATGAAGGAGATAGATCCGTATAGTTTTGCATTCAACGTGTTTGTCGGAATACCATTCAGCGATCTTTATCGTGATCTTCTGGAGAATGGTGGATATGAACACATCGATGATGTTGGTTTGATGTACTTGCCAGGATATGATATCAAGGCAGAGTATTTTTATGCAAAGAAGATCCATGAGATCACCGATCTTGAATTCGACAGGAACAAGTGGAGTGACTACGACAGAAAGTTACACAAGAGGATATATTTCAAGAGATTACTGAGGTTTGGTTGGAGAACGATCAAGAGGTTGGGGTTAGTATGAATGAACCACAAGTATCGATAATAATGGCAGTGCATGACTATAACAACGAGTATTTGAAGGAGTCCATTGATAGTATTATTGAACAATATCATGAGGATTTCGAATTTATCATAGTAGATGGTGCGTCCACGGATGGTACCAGTGAGACGATAATGGAATATAATGATTCGAGGATTCATCATGAAAGATTGGATATGAATCCGGGTTTCACTCCAATGTTGATCCATGGTATGAATATTGCTAAGGGAGAGTACATCGCCAGACAGGATGCAGATGATGTAAGTGTTCGTCATAGGATTAGAAGCCAGGTGAAACACCTAGAAGATCATAAAGATGTAGATATTCTTGGTACTTCATATCGTGTTATAAATCACGAAGGTAGGAACGTCAAGAATGTGATCATGAATTTTTGTCATAAGGACGTGTTACATGATCTCAGATACGGATCCCCATTCCCACACGGATCTGTAATGATGAGAAGGAAAGTGCTAGATGAACATGGATACGATCCTGATGTAGAGAAGGCACAAGATTATGATCTCTGGATGAGAATTGCTAAGGAAGGAAGATTCAAGTTCTGTGTGACACCAGATATACTCTATCACTGGAGGGACCACGAAGGGGGTGTTGGTAATTCTCAGTGGATGAAACAATTTATCTATTCCGAACGTGCCAGGATGATATTTAATGGACATGTTGACGTTGATCCTAAACAGATATCATGTCTAGCCATGGATGGACGATTGACCAAGATCAGAATAAGATATCTGGCATTGAAACATAGAAGAGATTTCTATAATACCAAGGGTAGGAACAAATATTATCATCTAATCTCTCTGATAATACTAGAACCCAATTACCTGATAGATGGGTTAATAAAACGTTTCAGATCATCTAAATATAGTTGTGTCGAATGTATGGATTATACTGATTGGACCCTCTGCCCGAATTGTAAAATGATGAGTGTACCACCCGAGAATGATGTATGCAATGGTTGTGAGAGGGACAAACTCTGGTATATTGGATGATGATGAAATGCGTAATTTATTCATCTATGAAACCCCACACCCTGCACATCTAGCGTTTGCGAGATCGATCGATTGTTTTGTCCCGGATAAGTCTTGTATATCAAAACCGAAGATCCTAAACATGTTGTCGATGAACATATTCTATTTGCGTCTTGCAAGAACACCGGTGTTGACCAGGTATGCAATAGAGAAGGCTGCTAATGACTACGAGGTTCCTATTGAGTTCAGACCACCAAATGAACCAGATATAGTCCTTTATGAAGGTTGGAGACAGATGGGTCTGTCTCAGTATTTTCCTAATTCGTTCAATGTTCTGATCAATGGTGATTGGTATCCATTGATATTTTATAAGAACAAAAAAATGATGGAATATTATGAATATATGGATCTTATAATAACAGTGTCTGAATATAATAAGAATCATCTACCAGAGTGTGTCCAAGATAGGGTTCGTATAATCCATCCATCATTGAGTATGAGATCCTTCGGAAGGGCTGGTGGGGTAGATTGTGTATTCATCGGAAATGTTCACGAGAGGGTCAAGAGGGTTGATCTTTCGATCAAATTGTTCAAGAAGGCATTTGGTAATGACCACCGGGTGTGTTTTCATATAATTGGACCTGGTAGTAGGAAGTCGGGAAGATATGGTAATATCTATTACTGGGGAAAGATGCCACATACAGAGATCAAGAAGATCCTTCTAGGATCAAAGTTCTATATCCACTGGGGTGATGGGGATCCTCATCCAGTTACAGTAATGGAAGCCATGGCAAATGGTGTTATCCCGATAACCAGTCCGAAGATCGGCAATCATTATCTTACTGATCTTGTATTGGAGGGTGTCGGTGATTGTGAAACCATGGATGATGCTGTGAAGGTCATGAGACAGATTGACCATGATAATGATCTTTGTGAAGAATTGAGGTCTAAATGTATTTCTTTTTCTGAAGGATATGAACCAGAACGTACGATGGAGAATTTTAGATTCTGTGTAGAATATTCCTATAACAAATGGTTGGAATATCAATAAACAAACTACATAGAAACTTTTAATATCTATATACGCATAATCTATAATCGTGAAGATCACTCAAGATCTGATAGAGGATATACGGGACGAAATAAGAGATCGTGTTGAGGATAGTGGAAAATACTTACCTCTGGTGGTCTTTGGTCTTGTATCAGAAGGTTTCTCACTTACGGAGATATCCGAGATCAAGATCGGTAATATTGACACCAATATACGTGTGATCATCAAAAACGATTATCCGTGTGTGTTATCTAACGAAACCAACAATGATATCATCAAATATATTGAGAGCACCACCGAAGTGAAGATCATTCGGATGTTGTTGAATAATAGCAGTGGACTTAGACTATATGAAATAGGGAGATATTTCGGATTGGATGATCCTGGTGGTTGGTCGGGTTTGAAATATAATTATCTGAATCGACTGATTGATGATGGTGCTATAGGGGAAGTAACCACAGGAAAGATCAAACGATACATAACAACTGAAGGTATGGCGAATGATTTCATTAATCATTTGTATCTTACTAGATTCAGGTCGGATCAAAAATCAAGTGGTGAAAGTCTTCGGGGACATTTCAAGAAGGCTTTAGAGATATCTGATATGGATCCCTCTCTGACCCCGAAGTACTTCAAAAAAAACTGTTTACCCATGATCAGTTAACCGATCACGGATGAAGTCCAAAAATTATATATATAGTATCGACATTACTAAGGGCTACCGCTCCTCAGGGCGAAAGGATAACGCTCATGGTGGGGAGATGGGAGGCCACAGAATGAACAGTAGAGCCTACCTAGAAAAACACAATCCCTGACGGGAGGACCGGGTTTGCAACAAACGGAAACACCTACCGAGACAGACTATTCTACCCAGTTTGACATGGATGATCTTCGAGAACCAGAATTCGATCAAAACGCTCTCGTGATCTTGAGGAATAGATATCTGATCAGGGATGAAAACGATAATATATTGGAAACTCCAAAGGAACTTCTTTGGCGGGTTGCTGTATTTGTAGCGTCGGCAGATATTCTTTATCACGAGGATGTATATAGTAAAAACGGAGGAGAGGAGCATTATTTACACAAGCAGATGTTCAATCCAAGTTTTTGCGAAGTAGTAGATATATATGAATTGTTACAGAATGACCGTTTACAATCGATATTACATGATCATAATGTCACGGTTGATACGATCACGGCATTGTTCAGATCCTGGTACCACTATCAGAATTGTGGTAGGATGAAAGTTAATTTTGATAAAATGATGTTGATATACGCTCGTGAATTTGAGAAGTCTATACTTCCTGTTGCTATAACCTTCTATGAGATGATGGCTGAATTGGAATTCCTTCCAAATACCCCAACTCTGATGAATTCAGGAATGGAAAGATCACTTTTATCGGGATGTTTTGTTTTACCAATAGAAGATAAATTGGTAAGTATTCTTGATACTTGTCGAGATGCAGCTTTGGTTCATAAAGCTGGTGGAGGAACGGGTTTTTCATTTTCAAGGTTGAGACCAAGGGGAGACGTTGTTGACGGGAAACCCAATGGTGCATCGGGTCCAGTATCGTTCATGAAGATTTTCAACACAACGACTGGAGAGATCAAACAGGGTTTCTCTAGACGTGGAGCCAATATGGGTGTGCTTAACGTTCATCATCCTGACATACGGGAATTTATCGATTGTAAGATCCCACCCGAGGGAGCTAGATATGTCAAACCAGATGATGTTCCCTTTTCTAATTTTAATATATCCGTGGCGGTGACAGATCGTTTCATGGATGCTGTTAAGACGGGCAATAAATATCCATTGGTGAATCCGAAGACAAATAACGTCGTGGATATGATAAACGCCCAAGAAATATGGAAGAAGATCATACATAATGCTTGGGAAAACGGTGATCCTGGTGTGATCTTCATTGATGAGATGAATCGATATAATCCTACACCGGAGATCGGTTTGTACGAGAGTACTAATCCTTGTGGTGAACAAGTTCTACTTCCGAATGAATCGTGTAACCTTGGTGCTATAAATCTCAATATGATGATGACGGATGGATATATCGATTATGAAAAACTGAATGGTACGATAAGAGGTTGTATCCGATTTCTGAATAATGTGATCGATATGAATCGTTTTCCTTTAAAAGAGATCGAAGATCTCACCAGAGGGAATAGAAAGGTCGGTCTGGGGTTAATGGGTTTTGCTGATGTGCTTTATAGAATGAGTATTCCATATGATTCCATTGAAGGTGTAGATACCGCTAAAACGATAGCTAATTATCTTAAGGAAGTTGCTTGGGATGAATCATTTCGATTATCTGAAATGAGAGGTCCATTCCCTAATGTAAATAAAAGTGTATTCAAGGAGGGTAAACAACCATTTAATGCAGCATTGACTACGATAGCACCAACCGGTACTACTGGTATAATTGCTAATTCGGTTAGTGGTGGTATAGAACCTATTACATATCTTAAATATTCCAGAAGGACGTTTGAAGGCGATGTATTGACCGTGATCAACCCGATATTCCTGGAATTCATGAGAGATCATGAATTGGATGACAAGAGGGTCATGGATCACGTACATGCACACGGATCTATATCATCGATACAACCACCTGATATATTTGATGGTGATAAGGTACAGATATTTGGTGAAGCACAAAAAATATTCAAGGTTGCGCACGATATTTCCTATAAAGCACATATCCGGATGCAATCGGCATTCCAGGAATTCATAGATTCATCAATCAGCAAGACTATCAATTTCCCTGAGAATGCAACCGAGGATGATGTGAAGAATGCATTCATCATGGCACATGAGATGAAATGTAAAGGTATTACGATTTATCGTGATGGTTCAAAGGATTGGCAAGTTATAACTTCAAGTGGTAAAAAGAAAAATGGTTATATCAATAATTTTGAACCTATGAAGGTACCAGATACTCTCCCAGGTAATAGATATAGGGTGGAAACCGGTTGTGGAAGTATCTATGTTATGATATATTATGATGAGGACACCAAAAAGCCACTCGAGGTCTTCATTGAAATGGGAAAGTCGGGTGGTTGTGCATATGCATGGGCTCATGGGATTGGGCGTTTGGTATCTATACAATTGAGGTACGGGCTTCCGGTATCCGAGATCATTAAACAATTGAAGAATGTTCAATGTCCTCATCCACTTAGTAGTGCGGTTAATAAAAAGAAGGAGAGGATATCATCGTGCGTGGATGCTATAGCAATAGCTTTACAAGATTATTTATCCGGATTGAAGGATAATTCCAAGGTGAAGATCAGAGATCGTGAGACCAGACGAGAATGTCCCAAGTGTGGATCTGGTGGTTTGATCAATACTGAAGGTTGTGTAAAATGCCAAAGCTGCGATTGGTCAAAATGTGAGTAGGATAGGAAAGGAATATTTATGAACACGGGCTACGAGGTTTATCCGGTCGGGGTCGCGATCCTCAAACTGGTTTTATTCATCTTAGCCACGGTGATATATTTCATATATTTGAGAAAAAGATACAAGAAAAATTCTTTCACGATGTACTCTTGTGTTTTATTGGTTGTGTTGGCTACCTCATCGTGTTGCACAACGATTCCAGATACAGATCGTGATGGATATACCGATGATGTTGATCAGTTCCCTCTAGATCCTACTGAATGGAATGATACAGATGGAGATGGTTATGGAAATAACCGTGACCGGTTCCCTGGTAATCCTACTGAATGGAATGACACAGATAATGATGGTTACGGGGATAACAAGGACGCATATCCAAATAATCCTTACGAATGGAACGCCACATACAAGATCGATATTTATCCGAAGGGGAATGGAGCGGTTGTTCTTTATATATCATACTTTAAAGCGGATAATTCAAATGATGAATGGAGTTCATTGATGGATCCGTATTTCATCAGTAAAGTGGATTATTGGAATGATGGTACATGGGATTTTGAAACGAGCACCGAAGTGATGAGGGATACCCAACTCGCATCCAATATAACCGTTTGGTCGATAGACATGAACGATGCTGTTTCAACGATCAGGTTCAAATTGGAGGTTAGGGATAAAAAATCATTCAATGATCATGAGATCGTAGACATAAATCCTGATCCTGAGTATTATTCAATGATACACATAATAGATGCTCCTTTCAAGACGAATTGGAAATTCGATGGGAGCGATGATAATCAAGAGAATGAAAGGGACTGTAAGATCGAATATGAGATATATACAATCGACAACGAAACAGGTTTTAAAATATCAACAGGAAGGACGCAAAATATAACCAACATCGATAGTAATCGAGTCTATCACATAGAACCTTTGTTCCTTAGTGTT
>Ga0114919_10003540_pt1 | contig 12586 bp, 10 predicted proteins | sample BlataG_FD_88682 | JGI IMG/M metagenome (GOLD analysis project Ga0114919, IMG submission 88682) | Deep subsurface microbial communities from Black Sea to uncover new lineages of life (NeLLi) - Black_00105 metaG | ecosystem: Environmental > Aquatic > Marine > Oceanic > Sediment | place: Atlantic... | reverse complement strand
GAAAAACACATCCTCTGCCATATTATTTCCTTAAAATCTCAACTTTGTTCACATCACAAAATACCCCAAATCCTCAAATCAGTCAATTCGAAAAAGTACTGCCGAAAGGCCACAACCTGCTAAATACTAACGACCAGCGACTAACGACTAAATGCCCGCCCTCTTATGCCCTTATGCTCCTGTGCTCTTATGCTCTTTTCTACGAGATACGCTTCACTCTTCACAAAATACGAGAGCAATCTGCGATAAATAAAATTTGTTTGTCTATGCCGATACATAAGGTATAATAATGGCTTAATTGGGCCGCCATTTTGAGATATGCCTATATTGGGCAAAATGGGGCCGCCGTAAGTTGTAAAATTGAACTTTTTATGGAGACCAAATAATGGTGTCAGAGAAGATTTTCAGTTGGTTGGCAGCTATCGCAATTTGTTCGCTGCTTTTATCGGCCGGTTGTACTCAAGACCTCAAAGAAACTGCCCAACCAAAAATCGTAGTAGAAGAAGAAAAGCCCAAGGTCGTGGTAGAGGAAGAAAAACCCAAGGTTGTGGTAGAAGAAGAAAAGCCCAAGGTCGTGGTAGAGGAAGAAAAGCCCAAGGTCGTGGTAGAGGAAGAAAAGCCCGCTATCGAATTGGCACTGAAGTACACTCCCCAGGATTCGACAACTTATAAGTTCACTTCCCAGGCAGAGCGGGGCATTAAATGGGAGGGCCCCTCGTTAAACGAGGACGCCTTCAGGGGTGGCAAGACCAGCAGCACAATCGAATTGACCTTCACTCAGCAGATACAAAGCACAGACGACAAAGGCAATGCCGTTGCAAAGATTACAATCGAAAGCTTAAAGCATCTCTCTGTAATCAGGGACAATCCTGCGATTGACTTCGATAATACCAGAGCCAAAGACCAAAACAGCCCTTTGGCCAGGCTAATCGGCCAAAGTTATACGATAGAAATCACGCCGGCCGGCCGGGTCTCAAAGGTTATCGACGTAAGCCAGGCACAAGAGGCGGTCAAGGGCACTTCCCCAGCCGACAAAACGGCTTTGGCTATGTTGTCCTCGGATATAATCAGGGAGCGCCACACAATACCGGCCATGCCCGCTATGGACAAAAACCAATTACGAACAGGTGACAATTGGAACCGCATAAAGACCTTTTCCTTCGGTTTGATGGGTGCAAAATCCTACGAAAGAATTTATACGCTAAAAGAAGTCAAGGACACGGACAACCGCCGGATTGCCATCGTCGAGATGAAGGCTAATCCCACAGCAGAGATGGCAGAGAAGCTGCATAAAGAACAAGCGATAGGCGACTTTTCAAAAATGTTTGAAAATACCGAAACATATACGGGCCAGCTAACGTTGGATTTGACTTCCGGCAAAGTCGAAAAATGTCTTGAGATGCTGGAGTCGGAATGGATTGCTGTTGAACCCTTGACCGGACAAAAAGAGGACAAAGAACCCGCTGTGCTGACAATGACCGCCACGCGCCTCTATCATCTCGAAAAAATTGACTAAACACAGTTTATGGTCTGTTGTTCATAGTTCGTAGTCTATAAACTCGTTACTGCCAGCTATGAACTCATTTATAAGGAGTAAAATTGAAAACTGCGATAACCATTTTCACAGCCGTCGTCCTGTCTATTCTCGCAGGATGCGATGGTACCGCTGAGAAAAAAGAACCGTTAAGGGTGAAAATAGAACCGCTAAAAGAGGGAAAAGAGCTGTTAACCGTGGATTTCAAGGAGGGTCAGAGCCTGCGATACAGGTTTGTATCCAGCAGAGATATTACCCTTGACTGGGACCCGGCAAAAAGCAAAGCCAAGCCGGGGCGGAGCAGTATCGACAAATCCTCTGAGTCAATGGAAATGGTCGTCACCTACACACCAATTGAAGTAGACCCTTACGGCCTTAATACTATAAAGGCAAGCATCGAATCAGTAAGAGCCGCTCGAAGCAAAAGCCCGGGCGGACGAGCTGCAAGAAGGGATGCTGTAGAAAGCCTCCCCGGCAAAACTTTCACGCTGACAGTGAATGCTACGGGAAAAATAGAAGATTATTCTCAATTAGATGAATTAATCCGCCAGATTGGTGAAAAAGCGTTCCGGGCAAGCAGCAGGGCAGGGCGAATTAAAGAACCCGATATGATAGCCGACTTTATTTCCACTCAATGGTTCCTGTGGGATTCCGTTTCCAGTATAGAAAAACCAATCGAAGGAGTTTCTGTGGGGCAGAGCTGGAGCTCTAAGCTCTCGTTGCCTACGCCGATGGTGATGCGAAAAGCAAGAGATGTTACTTACACGCTTGATGAAATCCGCCAGAGTGGAAAAGGCCGGCTCGCCGTGATACGAAGCTCCTACTCGCTGGCAGATTCGGTTCCCCGCGGCTGGCCGATACCTTATACCGGCAGTTTTCAAATGAGTGGGACGTTTGGTTTCTTCAGAGGCTACAAGATTCTCAGCTTAAAAGGTCAGGGCAAGGAGCTGTTCAATATCGATGCCGGCCGAATAGAGCAATACGACCAGCAGTATCAGATGCAGTTAAGTGCCGCCATGATGGGGCCTATAGGGGCAAGCCCCCAAATAACTATCAAACAAAAATTGACAATGCAGCTTATCGAATGACGATTGACTATTGAAAATAGCCAATAGGATGCGGAGGTAATTGCGATTGGAAAATAAAAATCTATGGGCGCCGTGGCGTATCAAATACATCCAGAGCCTTAATAAAAGCAGCGACTGCTTTATCTGCGAAGTCAACAAAACCCCCGGCGACGATGATAAAAATTTCGTTCTGTGGCGCTCGGCCAAAAGCATCGTAATCCTAAATCGCTTCCCCTACAACAACGGCCATCTACTGATAGCGCCAATCCGCCACATTCCCGACCTCCAAATGTCAAGCGACGAAGAACTGCTGGATTTGATGAAGCTTGTCAAGGAATGCCAAAAAGCCCTGTCGCTGGCGATAGAACCTCACGGCTTTAATGTCGGGATGAACTTCGGCCGATGTGCCGGCGCGGGCCTGCCCGGCCATCTCCACATACATCTTGTTCCACGGTGGGACGGCGATACAAATTTTATGGCCGTGTGCAGTGATACCGATGTCGTCAGCCAGAGTATGACCGAGCTTCTTGAATTATTAAAAAAGGTCAGTAAAGAACACAACCTTCCCGGTCTGTAAAAGAGTGGATACGAGATATGCCTGACGAGCTTGCCGGTTACGCGGTTACTGAAAGGGCCAGCCGGGGCCGAAAGTTCAAAGAAAAAAACCATCCCTACCGCTCGGATTTCGAACGCGACCGTGACCGTATAATCCACTGCTCGGCGTTCCGCCGACTCGAAGGCAAAACGCAGGTCTTCACGCCCGGCCTCGACGACCATTACCGCACCCGCCTGACACACAGCATAGAGGTCGCCCAGATTGGAAGGACCATCGCCAAAGAGCTCGGCCTAAATATCACCCTGACCGAGGCGATATGCCTGGCACACGATTTGGGGCATCCGCCCTTCGGGCACGCCGGCGAAAAAGCCCTCAACGATTTAATGGACACCTTCGGCGGGTTTGAGCATAACCGGCAAACCGTCCGGGTGGTGGAACTGCTCGAACACCCCTACCCGGATTTCCCCGGCCTGAACCTGATGTACGAGACCCGGCTGGGACTGGCCAAGCACGAGACTCCCTACGACAAGCCACAGGACGGTCAAACAGGCCTGGCAAACTGCTCGCTTGAAGGACAGGTGGCCGACATCGCCGACCGCATCGCCTATAACTGCCACGACCTCGAAGATGGTATGCGGGCAGGCCTGATTACAGGCGGTCAATTACAAAACATCGAAATCTTCACAGAAGCGCAAAGCAGGTTAAACCCCGTTAGAGATCCAACGGCAAAAATCTCTAACGGGGTAAACGCAAAGGCAATTGAGGATAAAACTATCTTAAGGACCAGGACTGCAAAAACAATTATCGACAGGCTCGTTAGCGATTGTATCTACAAGAGCAGGCAAACGCTCGCAAAGGCAGGTATAAAAACGGTTGAAGATGTTTATGCAAAAAGCGAAAACTTGATTGTGCTTTCATCCGACAGCGACGCCAGGCTTGCTGAACTTGAAGAATTTTTACTGCACAATTTTTATATGCATAAATCTTTACTTCAATCATCAGGCAAGGTCAAAGACTGGCTCGACCGGCTTTTCGAAAGATTATATCAACAGCCGACCCTTATGCCCGGTTATTTCCAGAGATTGGCCGAAAAGGAAGGACCCAAACGCACTGTCTGTGACTACATCGCGGGCATGACAGATAGATACGCTATGAAGATGCTCGACGAAGAGAACTCCAAGCCAAATACTAAATTCTAATATCCTAAATTATAAACAAATTCGAAATACAAAAATTATCCGCCGTGAAAAGACATAAAAGTAGTTTCTGATACCCGCTTTTGCGGTATGGTTTTGGGATTTTCATCAACATTTGGGGGCCGAGAATCACCTTAAAGAGATTGCGTGGGGAGGGGAAATGGTTTAACCGCATTTTTGATTTAAAAGCCCATTCGTTCAAGCCTTGTCCCAGCCTTTAACCTTTGCATGCAACTGGGAGACCACTTCGTCCCTGTCCTCGCCCTCGTAGACAACGTAAAGACGAAACATTTGAAAAAAGTAATCTGCATATTTGACAACCAAACTGTATTCAATATCCATCAGAGAGGTTGGTTCCTCGTCATTACCAACGAATATCTTTATATCTTCTTCTTCCTCTTCGAACGCCCTCTCTCGGATCTGCTCAGATCCCATTTGTGCTGCCTGGCCAGACGTCAGTCCTTCGGGTCGTTTCAGGATGTTAGCTTTTAGATCGCAAAGTAAAAACTGTTGAAGGGGAATTTGAAATTCGTCCGCAAGGTTTTTTAGCTTTGCTCTGCAGTTCTGCATAAACCACTTGCCAGCATGGTACTGCTTCTCAGTCTCCTCACAAACCGGCACCTCCTTTAGTAGTTTTGGAGGCTTTCGGCTTTGGATTGAGTGAGCCAACGACCGAATCACTTTGTCTTTATCATTTACTGCTTTCCGAATTATACGATCAACGAACGCGTCAGAAAATGTGTTAAGTTTTTTTGACGTAACAATTTTCTTTATCTCATTACCATCCACTGGAACACCATAACGATACTTGCTGTCCTCGCGGTCGCGCAAACGTCTGAGCAGTTGCCGACATGTCTCCTCAAGCCCATAAGTAGTCTTGTGGTAATAGACTGTCCTATGCATGAAAAACCGTGCAAGAAGTAAATGCTCCACTGCCGATAATGCCTTTTCTGAGAATCCGACCATTCCTTTAGGGCTTACTCTCAAGTTGTTAAGCAGATAATTGATATCTATATGTCCATAAGGAACTCCGGTAGCGTAGGAATCTCGCAATAAATAATCCCAACGATCTATGTCAAAGCTGCTGTGAATAAATTTGCTTAACTGTGGGTCCGCCGTTTCAGCCCTCGTAAAAATATCGGCCACAGCCTTGGCGCGCTCTTCACCACCGATGGCTTTCACCAAATCATCCTGACCAGTAACGATGAACTCGCCGACCTCTTCATGTTCCGGATACTTGCTTTTTCTGGCATCAATTGATTTTGTAACTGGCACACCCTCAACTTGTTCCTCTATCAACTTGACTTCATCCACCTTCTCCATTAAGTGTGAATACGGATAATGCCCAATGTCGTGGAGAAGAGCTGCCAGTCGAAGGTTATCGTTTTGCTCATCTGATATCTCTAATCCGTGTTTCTTAGCTGCCTCGAGAATTCGTATCATCGTTCCCAGAGCGCCAATACTATGTGAAAACCTGGTATGTGTGGCAGTTGGATATACCAACTGGGCCATCGCCAACTGTTTAAGTTGGCGCAGGCGTTGAAAGGATGAGGTATCGATGACTTGAACTTCGCGGTTTGTCAGGTGGATATTACCGTGAATCGAATCGACAACATGTTTAGCAGAGTCATCATGCTGCGAGGAGACCATAATCTATAAGCTCCCTCAGCGCATTTTGAACTTCCTCCTCACTGAAATTTTTCTCAAACCGCTTCAATGTTGCTGTAATCTCTCTCGCATCGTTTTGACGGACTTGTCTTCGATTAATCAGAAAATGGACCGAAGCCAATAGCTCAAGTTTTCGCCTTACCTCCGGCCGGTTACTTTTGGGTATGAGATTTTTCAATTTTTCAAGTCGCCCTGCCGACTCGTCATCCAGTTTCCAGCCCTCGGAATCATCAACGCCTTGGCCACGTTCAAAGCCAATGGCATACTCATCTCGCGTCAGGGAGGGGCTATAAGGGCCATGCAGGTACCAATGATAGTAGTATCCCAAGTTGACTCCCGCTGCCTGGGCGAGATACACTGCTTTTTGCAGTATCAAACGGTCATCAAAGGTGTTAATTAGAAAAGGCAGTTTTAGACCTTCAACGGCAAGTTTTAGTCCAATTTGTTGCCGATCCATAATAACGCTCCCAAACGAAAGATTAAGCTAAGATTTGAAGCTTTTCCCGATAATATATATTTTTTATCGACCAATCAATGCCATTTATATTATTTTTTACAAATATTGCTGAAAATCCTTGAACAGATTGGCATAACAAGGCCCCGTAGATCTTTTTAGCTCTAAACGCCCCGGTGAGATAACGTTTCACTATCCCACAGGGTAAACTCACGGGGTAAACCATTTCGCGTGTTAAGATGAGTAAGAATTTCGTAAAAAATCAATCAAAAACGCACATAGCAAACGACAAAATCGGGAAAAAATAAAAAAAATTTAACTCCTTATTTTACAACGATTTAATCCTGTCAATCCTGTCAAAATAACACCAAATTTCGTACCAAAAGCGCACATTCGGGCAATTATAGAGGGGCGTGTTTTTTTGCCGCCCTCATTTCGGGACTGTCCTCCCGAAGCTCTTGTTTTGAAAATTAAGGATTTTGGTCATTCGGATTTGTTTAGGATTTCGGATTTAGTGCTTCGGATTTCATCCGACGGAGACTTGCCACATCAAAGTAGTCCTCAACATTCTGGTTTTGCTCAAACGCCCGATTATTCGCCTTGTGCTTCTCTACCGTCGGATGCGCTATGGTTATGCGTTTCGGCTGATTCGCCTTGCCCAGCCCAAATACGCAAAGGTCGACCCGGGCGATTACGAACACCTGCGAAAACACAAATGGTTTACAAAGAAAGGGAGAAACAGCTTTTACGCGTTCAGGCGTGAGGCAACGGGTAAAACAGGAAACAAGAAGCTGATATACATGCACCGGGAGATTATTGATGTTGGCAACGGGAAGATGGTAGACCATATCAACCACGATGGTATGGACAATAGAAGCGGCAACCTGAGAGCGGCGACTTATTCGCAGAATTTGTACAACAGAAAAAAGCGTTCGGGTGCAACACAATCGAAATACAAAGGAATTTACTGGAGAAAGAAAGTTCGCAAATGGCAGGCGAGTATAAAGTGCAATAAAAAGAGAATAGAATTAGGGTACTTCCGTGACGAAATCGAGGCGGCCAAAGCCTACGACAACGCCGCAAGGAAATACCACGCCGAATTTGCATGTTTAAATTTCCCTGACGCCAAGTGAGTTTACCCTGAGCGAGCATAGCGAGTCGAAGGGCCTGCCTGAACTTCCCAAAAACCGCCTAATAGTCTTTGACTTAACCGGCGCGGTAAGTTAATCTTCGGCGAATATGAAAAGGATGCTGACATCGTGTTTTGGACTCGGCCGGCTGCCCGTTTGTCCGGGGACGTGGTGCTCTCTGCCGCCTGCAATCATCTTTGCGGCGATGTGCCACTTCGGCGTATCGGCCGGGTTCATATCAATCACAATGGCGGCCCTGGTTGTTTTCGGCTCTGCTATCTGCGTCATATTCGCACCCGCCATAATCGCAGCAACCGGCAAAGACGACCCGCGGGAAGTCGTTGCAGATGAGCTGGCGGGCCAGGCGCTTACATTTTTGGCTGTACCATTTTTCATCACGGCCGATATCTCTACCAGGCAAATCCTTATCATCACGGTCCTGGGCTTTCTGCTCTTTAGATTATTTGATATTGTCAAACCCTGGCCCATCCGTAAACTCGAGAAGCTGCCGGCCGGCTGGGGCGTTCTGGCCGACGATTTATTAGCAGGCGTCTTCGCGGCGATAGTTTTGCTGGTTTGCTACTGGTTTTGGATATCAGGGTATGGATTTAGTACATAGTGAATCTAACAAAATGATAGTGCCCAGGTTTGTCATTGCGAGCGAAGCGAAGCAATCTCGGTTCTCAATCTTGAGATTGCCGCGTCGGCCTTCGGCCTCCTCGCAATGACATTTCCAATCGCTTTTTCATTTTGTTAGAGCTTCTTATATTCAGGAACAAAGATGGCGGCAGAATATTCTGTTGAAGTTTGTAAACAGCTCGAAAGCAAATTCGGCGATGCCCGGCTGCATCGGCCGATGCGGATTGCCCGTTACGAACCCGGCGATAAGCTCGTCTATGATGCAACAGGGGTCGGGCAGGCGATTACGGCGAAAGTGCATTTGGTTGTTGAGGATTTTGTGGGCGGAGGGTTTGCCGGGCAGGTCTATCGCGTAAAAATATTGGACATCGAGGCCGATGATGCGCCGATTGAGGGCCTCGAGGTCGGCCAAATTTATGCGATGAAAATCCTCATTCCACCTTCCTCTTTTTCCCGCCTGTTTCGCAACCTGCTGTACTGGGTTGGTTTCCAGGGGCCGTTTCAGCTTCAGGTCAACCCGGCGGCGGCGAGGGTCGGGGCGCTCTGGCAAAAATTCATTCGGCGAGCGGCAAAAATCCGATTCGGCGATGAAAGGGCCGTAGTAGATATTCACGCAACGTTTGTGGACAGCCAGCTGGGCAGCTGCGGGGAGTTGAGCGAATGGGTCGACGGGCGCACCTGGCAGCTGGAAGTCGACGACAGGCTGGACTTACTGAAGCGATGGCGTCGGGGCAAGGCAGTTGACGAATCCGCCACTGGCGGACTCGGCTCGCCCGAATACCGAGCCAAACGCCGGTTCATGCGCGACTTTGTAAAACTGCTGAACGATATGGGAGCGTATGAGTTTGCCCGGCAGTATGAATGGTGGACCTGCAAGAGCCAGCCGAACTGCCTCAAACGCAAAGAAACCGCAGACGACCCATCCGGCGGGCTGGTCGCGGTCGATTTCCGGGCGGGTTTGGCCTTGTTGCCCTTTCTGCCAATGAGTCCGGCCGATTTCAAGCTGATATTAAAGGGCCTGATGCGAGGCTCCCTCATGCAGTTCGACCGGGGCAGTATCATAAAACTTCAGCGATTTATTAAGGAAAACAGCCAAGAGTTTGGCGATATGGGCCAGATGCTCGAGGAGCTCAAAGTCGTCGAGTGTACATATCGAAATTCGATTCCGGACATTACACACAATCACCTTCGCCTGCTCTACAGCCCGCGCCTCTGGTCGACCATGTTCGACAGCGCAGTCACCGGATGGAAAGTGCAAAACCTGGTCGATGAACCGCACGAACAAAAAATACGAAGCTGCAAAGTTTCGACACTATTGTTTTACGTGATGGGCCTTATACCGTTTTTGGGCAAGCTCGCTCGGCGGATTTGGGCCCGGCCGGACTGGCGAAGACACTACGGCGCCATGCTGACAAACGGGGTGTATCTGGTAAGAGCTATCCAGGCCCGGATCGCAGAAAAAGTCATCCTCTGGCACAGGGCCGGACGCCTCGATGAAAAGCACGCACAAAAGGTCGCCGATTCATTTGCGCGGTTCTTATGTCATCTGCCACTGTCGATTCTGCCGGCCGGCCTCCACAGGTTCCTGACCGATAAGCAATTCAGAAGAGAAAAACTGAGCTACATATTCGTTCGGCCGTTAAAGCTATACTTTAGTCGCAGGCTCCGCGAGCAGTGGATGCGCGATATGGTCGCCGAGGGCAGGAAAAAACATATCCTGACCGAAGATGACGCCGAAACCATACTTTCGCAGCTGAACGAACGCTATATCCAACGTTACCTTATCAGCCTCGTTGTCCACTTATTGACTCTGCCCATAACCCAGATTGTCTCAGTCATCGTAGCCTGGATATATTACCAAAAGACCGGCAGCGAACTCGGGGCTGGAGGGATACTCGTGCTGTTCCAGGTAACCCCGATTTCGCCGGGTTCAATTTGCAGGGGACTTTGGGCCGTTGGGATTGCAATATACGACCGGGACTTCAGGAATTACAATATTGCAGTCTTCTTAAGCTTCGTGAAATATATCGGTTATCTGGCATTTCCTATTCAGATGACGTATCACTATCCTGTGCTGGCGAGATTTATGGCAGCTCACTGGGCGACGGAAGCGGTGCATATTGTGCCGGTGTTCGGCGAGACAGGAGCATTACTGGAGCATTGGGTATTCCGCCTGTTCTATAACTGGCCGTTGACCATACGGCGTCGGATGCGCAGGCGGGCGGAGATGCGGGCATCCATCAAGCCGCGATACTGGCATGTGGGTTTCTGGGCGGTGGTCGCAGGATTTGGCCTGGCATCCGTGGACTACAATTATCTAAACAATGTCGGCAATCTGCCGGGTTTGAAAGATATCTGGTATCTTGCGGGGCTCGTGCCGCTGGTATGTGGCGCACTGGTCACATTGGGCTGCGGCGGGGCAAAATTGTGGAAGCGGATTGTGGCTGCCGCTATCTGCGGTATCGCGCTTGGGGTGCTGTATCCGGCCGTCTCGGCTACGCTGGTGAAGGAAATGGCTGCTGTTGATATTGCAAAGGCTTGTGCCTGGCGGGTGTTCATCTTCGCTATTCTATCGACAGTGGGGGCGATAGTTACAGAATTAATCCTGCCTGAGCCGAAGACTGAAAATCCTGATTAAAAAACTGAATTTTATTGGCCACAGAGGGCACAGAGAACACAGAGTTTTGGCCACTAAGACACGAATAGAATTAAAAGTTTAAAGTGGAAAGTGTAAAACCACAGCTCAAAAATGTAAAACTGTGGGATCGCTGCGCGATACGAAGCGTATTTCGTGAAGCGTGAAGCGTATCTCGTAGAAAAGAGCATAAGGCATAAGGGCATAAGAGGGAATTAACGTCACACGGATTTTTTATTGGCCAGCCGGTGTGGGTGTCGATTGACTCGTCTATATTTTTACCCAAGTCGGACCAGTAGAAGACGAATCCCAGCGGCAGATGCTGCCAGCCTCAAATGTTCATCGTAATCTTCAGCAACTATGCATCCGTGCACATGTTGTCCTTCCACCGCCATGTTTTCCCTAACCCAACCAACGTATCTAAGCACCTGTCCAATGGCTTGGTCGGAAGTCATACCTCGCTTCAGTTCCAGAACAACCAGATCACCCTTTTCATCTAAGCAGATCAGATCACTACGACCAACACCTACACCCATGGAAAATTGCTGCTGAATTTCCTTGCTGGCTAACCTGAGCCGAAACTGCTTTAGATTTGGTTTAATTGCCTCTTCCAATCCTTTCTCGAGGATGACGATCTCTCCATCCGCCCCACCAAAGCCAAGTCGTGCATATACACGTTGGGCAGTCTCGATCATTATAGCATCGTCTCGGCTTATCCCAACAATCCTACGCCGATAGTTCTGGTTAGACAAATCACGTATTACGAGACTTTGTGGGAGTGGACGTGACCAAAGCTCAACATCCTTCATTGGGAAAATACCGACTACTGCATTCTGCTATTTTTGCTTACTTGACGGCAGTTCTTTCCATTCGCCCCCAACCACAAAACGACCATGATAGTACTTTCCATAAATCCGTAAATACACTATGTCGCCCGGCTTTACTTTAGGGCGATTGTTTTCTCTCTTTTTTATTGAGTATTGTTTCTTACGCAATATCGTAGACAGATCCCAAATGTTATTTTTGTATGCACCCTCAGGCTTATTTGAAAATATCCAGTAATTTGGTAGTTTCTCCTCGTTCATATTTCCCAGTGCTCCTATACACCAATATTCTTCACTCAATCTTCCTGCATATCATTCAGCCAAACAACTGGAAGAAAGAGCCATTTGTTATTCTTGTTGCCCGGTTCAAAAGCTAACTCACCTTCCTTGTCTTTAAGCACTTTAATTCCCCAGTTGCCGTTTCCACGGCTGGTCTGGCGTTCTTTGGTTAAATATTCTTTAAGAGTAGCTGTTTGCACACAGCATTTTTCGCCGGTATCCTTCTTTTCAAAATCAACTGCTTCATAGTAGTTGATTTTGTCTAAGAATCCTGGAGGAAAGTCCCACCAATAGATGAATGAATGGCCATCGTATCGTTTGCTGACTTTTACCAAAATTGGAGCCAAGGAACTAATTCCCTCTCGTTTCGATGGCCGACCAGGACATACATCGGGTGGATTTTCGGCGTGATATTTTTTGTGGCAGTCAGGATGCATAAGAGCACAATTATCAAAGCTATATCCACGTTCGCCATCAAGCCTATGCAAATGAACACCCACTTTATTCTCAAAGGATTTATTACAGTAATAACACGGTTTGTTGGCCTCTAACAATTCCTTCTTGATATGAGTTTTAGTTTTCCTTTCATCCAATTGAAGACGAG
>Ga0114919_10003539_pt1 | contig 12586 bp, 9 predicted proteins | sample BlataG_FD_88682 | JGI IMG/M metagenome (GOLD analysis project Ga0114919, IMG submission 88682) | Deep subsurface microbial communities from Black Sea to uncover new lineages of life (NeLLi) - Black_00105 metaG | ecosystem: Environmental > Aquatic > Marine > Oceanic > Sediment | place: Atlantic... | reverse complement strand
GCGCCACCACATGAATCACCACCTGCGCCGAGGGCGCCTCCGCGCCGGCGGCCAGGCACCGTTCGGACCCGCAATCACAGACCATGAAGTCCAGGCCCGCGGCCAACGCCGCCAACGCATCCGCACGCCGCTGACGCTTAGTGCGCGAATCCCCGGTGCACACCGACCCCGCCAACAGATCCAGCCGCCGATCCAACACCGCGGCATCCGCCGCGCGCACCACACCCCAAAACTCCGCCAGGCCACCCACCCCACTGCCCAACGGCCCGATCTCCACATGCCGATCCGCATCAGCATCCCGCGCCACCCGCTCAGCGGCAGGATCCAGCTCGCGAACAAACCAATCCACCACCTCGGTCACCTGGCGCCGCGACAACCCGTTCCACCCCGGCGCCGCCACCGCCAACCGGGCATCAATATCGGCCAACACCTGCTCATCGGTGATCAACCCGGTCCGAAACACCACCACCGCCACCACCCGGAAATCCACCAACCCCGCCACCAACGCCGCCCCCAACCTCGGCAACCGCTCCAACAACTCCACCCCGTAATTCATCTCCGAGGACGCCCGACCCCGACTGATCCCCAACTCCGCGCCCACCTCCGCAGCCACGGCCTCCCAATTGTCGATACACCACTGCAACCGATCGGCATCCTCCACATCCGCCATCCGCACCTGACACAACCGACCCGCCGCCAACAACCGCCGCCCCACCGCCACCCGCTCCGCACACTGCCCCGCAGCCATCTCCGCCAACAACCCCGCCTCATCCACAAACTCGAACATACATTCGATGATAGAACCCGACACTGACAGTTTTTGCCCCGAGTAAGGTTATGTCGGCGAAGTGCCAGGCACGCCAGGCCCAGGAGGACACATGTCCCTGCTGTTCAATCCCCGCACCTATGACCCGAGTTCCTTCGACGAGGGCACTCGTCGGCAGCTCCTCGCGTTGATCGACTTCTTCGAGAGCAAAGGTCTGGCCAGAAACAAAGACGAGCACTACTCCGGGGAGTGGTATGGCGACTTCCTGAAACTGATCGCTGACAAAAAGATCTTCGCCACCTTCGCCACACCCGCAGAGGTCGGCGCCTTGGTCGGCAACAACGACGCGCGCTGGGATCTCGCCCGGATCAACGAACTCAACGAGATCCTGGGCTTCTATTCACTGGCACACTGGTACGCCTGGCAGGTCTCAGTGCTCGGCCTGGGCCCGGTGTGGCTCAGCGATAACAACGAGGCGCGCAAGCGGGTCGCCGGACTCTTGGACGAGGGCAACATTTTCGGATTCGGACTTTCCGAACGCGAACACGGCGCCGATATCTATTCCTCGGACATGATCCTCACCCGGACCGCCGACGGGTTCAGCGCCAGTGGCGGCAAGTGGTACATCGGCAACGGCAACGCCGCCGGGCGATTGAGCGTGTACGGCAAGTTCGCCGAGGACGATCCCGAGCATGCGAACGAGCACGTGTTCTTTCTGGTCGACCCGAGCCACCAGAGCTACGAACTTATCAAGAACGTCGTCGCCGGCCAGATGTTCGTCGCGGGTTTCAACCTCCATGAATACCCGGTGGCCCCAGCCGATGTCCTTCACGCCGGTAAGTCCGCCTTCGACGCGGCATTAGCCACGGTGAACGTCGGCAAGGTCAACCTCGGCTGGGCCAGCATCGGCATCTGCGAGCACGCCTTCTACGAGTCCGTGACCCACGCCAACAACCGCATCCTCTACGGCAACCGGGTCACCGCCTTCCCGCACGTGCGCCGCATGCTCGCCGACGCCTATGCGCGACTGGTGGCGATGAAGATTTTCGCCGCCCGGTCAACCGACTACTTCCGCTCCGCCAGCGAGGACGACCGTCGTTTCCTGTTGTTCAACCCGATCACCAAAGCGAAGGTGACCAGCGAGGGCGAGCGCGTCATCGACCTGCTCTGGGACGTCATCGCCGCCCGCGGCTTCGAACGCGACACCTATTTCAGTCGGGCCGCCACTGACATCCGTGCGCTACCCAAACTCGAGGGCACCGTCCACGTGAACATCGCCTTAGTGCTGAAGTTCATGCCGCAATACCTCGGCGCGGCACACGGTGCGGCCCAGCACTATCCGGATATTCCGGTCCGCCAGGACAATGCCGACGACGCCTACCTTTTCCACCAGGGCCCGGCTAAAGGTCTGGGTTCGATCGGCTTCGCAGATTGGCGCCCCGCCTTCGACCGATTTGGCCACCTCGAAAATGTCGGCATCTTCCGCCAACAGATCGATGCGTTCACCCAGCTTGTCCTGACAGCCCCGCCGACGGAAGCGCAGCAGAAGGACCTCGATTATCTGCAGGTGCTCGGTCAGCTATTCGCCCAGATCGTCTACGGGCAACTAATACTGGAATCCGCTGCGTTGGCCATCGACGATGGCGCGACCCGTCCGGGATCGGTCAGTGACGTCTCGGACCTCACCGAGGCGCACCTCGATCGCATCTTCGCGGTGTTTGTCCGGGACATGGCCGATCAGGCGGTGCAGTTGCACGGCCAGGCATCAGCAACCGCGGCGCAGAGTGCTGCAGGATTGGCGATCGTCCGCAAGCCGCGCATCGACTCCGAGGCCGAGGAGACGTTCGTCGCCGAGGTGCTGTCCTACAGCGGCGCCTACGAGATGAAGCCCTGACGCGAAGGCAGACCTATGACAACACGACGGCTATTTCTTGGCGCCCTGCCGGTAGCGGCGTTAACCCTCGCGGCCTGCAGCACGAACAGGACCGCCAAAGAGGTCCTCGACAGCGTGGGCCCGCCGCCCGAACCTGCGACCCCTGACGACGCCATCCAGGCACTGGTCGAAGGCAACGCACGGTTCGCCACGCTCGCACCCCAGGTTCGCGACACCGCCGATATCGAACTCCTCTGGACTTCCGGAATAGACCAGAAACAGGAACCGTTCGCCAGCGTTCTCGGCTGCGCCGACAGTCGGCTTGCGCCGGAAATCATCTTCGACCAATTTGTCGGCGACATCTTCGTCATGCGCGAGGCCGGGAACATCGCGGTCTCACCTACCAACCTGGGAAGCCTGAAATACGGTCAGGCGGTGCTGAAGTCCAAAGTGTTGGTGGTCCTCGGCCACTCGAACTGCGGGGCAGTTCAAGCCGCGTACACGAATGCGGAACCGGGCGGCAACATCCAGTCGGTCATCGACGCCATCAGGCCCGCCATCGCTGGCGCTACCAGTCTTGAGGACGCCATCATGCGTAACGTTCGCGTGGTCAAGGACCAAATCCGCAAGGACAGCACAATACTCAGAGAAGCAGAGCAATCCGAGGAATTCGCTATTGTGGGCGCCTACTACGACATCACGACCGCGGTGGTTCGCTTTCTGTAGACGCGCTCAGACTTTCCCAATCCGGTGGGTGCGCTCGCGAGCCAGGGTCTCACCGCGAAAGAAAGCCGGCGACTTCAGGTTCCAGATGATCATCAGAATGACTCCACCGATCAGGCTGAGCACGCCGATGACGAACACGGTGCCGATCCCGGCCAGCGAACCGCCCGAGCCATACTCCGGGCTCATCATCTGGTAGGCCTCGAATAGGCCGACCGGAATGAGTACGAGGGCGCCGATCCCCGGCAGGATCACCTGCTCCAATGCGGTCCGCCAATGCTCGAAGGCGGTGTCCCAGAAATAGAGCACCGAGGAGACCGCAACCACGGAGTAGTAGGTCATGATGGCGATCCCGACGCTGTAGACGCAGTCCTCCACGATGCTGTCGCTGACCATTACCAGTCCGCCGTAGATGGCCAGGGTGGTCAGGCCGATGAACCAGGTCGCAAAAGTGGGTGTCTGCCGGACCTCGTCGACGGAGGCGAAGCGCCCGGGCAGCGCCTTATAGGTGGCCATCGAGAGCACTCCGCGCACCGTCGCCATCACCGTGGACAGCGTCGCCGAGAACGCGGAGAGCCCAACGATCACCGCGGCGATCAACGCCCCTCCCGAGCCGACCGCGTCGCGCGCCAGGCCCGAGAAGATGTCGTCGATGTTGGCCGAATTCGTCAGGCTGTCCTCGCTGCTGTCATCGATCCCGGCGTACGCCAGCGCGGCGACACTGAACACCACGTAGGTGACGACCGTGATCAGGATCGCCGTCACACCGGTGCGACCGGACTGCTCTGCGGTGCCCTCGGTCTCTTCCGACATAGACAGCGCGGCATCGAAGCCCCAGAAGATGAAGACCGCCACCAGAAAGCCGCCGAGCAGGGCGCTGAAAGAGGTGATGGCGAACGGGTTGAACCACTCCCAGGAGAACGGCTCGACCGTCGCATCGCGTTCCCTGCGAAAGATGTTGATTGCCAGTATCGCTGCGAACAACAGCAGCCCGCCGTACTGGATGATGGTCAAGATGATCGTGGTGCGGGAGGATTCCTCCGCGCCACGGGCCACCAGCCACGTCGTGACGAAGATGAACCCCGCCGCGATCAAAACCTTCAGCCAATCCGGCGGATCGTCGATTCCGAACGCCGAGGTCGCCGCGCTCACCGTGATGCCGGCGGCGCCGACCCCGGCCAGGATGCTGGAGAGCATCAGGGCAAACCCGCCGATCCAGCCAATGTGGGGCATGATCGCCTTGGAACCCCAGGTAAAGACGGTTCCGGCGTCCGGTGCGGCGTCGGTGAGGTGCTTGTAGACCAGGGCGACGAAATACATCGGGATCACCGCGATGATGAACACCACCGGCATCTGATAGCCGGCCTCATTAGCCTCGTGATTCAGCGCGCCGGTCAGTGAATACGCCGGTGCAGTGGCGGCCAGGCCGATCGCGACCGCCCCGATGAGCGAGATCGACCCCTTCTTCAGACCTTTGGATTTCAGGCCCTCCATCGGCGGGTCGGTGACATCACCGGCCCCGTCCACACCCGACCCCTGCTGGCTCATGGCCGAAGTCTGGCACCCCGGAGGGCTGCTGCGATCAGGAACCGACCGGAATCAGTATCGGACTTCCAACGCCGATGGTGATCCGCGGCGCTGCCGCGGGGTCCAGCCAGGTCAATATCGAGCGCATCTCGTCTCGGCCGATGGCCACGCATCCCCAGGTTGGATTGCCGTCGGTGACGTGCAGGAAGATCCCAGACACCCGCCCCGGAATTCGCTGCGGGTTGAACGCGATATTGACCGCGTAGTCATAGACCGGGCCGGAGTCGTAAAGGTTCTCGGTGATCGAGGAGGGGTTGCTCGCCGAGCGCACATGGGTGTTGTAGGTCGGCGAGGAGGCGTCTTCATCCCACCAATCCTGGTTGGTGGCTTGGAAGTACGGCATCTTGGTGCCGGGATTGGGTTCCCGCCCGAAAGCTTGGTCGAACGTGAACGTGCCTTCCGGCGTGCGGTATACGCCGTCCGCAGGAACGCCGATGCCGAGTTCGCCGACCTTGGCAGGCGTCGGCCCCAAGACCGGCCTCCACTGCTGTCCAACCCGTTGGTACGCGGTGAGGGTGCCCGTCGTCGCGTCCGTGGCGCGGGAACGCCGCGGGTGGCTCGGCCGACGCCGGTGCGGCCAGCGCCAACATCAGCACCACCAGTCCGAGCAAGCCCGCGATTCTGGTCAGCGCTTTGGCCGTTTTCACGTCGCGATCGTAACCGGGCGGGATCGCCGATTCGGGGAAGCGGAGCCGAGGCCCAGTGCCTCGGCTGCCGCCACTCCGGACTGGGATACTGGCCTGCACCATGGGCAAGGACGAGCAGGCGGACAGCCCCGCCGGTCTGTCGGCCGGCCGGCGCGTCGGCCTCGATGATCGAGTACAGATCTGGCGGGATGCCGCCGTCGTCCTCGGCGGGGCGCCGCGGGGCGTTCTGCGGATCGCGCCCGCTGCAAGGCCGTTCGTGCGCCGCTTGCGCCAAGCCGGGCCCGCGGGTCTTCTTCCCTCCCCCGGGGTAGAGCAATCCGTGGCGGACATTCTGCTCCGCCGCGGGATCGTGCACCCGCTACGGGTTCACGACCGGGACACTGGATCGGTGCCCACCGTGGAGGTCGTCGTCCCCGCCTATGAGCGGCCGGAGTCACTCGACGCCTGCTTGAGTGCACTGACGGCGTCCGCACCCCTGGTACGCGTCATCGTCGTGGACGACGGGTCGACGACGGCAGCGGTCGCCGAGGTGGCCCGCGCGCACGGGGCGACGCTGATCCGACACCCGTCGAACCGGGGACCGGCCGCCGCCCGCAACACCGGACTTGCCATGACCAGTGCGCCGATCGTCGCGTTCGTCGACGCCGACTGCGCAGTCACTCCGGGGTGGCTCGGTCCGCTCGTCGCTCATTTCAAGGACCCCCGGGTGGTCGCCGTCGCACCACGGATCCGGCCCCGCACGAATTCCGAGGCCCTGCTCCCCCGCTATGAACGCAGCCGGTCAGCCCTTGATATGGGCCCCCGCCCGGAGTTGGTGGCAGCGGGTTCAGCACTGGGGTACCTGCCGTCGGCGACCCTTTTGGTCCGGCGGAATACTCTGCAGAACTTGATGTTCGACGAGGAGATGCGGGTCGGTGAGGACGTCGACCTCATCTGGCGAATCCTCGAGGATGGCGGGATGGTCCGTTACGAGCCGGCCTCCACCGTCACCCACGAAGTGCGGCGGCGGTGGATCGACTGGGCCGGACGGCACTTCGCCTACGGCACTTCCGCGGCGGTTTTGGACAGTCGTCACCCACGCCGCCTGGCGCCGGCGCGACTGACGGCCCTCAATCTCGCGATAGTTCTCCTGGTGCTGGCCCGGCGGCCGTACGCCGCGGTCGGCGCCGCCGGCGTATCGACCGCCCTCCTGGCGCGCAGACTGCGCGCCACCGCAGTGGACCCCGTGGTGGCCCCGATCGTCGTCGGCAAGGGCGCGCTGGCCGAGACACTCGCCGTCGGGCATCTGCTGCGCCGCGAGTGGTGGCCACTGGGTTGGCTCGCACTGGCTATGGCGCCACGGTCGCGGATCGCCCGGTTCGCCACGGCGAGCATGCTGGTGCCCCTTACCCAGGAGTGGCTGAGGCGGCGCCCCGGGGTCGACCCGGTGCGCTACACGGCCCTGCATCTGATCGAGGATGCGGCGTACGGCAGTGGCGTGATCACCGGCGCGATCCGACGCCGACGCCCGGGGATTCTGCTTCCCCGGGTCCGGCTGCCGCGGACTGCTCGCCGGGGCAGATCGATTCGGCCCGTGGACTGAATCCGGCTGAGTTATCGTCAGACAACCAGCCAGGAGACGCCTCATGACCGTTTACGCACCCCCGGGGTCCCCGGGTTCACTGATGTCCTACTCGAGCCGATATGAGAATTTCATCGGTGGGCGGTGGGTGGCGCCGGTGGGGGGTCAGTATTTCGAAGTGCCGTCGCCGGTGACGGGGCAGTCGTTCTGCGAGGTGGCGCGGTCCACGGCCGCGGATATCGAGTTGGCGTTGGATGCCGCGCACGCTGCGGCACCGGGGTGGGGGAAAACCTCGGTGGGTGAGCGGGCGGTGATCCTGAACAAGATCGCCGACCGGATCGCGGAGAATCTGGAGGAGATCGCCCTCGCCGAGTCGTGGGATAACGGTAAGCCGATCCGCGAGACCCTCAACGCCGATATTCCGTTGGCGGTGGATCACTTTCGGTATTTCGCCGGGGCGATCCGCGCCCAGGAGGGCTCGTTGAGCGAGATCGATGATGACACGGTGGCGTATCACTTCCACGAACCGTTGGGTGTGGTGGGCCAGATCATCCCGTGGAATTTCCCAATCCTGATGGCAGTGTGGAAGTTGGCGCCGGCTTTGGCCGCCGGTAACGCAGTGGTGCTCAAACCGGCCGAGCAGACCCCGGCCTCGATCATGTATCTGATGTCGCTGATCGGCGATCTGCTGCCCGATGGTGTTCTCAACGTTGTCAACGGGTTCGGGGTCGAAGCGGGCAAACCATTGGCTTCCAGTAACCGCATCGCCAAGATCGCGTTCACCGGGGAGACCACGACGGGGCGGCTGATCATGCAGTACGCCTCGCAGAACCTGATCCCGGTGACCTTGGAGTTGGGGGGCAAGAGCCCCAACATCTTCTTCTCCGATGTACTGGCCGCTAACGACGACTTCCAGGACAAGGCGTTGGAGGGGTTCACCATGTTCGCCCTCAACCAGGGCGAGGTGTGTACGTGTCCGTCGCGGTCACTGATCCAGTCCGACATCTACGACGAGTTCCTGGCGATGGCCGCCATCCGCACCAAGGCCGTGCGCCAAGGCGATCCCCTGGACACCGAGACCATGATCGGTGCGCAGGCCTCCAACGATCAGTTGGAGAAAGTCCTGTCCTATATCGAGATCGGTAAGAGCGAAGGCGCCCGCATCGTCACCGGCGGGGAACGCGTCGATCTTGGCGGGAACCTGTCGGGCGGCTACTACGTGCAGCCCACCATCTTTGCCGGAGACAACTCGATGCGGATCTTCCAGGAGGAGATCTTCGGCCCAGTGGTGTCGGTGACGTCGTTTGACGATTACGACGACGCCATCCGCATCGCCAACGACACCCTCTACGGCCTCGGCGCCGGGGTGTGGAGCCGCAACGGCAACGTCGCCTACCGCGCGGGCCGCGACATCAAGGCCGGCCGGGTGTGGACCAACTGCTACCACATGTACCCCGCCCACGCCGCGTTCGGCGGATACAAAGAATCCGGTATCGGCCGCGAGAACCACAAGATGATGCTCGACCATTACCAGCAGACCAAAAACCTGCTCGTCTCCTACAGCACCAAAGCCCAGGGATTCTTCTAATTCGCTAGCGGCGCAACGGTTCTGCAGCCTTGAACTGGGCCGGCTTTCGTTGCGAGGACCATGCCAGCCAGCGTTCCCACGCCCGCACCGAGGCGCGTTGCCATGCCCGGTCAACGGTCGGACTGATGCGACGCGCGACCTCCAGCGCCACGATCAGCGGAACGCGGAGCAGCAGCACTGCTAACCCGAGCCATGGCGGGGGCAGCCGGTAGCGCCTCCGGTTCGCGGGCAGCATGAACAGTCGGGCGTGGGCGGCCTGAACGTGGAGATGCATTTGAGCCCGCAAGCGTTGCACGCCCCGATAGTGCGGCAGGGGCGCGAATGCGGGAACGAAGGACTCGACCAACTCGGCCCCGATGGCGCCGGAGTCATAGGAGCGGGTGGCGTCGAACAGAAACAGCATCCGAATACCGTCGGCGATGGTCTCCGGGAAGATGTCGGAGCGCATGCCGACGAGATGGCCGAGGTAGCGGTTGAAATGCAGGGCCGCGGTGATCTCCGCCGGTGAAGTGATGTAGCCCAACGCGTAAAGACCCAGTCCAGGACCAACACTTCCACCGAGCAGGGTCAGCATCATCTCGGCCTGGCTGATCGGCAGACCCCAACGCTCGGTGTCCCACTCCGGGTGCTCAGCCACCCGGCGACGGACGCTGACATGCATGACTCGGACTTGCATCGAGATGCGCCGCCCGAGGGAACCCGGCATCAGCGCGGCACCGGGGCGGCACACCTCGATCCACCAACGACTGGTCTCCAGATAGCGATTCAGCGCAGAGTCGCCGGCATACCCCCCGGACAGCGACAGCGGCACCGCCAAAGAGGCCTCGGTGTAGGCGTCCAGGGTCCCGGCGTTGCCAATCGAACCCAGGGTGTAACCCCAGCGTCGCCAGACGGCCGCACCCTGCTCCACGAGTTCCTGATTTACCCAGTCCGGAACGGATTCGAAGTCAGCGAATAACTCGCGCATCGACTCCGGCGCATCCGGCACATCGTCGACGGAACCGGCCAAAGCTCGGTTGAGCATCTCCCTGGCACGTTCCGGGCCCAACGCGCCCAGGAATGTCTCGTTGACGAAGCGCTCGGCTACCGGGTCGCCGGTGTTGAGAAGTCGCCCGTATTCGATCGCCACGGACTCGTCGGGAAAAAGGTCTAAGCCGATGACCCGCTTGACCCGCGCCCGCACGCGCGCATGCGTTCCCGCCTCACGAGCGTCGGGCCAGCGAAACGCAGTCGGCACAACCATGGCGTCAGTTTCTCACCCGACGCAGCCGAGCGGCCACCGATCAAACTTGCCCATATACCTCCGGGGGGTATACAGTAAGGAAATGAAAACTAATTCAGAGACCAGCTGTAGCAATCCCGATTGCACCTGCGGGCCGACCTGCACTTGCGGGCCGACCTGCACCAGCGGACCGTGCATGTGCGGATCGACGGACACTAAGTAGCCCGTCGATCGCACGGGCCGTCTACTAGCGCGGACCGACACCAACGGAACCGACTGGGCCCGCCACCGGGCCGAGGCCACCCACCCCGACCGGTCCGACCGGTCCGACTACGGGACCAACGCCACCCACCCCGACGGGTCCGACCGGTCCGAGGATCGGATCGACATAGGGAGTGGGGTCGATCAGCACGCACGAATTCGTAACAGCGTCCCAGTACAGGGTGGCGGGATCGCAGTAGTCAGCGTGGCTCACTGCGGGTGACAGAAGTGCTGTCAGCGGGATGGCTGCCGCCGCGAACGCGAACGCGCCGAGGGCACCGTACAACTGTGGCCGAGTCTTCATGAGGATCTCATCTCTGTGGTTGGTGGCGAAACGCGGCGTTCTCCCCTGTTTTAGAGAGTCTCACCATGAAGCAATTCGCGTTGGAGTCCGCCGTCGTTACACAGGTTAGCCGCTTCGACGTAACGCCGAAAATAATGATCTTCTGGCAAAACTTCTTAGCGACGCGTTAGTGCCGGGGGCCCTCAGCCTTAATTTCCAGCCATACCGTGGGACTCATGTTGCTCGACATCCGATGGCTTCAATACCTGCTGAAGCGAACTGCGCGCTAGGCATCATGCCCCGAGGTCAGCCAGCAGTGCTTGCGCTGCCCGGCGGCCACTAACCAACGCCCCCTGGATGGACGACGTGTCACGGTGGTCACCGGCGACATAGACGCCGCCCGGCGTACGCACGGGCCTCTGCATCTCGAAGGGCACCGGCATGGCCGGGAGTGCGTAGGGAATCGGATAGCTCGCGATCAACTCCCAATCCCGCGTCGGTACGCCGTAGAGCCACGCGAGATGCTCCCGCACGGCTAGCTCGTGGGCAGGTGTGTCCCACACGCCGAGCGCCGACGCCGACACGAGGGCACTTCCCGGCGGGGCGTAGTCGGGTGCGGCATGGGTGAGCACCACGGTGTTGACGAGCGGTCCGCGGCGACCGCCGTCGAGGACGAGCACCGCCTCACCGCCAGCAAGGTCCTCGGGTTCACAGGCCGGTCGGTAATACCAGGTCGTGACCGAACGCGGCGCCGGGGCACCGACATCCTCGACGAGGCGGGCGGCGGTCATCGGATCGGTCGCGACAATGACCGCATCGGCGCGATGGGTGTCACCGCCGACGACGTCGACGGTCCGGGCCGAGACCGACGCGACCTGATGGTCGAGTCGCACGTCTAACCCGGTGGCGAGTTGCTCGGGAATGCGCTGCATGCCCAGCGCCGGGACGCCCGGGGTGCCCCGGACGAAGGATCTGAGAACCATGTCGAGGAAGCGCCGTGACGTCGACAGGTCGGGCTCCAGGAAAACCCCGGAGAGAAACGGTCGAAGTACCCGGTCCATAAGCGTGCGATCCGCACCGGCCCCCCGTAGCGCCTCCTCGCTGGTGACGTCGCGATCGCGGCGCAGGGACGCCGGAGACCGGATGGCTCGGGAAACGGCGTAGGCGCCGAAGCGAGCCGTCGACACCGGTGAACCGATGCGAGCCGTGAGCGACGCAAGCGCCCAGGATGGCTCACGGCGCGGGTCCGCCACCCGCGCCACCCGACGGCGTCCGTCCTCGCCGAGAACAATGCGGGCACCGGCGACGAAGGGCTTCAGTTCGAGGGCCGCGTGGTCAAGGACTCGGGCCCCCTCCGGATACGCCGGGTTGTAGAGCTGAAATCCGCGATCAAGGCGGTAGCCGTCGACGATGTCGGTGCGGACTCGTCCGCCGACAGCGTCTGAACCCTCAAGCACGGTGACTTCCACACCGTGCCGGATGAGGTGGCGGGCCGCAGCGAGCCCGCTCAGCCCCGCTCCCACGATGACGACGGTCATTGCTAGCACGCTAGTCGTCGGCGACGGGGGCATGGCGAAATGCGCTCCCGTTCGCTCGCTGTTACCTAAGCTGCGAGCAATGGGCACCACGCGGCGAATATCTGTGATCCACGTCGGGCGCATCGGAGCGTTGGCAGTCGCATTGGGCATCGGTTCGGCGGTGGCGGTCGCGCAAGCGGCAAGCGCCCAGGCCAACACCGCCGACGCTGCCTCAGAACAGACCGCAGCGACATCGGGCCGTGCCGAATCCCGCGGTGGCGAATCCCGCGGTGCCGAATCCCATAGGCCGGCGGGCACGCGGGCGGCTGCGACGTCGGCGGCGAGGGCCGCAGGTGGCCGGCAGGTCGCGGCATCCCGTCGGCAGATCGGCGTCGCGGTATCCGACCGGTTGCCGGCGTGGTCCGGCGGCGGCAAGGATAGGACCCCGGTGGCAGCGCCGTTGGCGGCATCGGTCCCGGGTGCCCCGCCAACCTGGAAGCCGGGCAGCATTTTGCGGGTTTTCGTCGGCAACGGCACCGCCGAGAATCCGAACGCGGG
>Ga0114919_10003537_pt1 | contig 12590 bp, 10 predicted proteins | sample BlataG_FD_88682 | JGI IMG/M metagenome (GOLD analysis project Ga0114919, IMG submission 88682) | Deep subsurface microbial communities from Black Sea to uncover new lineages of life (NeLLi) - Black_00105 metaG | ecosystem: Environmental > Aquatic > Marine > Oceanic > Sediment | place: Atlantic... | reverse complement strand
TAGACGATGCCCGCCTCCTCGTCCTCCGGCCCCGTCGCCAGGAGGCTGACGGTCACCTCGTGGCGGGAAGGGCCCCCGTGGGTGGTCTTCACCCAGAGCATATCCCAGAAGAAGGCGTATTTATGTTTGAGGGCCACGAAAACGTCGCCGCAGCGAGGGCTCTGGAGGAGCTTCAGCAATTGAATGGGGTAGGGGAACTCCTTGTCGTAGGTCTTCGCCAGCATCTCCCTGGCCGAGACGACCTCCCCCTCGACCTCGCCCAGGCCCAGCGGGTCGGCACCGGCGACCGCCTCGTAGAGGAAACCGCCCCACCTCTCGGAGAGCACTGCCTGGCCATCCCGCGAGAGGATGGAGATGCCGCCTTCTTCCAGGTTGGAAGCCACGAAGGCCACGTCCTCCTTGGCAGCTATGGCGCGCAGGATGTCCTTGCCGCGGTAATTCCTCAGCTCGCGATAGGTCGTTCTGCGCCAGCGGCCCTCGTCCCCAGGATTCTTGACGTACACGAAGAGGGGTCCCCGGCCGTTGGAGACTACCGCCGCGTTCCGGTTCTGGCCGAAGAAGACCAACCCCCCGATGTCCTCCAGGAAATCCTCCGGCTTCACGTGCCCCTCGATGGGCTTCGGACCGTGGTCGGAGAACATGATGATGGTGGGGTCGAGCGTGTGGGCGCGGATGGCGGCCATCAGCCTGGGGAACTCCTCGTCCAGCCGCTGCATGAACCTCCTTTGCCCGACCTCCGCCTCGTTGTGGACGATGCTGTCGCCGGAGATGTTCAGCAGGTAGATGTCGGCCTCGTGCTCCCTGAGGGCGTTGATGAACGACGTTATCCTGAAGGGGATTATCTCGTAGGAGGCCTCCCACTCCAGGTGAATGGCCTCCTCGCTCTCGATGGAGAGCACGTTGGGGGCGCCGAGCCCACCCAGCTTCCAGCCGATCTGGCAGGTTCGGAGGCCGAAGCTGGTGAAGAGCCGCCGCGCCAGGTCCGGCTCCACCAAATCGTCGAACCTGGCCGTCTCCTTGAGGTGAAGCATCGCCCTAGTCTCCCGGTCGAAGGTCACCTCGCCCACGACGGGCATCTCCTCCAGGCCGCAGCCCGCCTTGATGGTCAGCTCGGCCGTCTCGGTGACGGTGGGGACGACACTGATGAGGTTTTTGACCGTCGTTCCCCCCGCGAAGGTGTCGGCTATGTTCCCCAGCTCGCCCATGAACCCGTGGAAAGCGCCCAGGTTGTCGAGCCATAGGATGATCAGAGGTCTTTCTCTCACTGCTTCTCCACTCACTCCCCTATCAGTCCGAGATCGGCCAGATAGGGGTTGTAAACGTACTTCCGAGAGAACTCGCCCTCAAAGCGGGCATGATAGGTTAAAGCTTTGGCCGGATCGAGGAACCAATCGCCGCGAGAGAGGGTATCGCCGGTCTCCTGGTTGTAGCCCCAGGGGGTGTTTGCCCGATCCTGGCCGTAATCCTCACCGTCAATGGCGGCCGGCAGGATGTGTCCCCGGTAGTCGAAGGGTTGGTCGAAAGCCCGTCCAGGGCCAATCTCGTCCCGGTGTGTCCAGAGAGTCTCGTAAATGGGCACCAATCTATACGATGTATTGTCATCCTTGATACCTTCTGGCACCTCGGCGACGTCGCCCACACGGTAGGTGACCTTGCCCGGAACCAGGATGCGGCGCGTGCCGTAGATACCGTGACCATACGTTTCAACATAGACGATAGGATGACTCTCTTCAAATCTAATCTGCCCCGCCGCTTTAAGCACGTTAGGTCGCACCGATGAGTCTAGCGGGTAGAGATAGATAGCGTCATGGGCCAGCGTCTCGACGGCCAGCAGTTTCCCAAAAGGCGTGCCGTCTTTGGCGGCGACAAGTTGGATGGACTCCAGGTCGTTTTCGTGGCAACCGCCCGTTTCCTGGCACGGCTTGGGCGTATAATCGCGGGGGTGAAATAGGGCGTAGAAGAGAAACCAGTGGGTCTCCGACTCCACCACCGAATAGTAGACAGAGGCCGAGAGGTCACCCGTAGGTTGGTTCTCCCAGTTATTGCTGCCGACCCAGTCGCCGTCAAAATCTACGGCAGTGATGAAATCCTGGTCAGAGGCCACGCCCTGGCGGATGACCGGCGCGTAGTGGCGGGCCAATTCCTGGTGAGAAGCCGGGGGGTCGGGGGCAGCCGTTGGCGTGGACGATGCGCAACCGCTAAGCGCCAGCGTCACCAGGATCGCCAGGGCCAAGGTTGTGATGGCCCTCAAGTGTCCGAGTGGTGACATATTCGTCTCTTTCGATTCGATGGTGACGTCAATCGAACGCCTTCACCTTATGTGTGACGGCGGCCCGCCAGCACCGCCGCCACGTCGTCCATCGTGCCACACCAGGGGCCTGGTCGCTCCTGCTTCAGCGTGGTGACGGCTGCGGCGAAGCGACAGGCCTCCTCAGCAGGCGCACTCAACCGCTTGCCCACGTAGGTGGCAAACCAGGTGCCGCCTCGGCCGGTGCGAAGGGCGCGAACCATACCGAAAAAACGTTTCCGGTCTTGAGCCCGCTTTGTCAGGATTTTGCAGGGGAATTGCCGCAAAAAGCGAAATCAACTTTCTGGTGTACTTTTACAAAACTGCACTCCTCGACTGCGCCAGATCAGCCATAATCCGACCAGGAAAGTGAACGTACAGAGCAGATATACCCATCGCAGGTCCGCCACCAACAGCAGGGCATAAGCCAGAAATGGCCCGGCCGTGCTGCCGACGTCGCCGGCCGTTGCATAGGCACCCATCATCATGCCCTTCCTACCAGGCGGTGCCAGGTCCCCCACCTGGGCAGCCAGCGCTGCCAGCGCCGCGCCCCCACTGACGGCACCCAGGGCCACGCCCAGCACGATGGCCCCGGGGGGCATTGCGAAGGACAGCAGGCCAAAACCAACGATGCCGACCACCAAACTGCCCACGATTACCGGCCAGCGCCCTGCGTGGGCGTCGGATAGGTGACCGGCTGGTGGGCCAACGGTGCCGGCAAGCAGGGCGCGCAACGCCAGCAGAACCCCGCTGGCCGAGGCCACGCCCAGCACCAAGCTGCCCAGGGCGATGGTTGCGCCGAAGCGTTGCTGGAGCAACAGGCTGGTGGTTGAGAGAGCCACCCCTTCGCCGGCAAACTGAGTGATCAGGAGCAGACATGAAACGGTAACCAGACTGCGGTTGTCGTGTAACAATGCCTTGCCCCGCCGCCATGAGATGTTGCTCAGACGGCTACGCAGGTTCAACACCGGTCGTGGCTTGCGCTGCGTGTTCCCGTCGGCAGACTGCGCCGTCTCGGGCAACGCCAGCACAGCGATAGCCAGCCCGATGGCCGTCAGACCGGCACAGGTCAGCATCGCCAAGCGAAAGCCGATGATGTCCACCAGGAAGCCACCCACCAGCGGCCCGAGGGCGAATCCCGCCCACATCCAGGCGTTGTAAAGCCCAGTCAACCGTCCCCGGTTGAACCGGGTGCTCACGTCCAGCACCATCGCCATGCCACCGACGTTGATGAGGGTCCAGGCGATTCCCCAGGCCAGCCGGCTGACCAGGAACGGCCAGAACCCGCGCACCAACCCATAGCTGGCCGTTGAAAGAACGCCCAACAGCATACCGAAGATGAATAACCGCCGTCGCCCCCAGCGGTCGAGCAGTACACCTGCCAGCGGGTTGCCGGGGATGCGGATCAGCCGGTTAACGCCCAGCATAACGCCCACGGCGGCCAGGCTCAGCCCCACCTCGTCGAGTTGGGTGACCAGCACGGCGTAGAGGGTCAGGTCGCCGAACAGAGAGAGACACACGGCCAGCCCCAACGGCACCAATACCCGAGATGGCGAGAGCGACTGCATCACGAAGCCAGCGCCTCCGCGACGACCTGTCCGCTCCACTCGGCCGGCGTTGGCAGCCCCAGAAGGTAAGCAATTGTGGGCGCCGTGTCAATGATGTTGACGGTGCCGGTGATCTGGTGACTGCGATGGATGCCCGGCCCGCTGATGATCCAGAGGATGGTCAGATCTTCTGCCAGCCCGGTATCGTGATCGAAATCGTGGCCGCCGTGGTCAGCCAGCACCAGGCAAGCTGTGTCTGCTAGGCGGCCGGAGGCGCGCAAGGCCTCCAGCACCAGGCCAATAGCGCGGTCTGCCTTGTTGACGGCTTGTAGGTAGGGCACCGACATCCAGCCGTAGCGATGCCCTACCTCATCGGTGGCACCCAGGTACACGAAGGCAAAGGCTGGCCTCTGTTCGACGATGTAGGTGGCTGCCACAGCCCCAATCTCCAGGTCTCGATCTCCTTCCGGGTCCCCCAGCCGGTGGTAGTAGGCGAAGTCCAGCGCGCCGGGACTGGCCAGGTCGCGCAGTTCTTCCCAGGAGTAAAAGGCGGCTGTGCCCAGGCCAGCCTGGTGCACCACCTCGATGAGGCTGGGCACGGGCGGCTGCGGCCGCGTCCACACGTTACTGATGACGCCGTGGCGGGCTGGTGGCACAGTTGAGAATAAGGAGATATGACAGGGTAAGGTGACGGAGGGGGTAATGGTTTGCGCCCACCCGGTGTGAGCCCCCTGGGCGACCAACTTGTCAATCTCCGGTCTGTGGGCCTGTTGCAAGGCGTCGGGAAGCAGGCCGTCAATGAAGAAGAGAATCACCTGCTTGGCGAGTGGCACAGGCAGGTCTCCATGTTGCCTTTGTGAGTGCGATAACAGATCTCATTGTTTGTTTCTGGCCAGTTCAAGAGGGCCTGGTGCTTGCCAGCAGCGCCTCCACGTCAGCCGGGGTACCACGCCAGGGGCCAGGCTGCTCCTGCTTCAGCGTGGTAACGGCAGCGGCGAAGCGACAGGCTTTCTCAGCAGGCACGCTAAACCGTTTGCCCACGTAGGCGGCGAAACAGGTGTCGCCCCGGCCGGTGCGACCGTTGAGAGAGCGGGGGGTGAAGGGCGCTTCGTAGATCTGGCCATCGGCGTAGACGGTGACGCCCGACGACTGAGTGACGACGACTTCACGGGGACCGTAGGCGGCCAGTTGTCGGGCGGCAGCGCGCAGGTCGGTCTGGCCGGTGAGAAGTTCCGCCTCGGCGCGGTCCACCTTGAGGTAGGTCACGTGTGCCAGGCCCTCGGCCATTTCGGGCCATTGGTGAAAGACCAGGACCTGCCCTGCGCTTGTCGAAGGATGGCCGTTCTCACGGACGCGGACGAAGCCCTGTACGTCCAGGCCCACCGGGCCGCGAGCGGCCAGTGACTTGAGTAGCGGCAGGTCCACCTCGCCGGCGATGATAGGCGCGACCAGGTACACCCGCGCCGACAGGTTGGGGATCTCCTCTCGCCGGAAGGGACCGGCAAAGCCCAGCAGCTTGCAGATGCGGCGCTCCATGTCGGCCGAGTTGTAGATGTTCTCGATGCCCGAGGTTTCTGGAGCTGGCGTAGCAAAGACCTGCACCCCCTCTTGTTTCAGTTCGTCCAGCAGCGGGAAGTCGTCGGGGTGCAACCGGGTGACGACGGCCACACTCACCCCAATGCGCCGGAGGGCCACGCTACCGTAGTAGACGGCTCCGCCGGAGGCGATCTCGCTTGTGCCATCTACCACCAGTTTGTCTTTGGCAAAGTGGCCGATCATCATGATATCAACGTCGCACATTCTGTCTTGACCTCCAGAAGAAAGACCTACAAGAAAAAGGCTTGCGCGGCGGTAGACGCAAGCCTGCGTGAAACGTAATCCTATCGCGCCGCTTCGTACAGCGCCAGGATGTTTCCGAGCGGCGTTTCCGGCATGACGTTGTTGGTCGGGGCCAGGATGAACCCGCCTCCCTGCCCCAAAACCTGGCACAGCCGCGCGACCTCGGCGCGCACCTGGTCGGGCGTGCCTTGCGATAGGACGGTTTGAATGTCCAGCGCACCGTGGAAGCAGAGAGCGTCGCCGAAATCCCGCTTCAGTTCGCCGGGTTCCATGCTCTTGGCCGATAACTGGATGGGATTGAGGACGTCCACCCCCATCTCGATGAAATCGGGGATGAGCTGGCGCACAGCACCACAGGTGTGGTACATGACCCGCTGCCCGTGCTCTTTGGCCTGGGCGATGAAGCGCGTCAGGCTGGGCTTGACGAACTGGCGGAACATCCTGGGACTGATCATCAGCCCGTCCTGCACGCCAACGTCGTCGGCGATGAAGTAGATGTCGGTGAGATCGCCCACGGTCTCCAGAATGCGCCGGTCGAACTCAAGGTAGAACCGCTCCACTTGTTTGATGATGGCCTGGGCCAGGTCGGGATTCAGCGCCAGGTCCATCATGAACTTTTCCATGCCGCGCAGGAACATGGCCAGGCGCAGGACACAGGTAGCATTGGGGCCGGAATCGCGGATGACGAGGGCGTACTCGCTCAGCGCTTCGCACGTGGGGCGGAGGCCCTCGTAGTCGAACCGGTCGGGGTCGGGCCAGGGGTGGGCCTCGATGTCGGCGACGGTTTGGGCCTCGGCCAGCGGCGGCTCGACGACCTCTTCAAACGGCCCAATCATTTTCTTGTGTAGGCCCCACCAGTCCATCCAACTGCCATCGTCAAAGGCTTCGCCGTGAGCGCTCAGCCGAACGGTCGGCAGCGGCGGCCCGACGTAGGCCGGCCAGACGGAGCGCAGGTCAACACCCAAGGCCTGCCAGACGCCTTCGTCATCATCCACGCCAAAGTGGTCTCGGAGACGGTCCGTGACCGGCGGCAGCGCCCACAGATCCACTGGCACGCCATCTGGCTCAATGTGGTTGATGGCAGCAAGCACTCGTTCTTTGCTGTTCATGTTTGTTGGCAGCGTGACCCTAGTCCCCCCAGAGCAGCGACTGCTCTGTCTGGGGGTCGAAGAACTGCACCTTGTGGGTGTTGAAGTTGAGCCTCACGTTGTGGCCCATTCTCAAGCCCAGCGTGGGGTCGGCCAACACGTGGACGCCGGCCTCGCCGATGCGCACGTCAATCAAGTCATCGCGGCCCAGCGGCTCGACGACGTAGATTTCGCCGGAGACACCCGTGTCGGCGATGGTGACGTCTTCAGGACGGATGCCCAGGATGACCGTGCCTTTGCCAACCACCTTCTCGCCCCGGTCCGGGGGCACGACCACGTCGAAGCCTTCGCGGCGGGCGTGATATTCGCCGTCTTCACGGACAACTTCCACCTCCACGAAGTTCATCGGCGGGTTACCCACGAAGCCAGCGATGAAGAGCGTGCACGGCCGGTCGTACAGTTCGTCCGGGGTGCTGCATGCTTGCAGCTTGCCGTCCTTCATCACGGCGATGCGGTCGGCCATGGTCATGGCCTCCACCTGATCGTGGGTGACATAGATGGAGGTAATGCCCAGTTCCATTTGCAACCGTTTGATCTGGCCGCGCATTGAGAGACGCAGGCGGGCATCCAGGTTGGAGAGCGGTTCGTCGAAGAGAAGCAGGTTGGGCTCTTTGATCAGTGCCCGGCCCAGAGCCACCCGCTGCTGCTGGCCGCCGGAGAGTTGTGCTGGCTTGCGATCCATCAGGTGGCCGATGCCCATCATATCGGCCACCCGCTGCGCCTGCTCCCGCATCTCCTCCTTCGGAACTTTCTTCAGCTTGAGGGGGTAGCTGATGTTCTGGAAAACGTTCATATGGGGGTAGAGGGCGTAGCTCTGGAAGACCATGCCGACGTTGCGGTCCTTGGGCGCTAACTGGTTGACAACGTGTCCGTCGAAACGGATGAAGCCCTTCGTGGGCTTGTAGATGCCGGCTATCATCAGCAGGGTGGTGGTTTTCCCACAGCCGGAGGGCCCCAGGAAGGCGACGAACTCGCCATCCTGAATGTTCAGATTGATAGAGTCGGCCCCCACTACACTGCCCCACCGCTTGGTCAGGTTCTCAAGTTCGACTTTCATAGTACACTCCTCATACGCAATACGAAGTACATACTAAATCACGTGCCACCTTTGGCCCCGCCGCTGTAGATGTTGAGCAATAGTTCCTGAGTAAAGAGGAAGAAGATCATCACCGGGATAAGCTGGAATAGCCCCACGGCGGCGATCATGTTCCAGTTGACGGGCGCGGTGTCGCTCATGAATTGTTTCAAGTAGACCGGTAGGTTGGCCGTCGTCCCACCGATGGTGAAGGTGGCCGGCACCAGGTAGGCATTCCAGCCCGTCAGAAACGTGAAGACGGACAAAGCCGCCAGGCCAGGCTTGATCTGGGGAATGATGATCTCCCACCACACGCGGAAACGCGACGCCCCGTCAATGAGCGCGGCCCGCTCCATATCCCAGGAGATATTGTCGAAAAAGCCCTTCATCAGCCACACGCCAAGCGGCAGATCCAGGCTGATCATCACCAGGGCCACCCCGCCGACGGTGTTGTAGCCAAACAGCTTCCCAATGCCCGGCATGCCAGAGATGAATCGCAGCACAAAGAAAATGGCGATGAGCAGCGTGACGCTGGGGAAGGCGTGCAGGATGAGGGTCAACGAAAGGAAACTCTTGCGCCCGGAGAAGTTCATACGCGACAGCGCGTAGGCAGCCAGCGACGAGATCGTTCCAACACCGACGACCATGCCCAGCGCGATAATGAGCGAGTTCAGGGTCACGCGCCAGATAGGGGCATAGGAGGGAAATTTGTTTTCCCACAGGAAACTCCAGTTATCCAAGATCAACCCGCCGACGTTGCCTTCGGCATCTATGGGCAACAGGCCCTCGGTGCGATACGAAAAGGTGGCGATGATCACCCAGGCATAGCCGATCACGATGGGCAAGATGCTGATGATGAGCAAAACGTAAGCGATGGACTGGCCAAGGATGCGCCTTACGTTGTATAACCGATCGGTTTCAAACGCGGTGTCCTGAGCTTGTCGAAGGGTTCTCGTAGCCATATTGGGTTCCTCCCTATAACACGTCAATCTTGGGCTCTTGCACCAATTCGTTGAAGCGGAAGACGCGCAGGTAGACGACGGCGAATGCAATGCCGATGCCCACCAACACAAACCCCCAGGCTGCGCCGTAGCCCCACTGGTTGTGGCCAAAATAGGTCTTCAGGGCGCGGTGATACGCCGTGAGTGACCACACTTCGGTTTTGTACAGGCCCGGCCCACCATCAGTCAGCAGCAAGATGTACTCAAAAGATGCGAGCAGCGAGAGGGTCTGGTAGGTGGTCACGAACAGCAGCGGCCATTTGATCATCGGCAGTGTGATGTCGCGGATAATCTGCAACGTCGAAGCGCCGTCCACCTTGGCCGCCGTGATGTAGTCCTTGGGGATGGCCTCGATGGCCGAGGTGAAGATGATCATACCGAAAGAGGCGCCGACGAAGCCATTCACCAGGATGACAAAGAGCCACGGTTGCTTAAATAGCCAGTATTGTGGCTCGACACCGAGCGGCGTCACTAACTGGTTGATGATGCCGAACGGCGGTTGGTGGGCAATCCGTCTCCACATCAAAATGTAAATCACCGAGGGGGTGATGCGCGGCAGCAGCCACATCACGCGGAAGAAAAAGCCCGCCCGGCGGTTGATGTGGGTGGACAGCAGCGCCAGCAGCAACGCCAGCCCCACATTGAAGAACCCCAGGGTGAAGAGGACGTAACGAAACGTGTTCCCCAGAATCCTGGGGAAGAACTTGTCGCGGAAGAGCCGGACATAGTTCTCCAGGCCAATGAAGGTCAGGGGGTCGCCAAAGTTGGAACTGGACAGGCTGGTCAAACTGATGACGAAGAGGATGATCACGGGGAGGAAGAAGAACACCATCACCAGTATGGTAGCCGGGCTCATGAAACCCCAGGCTTCAACGGTCGCTCTAATTCGCGCCCAGCGCGAGGTCGGCTCCCGGACCTTCACTGCCATAGCAGCCTCAGTCATTGGCATACCCTCCCTTCTTTGTGAGGACTAAACAAGTTGATTGTCAGAGCACCCTCCCGCAGGTTTTGTACTGGAAACCCGCGGGAGGGTCTTTGCGTTTACGCCACAGAACGGTTACTCTGTCTGCGTATGCCTGGCGGACTTCTCCCCGCCCGGCGAGCAGGGGAGAGGGGGCATTTCCCCCTCTCCCCTGCTCTCTACAGCCATCAGTCACGAATTACCACGTTGTCACCCAACTCGTTCTGGAGCTGCTCCACCACAACATCCAGCGCCTCTTCTGGAGTCAGAGAACGGGACTCCACGGACTGGATGCCAAGATAGTAGGTTTCTGACCAACTGCTCCAATAGGGGCTGTTGGGCAGGAAGGTGGTCACGTCCAGCAGCGGGAGGACCTGGCTCAGGAACTTGGAGCTAGTGTAGGGGCCATACTCCGCCTGGGATTTCAGAATCCCCAGGTGGCCACTGGCGATGGCATAGTCGGTGTTGAGTTCCTTGACCGACGCCTTGGAGATCAGCAGCAGCGCCAGGTCGGGATGTTCGGACGCCGAACTGATCATGTAGATCAGCGGGTGAGTCAGCGTGGTGGGGTTGCCCGTGCCGTTCGCCATGCCCGGAATGGCAGCGAAGCCAAAGTGCAACCACAGGTAGTCCTCTCCGCCCCGGTCTACGACGTAGTTGCTGAACCATTCGGCCCAGTTCCACGAACCGCCGAACGCAAAGAGGACATCGCCGTCCGTGATGCCGGTGTGCCAGGTTGTCCAGTCGCCGTCCAGGCGGGTGTCCGAAAGGATGCCACGATCCACGGCCGCGTACAGCTTTTCGTAAACCTTGAGAGCGGCCGCTTTGTCGAAGATCAGCGCGTCGCCTTCGCCGGTGATCTCGCCACCCGCGGCGTAGTAGTAGTACAAAAAGTCGCCGCCGTTCTTGGGGCGATGCCACCAGCCGTTGCCCTCAGCGACGACGCCGGCATTGACGGCCTCTTCGGCGGTGTCGAACATGTCCTCCCAGGTGAACTCACCACTGGCGATGCGGTCCGGCAGGCTCCCGATGTCCGCGTCAGACCAGCCCAGTTCCTTCAGCCTGGTCTTGTTGAAGTAGAGCGGGCGGGCCTCGGCGTCCTGCGGGACACCCCAGCGCCGGCCTTTGTACTCGGTCGAAGCCCACAGGGCATCAATCACGTCGGCGAATTCGGGATAGTCGCCGATCACGTCGGTGACGTCAACGAGCAGCCCGGCCGGGGCCCAGTCGCCGATGTGTTCGTGGCCGGAGCAGACGATGTCCGGCGCTTCGCCAGCGTCAGAGGCGAGTTCGAACTCGGTCTTGTATTCGCCCCAGTCCTTGTTGTCCTGGATGATCTCCAGGTCAATGCGGCGGTCATCGCCCATCTGGGCCAGCGCGACGTTGGCGGCCCCCACCGCGGACACCAGGTTGTTGCAGCGCCCATCCTCGTGAGGCGGGGCGGCCTTGCAGCGAGCGACCAACTTGACTGGTTGGCCAACCTGTACCTCCTTGACGACCTCCTTCTCAACGACCACCGTCTCCTTGACTATCCTGACCTCAGGGGTAGGCTGGGCACAAGCTGACAGCATCGCCAGCACCACTAGCAGGGAGACGATCACTAACCCTGTTCTCTTCCGAAACATTTCTATCCTCCTTATTTTTGTTGTTGGAGTGTTGAGCGCTATCGCCTAGCGCTCAGGTTGGGAACCAAAAGTGTCTGGTCTATATTCATCCCCCCTTTCTGAGACGACCCAATATTCTGATGGGACCTAGCAACGGTGTAGCGCACTTGTGTGCAAGATACCTGACATTCTTATTAGATTCTAGCACACAATTGGCCCCGTGTCAAGTCAACCCTCCAATGCCTCGCACTGAGGGTTCCCCTGAGGCACTTCGTGTCCTGAGGACACTCAGAGTCCGAAGGGGGTCACCCCGAAGGGTTCTCAGCACGAAGTGACCAGATCCCACCTGGCTCATTGGTCATTTATTCGACCCCGCACTCTGCCAGGAGCCTTCGAGTCTCCTGCAGAGCCTCCTCTAAGTGAGGGCTGTAGCGGGGTCTGAGCTCCAGCAGCACGATGCCTTCGTAGCCCTTCAGGCGGGAGAAGACCTCTCGATACGGTATCCCGCCCCAGCCTATGGGCATGTGAAGGTCTCCCTTCCCCTCCGAGATGAGGATGATCTGCCTCCTATCAACCCCCGCTGGCCTGCCGAAATCGTCGTGGACGTGAAGGTGCTTGATGAGCGGCTTGGCAAGCTCAATTGAATCGAGGAAGTCAAAGCCATAGTAACGCGAGGCTATGTAGGCGTGACCGAAGTCGAAGGTGATGCCCACGTTTTCCTTACCCACCTTCTTCACCTGATCCACCAGGCGCTCGATCACCCCTCCGTAGTTGTAGAGGGCGATGTCCCCGCCGGGAGCAATGCGATAGAAGAGATCGACACCCTTCACGCGTACTCGCCTGGCCAGTTCCCAGAGAGCCTCCTCATCAACCCTGGGGTCGGCGTTCTCCACGCAGATAGTCACCCCCTTCTCCCTGGCGAACTCCGCCAGCTCAGCCAAGGTCTCCCTCTCCACTCGCTCCTGCTCACCGATAAAAATACGGTCAGGAAGGGAGAGGAGTTCCCTGGTGAGGGCCGCCTGGCCCAGGTATTCGTTCCCAAGCTCTACCCTGCCACTGTGGTAGACCAGGATCTCTGCGCCGATCTCGCTCGTGAACTCGATGCTGGCCTCGAATATGCTTTTGTGC
>Ga0114919_10003536_pt1 | contig 12591 bp, 9 predicted proteins | sample BlataG_FD_88682 | JGI IMG/M metagenome (GOLD analysis project Ga0114919, IMG submission 88682) | Deep subsurface microbial communities from Black Sea to uncover new lineages of life (NeLLi) - Black_00105 metaG | ecosystem: Environmental > Aquatic > Marine > Oceanic > Sediment | place: Atlantic... | reverse complement strand
CGGTTCGACATGGAGATTAAGGAACTAACAGATTCGCTCAAGAACTCGCAGTTCAAGGTTTTCTCCTCGACCATCAAGAATGGTGGAATAGTCTGCGGTATCAACTTCAAGGGAGGAGGCAAGCTCTCCCGCAAGGAGATCGAGAACTTGGAACAGGTGGCCAAGGAGGGCGGGGCCAAGGGGCTGGTCTGGATGGCCAGAACCAGCGAGGGCTTCAAGTCCTCCATCCTGAAATACATAACCTCAGAGGAGCAGAGCTCCATTGCCGACCTGTTGACCCTGCAGGAGGGAGACATCGCCTTCCTGATTGCCGACCAGCCTAACGTGGCCTTAGCCTCGCTGGGCAAGCTGAGACTGCACACAGCTCATAAATTCGACCTGTTGGGTAATACCAAGTGGAATTTCCTGTGGGTATATGAATTTCCGCTTCTGGAGTACAACCCGGAGGAGGGGCGCTTTGATGCCATGCACAACATCGTCACCATGCCCTACCAGGAGGATTTGGGGAAGCTGGACCAAGGTTTTACTTCGTCTCTTCCGCTGGATCATCCTGACCATCCCTGGGTCGACATAAAGGCCCACCAGTACGATCTGGTCTTGAACGGGGTGGAGATCGCCTCCGGCGGAATCCGTAACCACAAGAGGGAGCTTCAGCAGAAGGTTTTAAACGCATTGGGCATAGACGACCAGCGGGCGGAGAGGATGTTCGGTTTTCTCTTGAAAGCATTAGAATATGGCGCGCCGCCTCACGGAGGCATTGCCCCGGGACTGGATCGGATAATAGCGTTGATGACCGGATGTGATTCCATAAGAGACGTAATTGCTTTTCCCAAAACCACCCAGGCCTTATCATTGATGGACGGAGCGCCTTCCGAGGTAGAGGAATGGCAACTCAAGGAATTGCGGATAAAACTGGCAAAAAGCAAAGAATGATATAGGTTGAATGTTCAAGTAGACGGAGACAGTAACAAGATTGTGGCCAGCGCCTAACTTAAGTTAGGTGCTGGCTCAAAGCCGAGCTCGATGAATCGAGCCCCTACGTTGCAAGCGTCGGATTTCCTACGGATCTGTAGGACATCCGATCCCCAAAGTGCTGGAGGATAAGAGGAAGCAGATTGGCAAAGCAAAAGAAAATCGACATAGGGGACGTGGATCACAGGCTCCTTTTTGGGCAGGGAGGCTCGTATCTTCGCCTGATTGAGGACCAGTTTGATGCCAAGATAGTGGCCCGGGGCGACTCTATCGTCCTGCGCGGCGAGGAGAAGGAGTTGAACCTCTTGGAGACCCTTTTCTGTGATCTGACGAATCAACTGAAGAAGAATCACAAGCTCTCCGAAAGATACGTCCTCTATGCCATCAGCATGGTCAAGCAGGATGGTATCGGCCCGTTCAACGATCTTCGGGTCGGCTCTATCGTCACCTCAATAGTCACCCGGGAGAGGATAAAGCCACGCACCGTGGGCCAGAAGGATTACGTAAGGGCGATCGAGTCCTCCGACTTAGTCTTCTCCATAGGCCCTGCCGGCACGGGTAAGACCTACTTAGCGGTGGCCATGGCGGTGGCCGCGTTGAAGAAGAGAATGGTGGCAAGGGTGATTCTGGTGCGTCCGGCAGTGGAGGCGGGGGAAAGCCTGGGTTTCCTTCCGGGAGACATCCGGGCCAAGGTGGATCCATACTTGAGACCGGTCTACGACGCGCTCCACGACATGCTGTCTGCGGAGAAGATCCGCAAGTTGATGGAGATGGGAATAATCGAGATCGTGCCTCTGGCATTCATGAGGGGGAGAACGCTGAACAACTCATTTGTCATACTGGACGAAGCCCAGAACACCACGGTGGCCCAGATGAAGATGTTTCTGACTCGCCTGGGAGAAAATTCCCAGGCAGTTGTCACCGGAGACGTAACCCAGATAGACTTAGATGACAAAAAGGCCTCCGGCTTGGTTCAGATTCAGAAGATACTTAAGGGAGTGAAAAAAATAGAGTTTGTGTATCTTACCGAAAGAGACGTGGTAAGACACCGACTGGTGCAGGAGATCATCAAGGCCTACGAGAGATATGAGGGCAGACTCAGACCCTCTTCGCGTTCCCGGTCATCAAAAGATGATGCCAAAAAAGAGCGAGAGTGATTGATCTGAAGACTATAGGCCTGATGTGTTACCGGATGGAGGTATTAGGTTTCCATGAGTAGTGTGAAAAAACTGGTCTCCCCCCGGCACAACTCGGAGGGCAAAGGTGTCGAGCGTAAAACCATGGTTTATGGTTTTCGGGCGCTTTTGGGTTTGGTCACCATTGCCGTCATCGTGCTTCTGTTTCCCATCTCCTCCATCTATGAGACCATAATTCTTCCGGCCGAGGGAAGCATATCCAAAGAAGACATCATTGCCCCCATTACCTTTCCCATCCTGAAGGGCGAAGAGGAGCTTAATGGGGACAAGGATCTGGTACTATCCAACCTTTCGGTGATTCTGGATTACGACCGGGCCAGAGGAGATTCGGTTGAGACGGAGGTCGCCAGGTTCTTCGCCCGCGCTGACAGCATCAACCAGAGCAACCGCCTTCCCGAATCCAGGATCAGGAGCATGCGCTTGGTCTTTCCCCACCTGGAAGAAGAAGGGATATTCGTTCTGAGCACGGATGAAGACCTGAATTCGTTTAGCTCTAATTTGCTTCTCATCCTCAAGGAATTCTATCAGGTGGGGATGGTCGAAAAGATCGAGGATCTGCCTTTTACGGATAATCGCAAAGCTCTCATCTTAGATGGAGACGAAGAGATTGCCATCTCCGAGGATCAGCTATTGGACATCTCCAAGGCCAGAGAGAGGCTTCTCTCTTTAGCTTTGGTCAGGTTCGAGCACGACCAGCTTTTAGTCAAGGCCATGTACGAGATCGGAAGCCGTTTTCTGGTGGCCAACCTGACCCTGAATCACCACGAGATGGAGACCCGAAGACAGGCGGCGCTGGATGCGGTCACCCAGCACAAGGGAATGGTGTTGAAGGGAGAGATCATCCTGGCAAGAAATCAAAAGGTGGCCAGAGAGGATTTAGAGAAGCTTTACTCCCTTTCTCAATTCCGCATCAAAACCGGACTCAGGTCGGACCCCTGGCATTTTGTCTTCCCCCTTCTGGGAAGGATATTCTTCGCCGGAGCGGTGATCTTGGGTCTGGCTCTGTTTTCATATTTTGTCAAACCGGACGTTTTCTTCGACAACAAGAAGTTTGCGATGATCGTCAGCACGCTGGTATTGGAGATGATCCTAACTTATCTTATACTGTTCCGCTGGCAGCTTTCCGAGTATCTCATTCCCATCGCCATCGCCTCCATGGCGTTAACCATCCTGCTGGACGTGGAGGTGGGGTTGATTTTCACCTTCTGTCTGGGAATACTCCTGGGAGTGGTGAATTACTTTGATTTCAAGCTGGCCTTCATCACCATCGTGGCCGGGAGCTTGGCCTGCTTCAGCGTGAAGGAGGTAACCCACAGATACAGGTTCTATCGTCCCATGCTTTATGTGTCCTTTGCTTACGTGGTGTTCATATATTTCTCGGAATCGCTGAAGCTCTCCCCCTCCGGTTCCATTCTCTCCCTGTGCGGGTACGGTCTTTTTAACGGGTTCATCTCCACCATCTTAACCATCGGGCTTCTGCCCATCTTTGAATCCCTGTTCGAGGTCACCACCGACATCACCCTTCTGGAGCTCTCCGATTTGAATCACCCCCTGCTCAAGAGGCTGTCGCTGGAAGCTCCGGGGACCTATCACCACAGCATAATCGTGGGCAATTTAGCAGAAGCGGGAGCCAAGGCCATCGGGGCCAATACGCTTCTGGCCAGGGTGGGAGCTTATTACCATGACATCGGCAAGGTGGATAAGCCGGAGTATTTTGTAGAGAACCAGATGGGAGCAAAAAGCAAGCACGAGAAGCTCACCCCATCCATGAGCGCCCTGATCTTGGAGTCACACGTCAAGGAGGGGGTGGAGATGGCAGAGGAGGTTAATCTACCCCGGGCGGTGATCGATTTCATCCACCAGCATCACGGCACCACGGTGATGAGCTATTTTTACAACAAGGCTTTAGAGCAGGGAGCCGGGCAGGATTTGAAAGATGAGTACCGGTATCCCGGGCCCAGACCTCATTCTAAGGAGACGGCCATAGTCATGCTGGCGGATGCGGTAGAGGCGGCATCGCGGGTGCTGGAAGATCCAAAGCCATCCCGTATCAAGAGCCGGATTAAGAAAATCATCGATTCAAAACTGCAGGCCGGAGAGCTGTCGGATTCCGATTTGACGTTCAAGGAGCTAAGCGCCATTGAGCAGGCTTTCCTGCCCGTGCTCATAAGCATCTTCCACCCCAGAGTTGAGTATCCGGAGACGGCAGAAAAGACCGTCTGATCTTATCAGGCGGGCAAAAAGCACCGAAGGAAGCTTAAATTGAAAAAAAGCAACATTCAGAACGTTCACCCCGAACTCAAGATCAAGGAGGGGATGATTCGACTCCTGGTGAAGAACATCTTAGCATCGGAGAAGGCGGACTCGGGGGTGGACGTGATCCTAATCGACGATAAATTCATGAAGGAGTTGAACAAGAGGTTCACCGGGAGGAACGGGACAACGGACGTGCTCTCCTTTGGAATGAGGGAGGGTGAAGGCGGCGCCACGGAATATCCCAGCTTGGGAGACATCTACGTTTCCTTGGACCAGGCCAAACGGCAGGCGGAGGAGCACGGAGTCGACTTCGGCCAAGAGGTGGCGCGCTTGGTCGCCCACGGGCTTCTTCATCTTTTGGGATATGATCATGCTGACAAGAGTGCGGCCAATGCCATGAAGAAAACAGAGGAGATCTATTTAAAGAAGCTGGAAAAGCTCACTTAAGCGGACCTCTCCTAAAGAACTCAGAACATGAAACTCATTCATAAGATAACACACCCTATCTTGAGATTTCTGAATCGCCTGTTCGGCTATGCTCTGAGAAGGAGGGAAGCCGGAGAAGAGGATAGCGGAGAGATGTCCCCGGAGGAGATCGAGTCGTTCGCTCAGGCGACCGATACCGTGCTGGAGGAAGAGGAAAGGCAGATGATCCACGGCGTGGTAGAGTTGGGTGAGACCCAGGTCAAGGAGATCATGCGCCCCCGCCCGGATATGATCTGCGCGCAACAGGATTCCACTCTCGATCAGATCAGGGAGCTGGTGAAGAAACACGGGCACTCGCGCATCCCCGTCTATGGTGAGAGCATCGACAGCATCACCGGAATCATCTACGTTAAGGACCTTTTTCTCCTACCGGCCGGGCAGAGAAAAGCCGTCAAGTTATCCTCGCTGGCCCGGAAGGCAAACTTCGTCCCGGAGACCAAGAAGGTGGATGAACTGTTAAAGGAGTTCAAGCAGGATAAGGTTCACATGGCCATCGTGGTGGATGAGTACGGCGGAACCGCAGGTCTGGTCACCTTGGAAGACGTCTTAGAGGAGATCGTGGGAGAGATCCAGGACGAATATGATAAGGAGCTGCCTCCCATTCAAAAGCTGGATGAAAAGACTTACCGGGTAGACGCCGGTGTGAGCATTGAAGATCTGAACGAGACGTTAGGGACGAAGATCGAGGAGAAGGGATTCGAGACCGTGGGTGGTTTCATCTACGACCTGGTGGGGAGCGTCCCGGAGCAGGGAAGAAAGCTCGAGCACGAGTCTGAAGGGTGTGCGTTAAGACTCTTAGTTGAGAAGGTTGAAGGTCAGAGAATAAAGACCGTTAAGATCACTATCACTTCGCCGCCAGAGATTTCCCCGAACAAGCCCCCCCAAGATGAGTAGCCAGGTTTCCATGGTAAGCTGTGCCGACTATGCTTACCCCAATGTTCAGTCGGCGGTTGCCTCCTGCCTCGACCGGCTCGGCGGCCTAAAGAGGTTTGTCAAGAAAGATCAGACGGTTCTGATCAAGCCCAACCTGCTCTCCGCCAAAGATCCCTCCCGGGCCATCACCACGCATCCTGCCGTGGTCCGGGCGGTCACGGAACAAGTGCAGGAGTTGGGAGCCGTGCCGATCTTGGGAGACAGCCCGGGAGGCGTCGACCGGGGTATCAAAAGAGTATGGGACAACACCGAGCTTTCGGAGGTGGCTGGGCAAACCGGGGCTAAATTAGTAGCCTTTGAAAGCTCCGGAGTCTACCCAAAGACCACGCCGGAAGGCAAGACCTATCATATAGCCAAGCCTGTGATAGACGCCGATGTGATCATCAGCTTAGCCAAGCTCAAGACTCATACCCTGACGTTGATGACCGGCGCGGTCAAGAACATGTTCGGCTCCATTCCTGGTTTTCGAAAAGCGGTATACCACAAAGAGGCGCCCAAGCCGAAGGATTTCGCCAGGGTGATAGTCGACATCTTCTCGTTGACCAAGCCCCACGTCACCCTGGTGGATGCCATAGTGGCCATGGAGGGAGACGGGCCCTCCTCCGGCGATCCCAAATATGCGGGTCTACTTCTTGCCGGCACGGACGCGGTGGCTCTGGATATTGTGACTGCAAGGATCATGGGCTTCAAAGATGGGGAGATCGACATCACCAGAGAGGCCCAGGGAAGGGGACTGGGTCCGAAGTCGTTCGAGCAGATCGAGATTCTGGGGGACGACCTGACCAGCCTGTCCTTCCCCAAATTCGCCCTTCCCTCCAATCGCCTCATAAGGATGATCCCCAACTTCGTTCTCAAGCTGATCGGTCCCTTCGTCTGGGTGAGGCCCAATATCCTGGACGGTAACTGTATCAACTGCAACATCTGCGTGGATAACTGCCCCACCAAGACCATCCGCGCGGGCGAAAAACGACCATCCTTCGACTATACCAACTGCATCAACTGCATGTGCTGCCACGAGCTCTGCCCCGAGAAGGCGGTCTATCTGGAGAAGAGCCGGATTGCCAAACGCATCGGCTGATGCATTTGGCTGTGTTAGCCTCAATACATCGTGTAGGGGAAACCTTCAGGTTTCGCTCGCTGGGGATGTTATCATCCCCAGCCAACCTTGCTCGCGGATGGCCATATATACCAGGGGCGTTGAAGACAAGGCGGGATGAATTCCCGCCTCTGTGCTAAGACCTCACTCATATCATCATAGATCAGGGTTCATCCTGAAGGGATTTCCCTCGATCCTGAGATCTTCGGGATCGAAGGACACCCTGCCCTTCGGTCCTGAGACCTCAGGGTCGAAGGAAAGGGCACTCAGCCCTGACCTCATACGATCGTATGAATTGTTGAAAGAGGTTTGGAGTGTCTGCCTTTAGGGACTGTTGAAAAACCCCGACCTGGAGTGCACCAGCTTGCTGGTGCGGTTTTACTAGAAACTTAAATGCGGGCGGTACAATAAGTTCTGATTTCAAAAAGACGCAAAAGCAAGCTTTTGCACTCCGAAAATCACTTTTCTAACACTCCCTTTAGGCAGACCGTTAGTCAAGCTGAAGTCGCAGATCCCGCCGGGGCGGAGCTTGACACTCCACTGGAAGGCTGAAGCCTTCCGCTACCCAAGCACGTCAGATTATCTCCGCCGCATCCCTGGGGATCCAGCCGCGTATTCCGTTGGAAAGCGAGATGCGGTACCATCCTTCGGCCTTCCCGTCTAACCGGAATTCCAGACCCTCGTGGCCGGTGACCTGCAGGATGTAATCCTCTCCGGGCCCGCTTCTTATCTCCACCTGGGGCGCAACCACCACTCCGTGATCCACAGACTCGTAGTAGATTCTGGCCAAAAGGGAGGACCCGAATATCACCATCAGGATCAAAAGCGTGACAAATCCAAGTCGAAGATATCTCTTTGGCCCTCGGAAAAGCATCAGGATGCCAAAAAGCATGGACAGGGTGTAGAAAAGGGAAGTAAGTACGGCAAACTCGTCTATGCTCCACAGCTTCAAAAAGGCGTGCAGCATGTTGGACAAGGGATTGATCTTCTGCTCCTCGATTTTGTCTAAGGTATACAGTTTGATATAAGACAGATTAGCCTGCGCATCCTCATCTCTCGGCCTTAAAGCCAAAGCTCTTCTGTAGCTTAGAATCGCCCTTCCTAATTGATTCTGCCGAAAGTGAGCGTTGCCCAGGTTGTAGAAAACCTTAAAATCCTTTATCCCCAGATTGAGGATCTCTTCGTATTCCTCAATGGCCTGATCGAATCTTCCTTCCTCGTAACTCTGATTGCCCTTGTGGAAGAGCACGCTTGCAGTCTCAATATCCGCCCTGGCCTCAGATTTAGGCAACGACAAGGCCAGAAGTATAAGAATTGCTACCTTTATTTTCATAGAACTCTGAGTTTAAAGGTCGCTCAAGCATCCTTAACCCGGGTTTCAATTCGATCCCGATTAAGGCTTGATTCCTGCTTGCTTATTTCCGGTTTCAGTAGGGATCGACTACCTTCGGCTAATCCTCCAATTCCGCGATAGCCTTTTCCGCTTGTTTTAAGAATCTCTTCATCTCCTCGACAGTGGAGGAGCCGGGGGCAAATCTGGCGAAATCACAGGAATCCAGGATCTTGGTGAAATCATCTATTCTCTCCTTATTCACCCCGCGTTGAGAGAGTTTATCTTCGATCTGGTCCCTGGTCAAACCGTAACCCGGGAGGTTAAGCTTGTCTCCAACGAACTGAAGCGACGCTCTGGCAACCTCGCAATAGAACTCTTTCGAATTACCCTCACAGATCAACTTGCTGGCACCCTTCAGCCTTTTCTGAGCCAATCTGTGCGCCCTTCTCTGGCGGGCATATCCGACATCAGAGTTTATTTTCTCCCTCTCCCTCTGATACCGCCAGGAGACGGCAAAAGCCAGAAGCGGAATCAACTGAAGCAGCAAGAACAGGGGTTTTCTGTAGAGATCGTTTCCCCCATCTTTCAACTCACCGGCGGAGAGCTTGATGTAGCGTATGTCCTTAGCCGCCCGCCCGATCTCCTGCCTGGAAAGCTGGGCGATCTCAACCGGCGAGGCCTGGGAAGGCGGAAGAACGGTCAAAAGGATAGGTTCGCTTCTTAAGGTCTTGTAGCTTTTGGCCCCGGGATCGAAAAATGAGAATTCAACCGGGGGAACGGTATACTTGCCTGCGTTCTTGGGGATTAAGACCTCCTCGTAGGTCTTGGAGCCCTGCACCCGGTAGTTCTTCTTGGAGACGTTCTCCGAGCTGCCGGAGCTGTAGGTACGAAAATCGGTCAGTTCGGCAATAACCGGTTTTCCCACCGACTTTATGTTTCCCGCTCCGCTGATTCTGGTCTTCAGGGTGATGGGCTGGCCCACCTCCACCTCGGTCTGATCGACGCTGACCTTCATCTTGTAGGCGCCAACGGTCCCGGTGAAGTTGGCCGGCCTGTCGATTTCCGGAGTGGGCAATACCTCGATCTGTATCGGTCTTGACTTCAGGATCTTGGGCTTCCCCTGGCGGAGCAGGTTAGACAGATTTCGATCGAACATGGAGAAAGGATCCCGGAAGACGCGATCCGCATTCTCCACCACGCACTTCAACTCAGCCGGTCCGATGGTGAGCTTCCCGGTGGAGGTAGGGAACAGGGCGGTCTTTATCTCCTGCACCAGATACTGCTTTCCGTTTATCACCTTGTGATACTGCTTCTTGGGAGGCAGATCCTCGGTCCAGAATCCGGTGAGGGAAGGCGGGGTGTATTGGGGGTTATCGAACAGTCTTATACTCTGGTAGAACCTCAGCGTCAAAATGACCTGCTCGTTGACGTAGGCCTTCTTCTTATCCACCACCGTCTCCATGAAGATATCTTTTCCCGAAAGCTGAGGTTTCGTCGTTCTCTTCTCTTCTTTGGACGGTGCTGGAGAGGATGGGGCTTTCCCCTCGCCTGCCACGGTAATCTGAATGGGAGCTGTCTGGTAAGTCTTCCCCTCCAACTTTATGCTGGCCGGTCCGACCGTGAACTTCCCCGCCTTTCTGGGAACCAGAACGTAGTTGAAGGTGACCGATGCAGACAGGCGGCCGTTGACGTAGGTGAAATTCTGCGACCTGCCGGCAGAGTAGACGCTGAATTCGTCCAGGGAAGGAAGGTCAGGCTGGGGGATGGACTTGACGTCGCCGGAAACCGAAACGGTGAGGGTGATCTGCTCGCCTACCGAAACCTCGGTTCTATCAACCGAAGCGTCAAAGCTGATGTTTTGCGCCATGCAGACCTGGAACAGGAGTAGAAAGAAAAACAGCTCTGCGGCCAGAGCGACTTTCCTCTGCCGACTGCCAACTGCCGTCTGCTTTCTGCCTACTTCCGTCTGTCTTCTGCCAACTGCCAACTGCCTACTGTGTCTATCCATCTACCAGTCCTTTCCTCCTCTTCTTCCGCGTCCCCGGGGAGCTCTCTTCTGCTCCTTCAGAAGTTCCTTCTCATCATCTTTCAGGGCATTTAAGATCCTTTCGGCATCTTCCTTAGTCATACCTTCTTTGGGCTTCAATTGTTCCCGTTGCTGCTCTTGCTGCTTCTGTTCGTCTTCTGGTTGCTGAGCTTGTTCTTGATCTTCCCGCGTCTGTTGTTCCTCATTCTTGGACTCCTGCTTCTGTTCTTGCTGCTGTTGCTCCGACTGAGGCTGCTGTTGCTGCTTCTGTTCCTGTTGCCTTTTGGCCTCTTTATCCAGCATCTCTTTCATTTTCTTTCGGACGAACTCTAAGTTGAACTTAGCGTCCTGGTCCTCCGGGGTCAATTCCAGGCACTCCTGGTACGCCTGGATCGCCTCAGGATACTTTCCGCCCCGATAGAGGGCGTTGCCCAGATTGTAATGGGTCCAGGCCTGATGTTCGAGTTCATCGGAGCTCAGAGCTTTGAAGTATCTCTCCAGAGCATCTTCATACTTCTCCTGCCGGTAGATCGCGTTACCGATATTGTAAGAGAGTTCGGGATTTTCCGGCCTTTCGATCTCAGCATCACGGTAATACCTTAAAGCCTCCTCCCAGGCCTCGACGGCCTTCTTCTTCTCCCCCTCCTGCGTGAGTTCCTGACCGCGCTTATATGCTCTGTTTCCCTTCTTGTTCAAAGAAGAGAACGAATCGCCCATGGCGGAGCCGGCCCAGAGACCAACCATCATCAAGATAATTAAAGGAGAGAGTTTCTTCAAATTAATCACCACAGAAAAGAGAGTTCAAGGGTTCAAGAGTTCAAAAGTTCAAGGGACCAATGGGTCGTTACTTCAATCTGTTTTTTGATTTTAACCTATCCACCGCCTTTTTGCCTCGTCTCTCGGAGAGAAGAAATTCGACTGTTAAGAACACGATGGCCAAAAAAAGGAAGATCTGATATCTATCTTCATACTGGGTCATCAGTTTTCCTTCCAGTTCCTTTTTCTCCATCTTCGATATCTCGTTGTAGATTTTTTCTAACTCCATCTCGCCGCTGGTGGCGTGATAGTATTTCCCGCCCGTGGTGAGGGCGATCTTCTGCAAAGTGGTTTCGTCCAATCTGCTCACCACCACGTTCCCCTCCCTGTCCTTCTTATATCCTGTCACCATGCCCCTTTTATTCTTGACGGGCACCGGCTCTCCCTGAACCGATCCTATGCCTATGGTATAGATTCTCACTCCCTCTGCCGCTGCCTCTTCAGCCGCTTCAATCGGATCTGAACCGTGATCCTCGCCGTCGGTCAAAAGGATGAGCACCTTGTATTTCCTCTCCTTCTGATTGAAGGCCCCGGTAGAGGTGCGGATGGCATCTCCGATGGCCGTGCCCGGCTGGGGGATTAGATTCTCATCCATTATGTCTAAGAACATGCCGGCGGCCGAGTAATCCAGGGTGAGCGGGCACTGAATGAAGGCCACCCCGGCAAAGGCCACCAATCCCACCCGATCCCCCCGCATGCGGGCGATTAACCCATTCACCTCCTGCTTGGCCTTCTCCAGCCGGGAGGGTTTAAAATCCTGCGCCAACATGGAGAGCGAACAGTCCAGGGCGATGACTATGTCCACTCCCTCCCGCTTCATCAGGGTGAGCTTAGTTCCCAACTGGGGCCGAGCCAGCGAGAAGAGCAAAAAGAAGACGGCCAGAAGCAACAAGGCTATCTTCCATCTTTGCTTCTTCGGGCTAAAGGATAGGCTCAGCTTCTTCATCAGGTCCAGATTGCCAAACCTCCTCAGGTCCGTCCTTTTCATCTTCAGGACCAGCCAGAAGAAGACCGCAAGAAGTGGAAGCAAAGCCAACAGCACGTATATGTAATCTATCTGGGCTATGCGCATCTCTTCGTCCTAAATCTCTCCATCGATTAGAACCGTCGCTAAGGGATCTTTCTGTATCTGGTGTTAGCCAGAACGATCTCCATTACCAGAAGCAGCAGTCCGGCCAGGGCATAGTTGGAGAAGAGTTCATTATACTGCACGTACTCCTTCACCTTTATCTCGGTCTGCTCCATTTCGCTTATCTCCTTGTAGATGCGGGAAAGCGCCTCTTCGTCCTTGGCCCGGAAGTACTCCCCGCCGGTGATTTGGGCGATCTGCTGCAGGGTTGCCTCGTCTATCTCATTCTCAACGTATATGTATCTTTTGCCGAATATGGGATCATCGACCGGATATGGCGCATTACCCGGCTTTCCCGCTCCTATGGTGTATATCTTGACCTTCATGGCCTTCGCCGCCTGGGCGGCT
>Ga0114919_10003535_pt1 | contig 12591 bp, 7 predicted proteins | sample BlataG_FD_88682 | JGI IMG/M metagenome (GOLD analysis project Ga0114919, IMG submission 88682) | Deep subsurface microbial communities from Black Sea to uncover new lineages of life (NeLLi) - Black_00105 metaG | ecosystem: Environmental > Aquatic > Marine > Oceanic > Sediment | place: Atlantic... | reverse complement strand
TTCTGAAACATCCGCTGGTCGGCGCAGGCCCCAGATGAGCCGCCATTGGCGGCATAGTCGCAACGGGCGGCCTCACTGATGGTGATCGGCCCGGCCGCCGTGCCGAGGTAGCCCGACGTATTGACGTTACCAGTCAACCGCCGCCCCATCCGGCTGGGGCAACTCAGGGCCGTGGGCGAAATTTTCGCCAGCTCGACATAGTCGCCCGTGGCTGGGTTTCCGGCAACGCTGTCGAACGTTGTCTGTTCTTCAAAGAAGGGCAGGCTGGCATAAATCCAGCCTCAGGGCTGGCTGTTGCCCCTGCTCCGTTCCGCCACGCCCAGCCAGGCTCCGCCCCAGCCCCCGCTGGGAAAGGCTCCGTGCTGCGTCTGATAGGCGATCATCGCCTTGGAGAGCTGGGCGATGTTGTTATTACAATACGTCCGCCGCGCCACCCCCCGTGCCGACTGCACCGCCGGCAAAATAATCGCCGTCAACGTCGCAATCAGCGAGATCACGACGAGCAGTTCGAGAATGGTGAAGGCGGTGCGTCTCAATCTCCCCTCCGGCTGATGCCAGGTCGGCTGGTTCGTTGCAAATCAACTGGTGTGGTTTTTGACAAATCCCCAGTAGACAGACGCGATTCCCCACCGCAAGTCAGCCCAACCCAACTGAGTTACTACGGAATGTCACCTTCAGACAAGAAGTAGGGGTTCGTGCCGTCCTTAGTGCACAGAGTGCTCATGGGGGTAGAGTCATTCCCAGAGTCAGAGGATAGCAATTGCCCATAAACCTTTCCGGCACAAGAATCAGAAATAAACCTTGTGTGGCCGTCACAAAAGCAGAAAATCGCACCGCCAGGATGGTTCGACGAGGGGTATACCTGAGCGTTGGTTGAATTAATGGGCGCCGAAGCGTAGGTCACACTGGTTGTGCTTAAGAACCCGAATGCGGTATTGTTACCCCAAGCAGCGGTGTCATTGAGAAGCGTTCCAGTGCTAACGTCATTGACATCGTTGACAAGCGTGGTCCAATTGCCCTGTGTGATATTCGGACCATTTTTTTCACCAAAAATGAGCGTTGTAGCGGTGCCGTCATTGCCGGTGATCATGTCGAGGCTCATTTGAGCTGCATTGAAATTAGCACCCGCCTTTCTCGCGGTCATGACGCCGTCTCCCTTCTCTTGTACGCCAGATGCCACAATCGTCGTTCCGGCGTTCCCGGCATAGGCCAACGTGGCGGCCTCCATTGAGTCTGGCGGCGACGTTGGGCATGTAAGCAGCGGTAGGAAAGGACCAACAACGGGGTCGCTGGGCGTCCAGGCCTCCCAAGCGTCGTAGACATCGTTTCGCTCAAGATTCGGCAAAAGCACAACTGCCCAGCCAACTCTCGCAGATGCTGGTGCCGCAGCCGACGGGTGAGCGTTCGACCACCCGGGCAACTTCCCTTTCGCACCGTCATAGGCGACGCAGGCAATGCCTAACTGCTTGAGGTTGTTTGCGCACGTATTACGCCGCCCGGCTTCGCGGGCGTTTTGCACCGCGGGCAGGAGCAGGCCCATGAGGGTGGCGATGATGGCGATGACCACCAGCAGTTCGACAAGGGTAAAGCCGGTTCTTTTTGGTGCGGTGCGCATGATGTGTTCACTTTCTGCGGTAGCCAGACCCCATCGCGCTGCAAGCGAGCGGCAGGTTCCGGAAAAGGTTGGTGCAAGCAACGGACGGACGACTGCCGCCACCTGATCGCCTGCCTAGCCCCTACTCTCCAAATTGTCGGAAAAATCCCCGCCCATGTCCAGCCGATTCGGTGGTCGACAGCCAAGGCGTCGACTTGCCCCGAATGCCGACTTCATCCAGATCGGTTCAAATACCCGATTTCACACGCTTGTTCGCCCCCATATCCAGCTCCGAAACTGTCCAACCAACGCGGACACATGAGAATTTCATGAGCCGCAACCGGCGGGCAGCGCGCCGTCACCATCGGCAGGGGGTCGCCGTTACCCCCGGCAGCGAGGCCGCGGCCGCGGGCTCGCCAAGGTTTGCAGTCGCGAGCGGCCGCCAGCCCAACCGGTTGGAAAGTCGGACAGCTTCCATTCTCCAGGATTAACGGACAGCAGATATCCTCGCCACGTCGATTTCCGTTGCGGGCGGCCCGCGTACGCAACGCCAACAAGCACCTTGCGTGTCCCGCGGTGGCGGTTTGCCGGCCACAGGCCCGCCCAATCAATGCGGCACAAACGTATGCCGCACGGTCACCTGCCGCACCTGCCGGCTGCGAGGCTCGTAGACGCGAATCCGAACTTCAATGCCACGTAAAGGATATGGATATGGCGGGGAGGTTTCTTGCTCGTCAGCGTCGTCGATGATGCCTACGATACCGCCATTGTCGATGCCATCCGTCCCTTGGTCGACCACACCTGGTCCATCTTCATCGATGCCGTTGAATTCGTAGTGGGTGCTCCAGGTGTCGTAGGTGGTGTTTGACAGCTGGCTGGCTGCGTCCATTCCGGCAAAGGTCCCGGCGCCAGCAAAACCCATGTCGACATAGGCCCCATAGACCGGCGGTGAAAACGAAGCACCACTTGCGTACCCAGGATCACCGGGCGTGATCGCTACACCAGCCCCGGTGCTCTCAAGCACCTCTGCAGTTGGATCGAAAACCCGCACATCAAAGGCAAGTACGTTTGCCAGCACGATGTCTTCGCCAATACGCGTGCCGCTAAGCGGCCCATTAGTCCCAAGATTTACAAGCGTACTTTCGTAGGGAAAGGCCGCAGCAGAAACGGTCCCCGTAAAGTTATGCAAGAAACGATTCTCTCGTTTTGTCAGCTCGGAAAGTCCGTTGGGAAATAGATCGCCTCCGATTGCCCTCAGGGAGAGGTCGTATTCATTTTGGACAGATGCAAGAGAGCCGAGCATCGAGTTACTGACATCTAACACGCCGTTATTGTTTATATCCTCACCTGCATCAAGCGTGTCATTACCGTTTTGATCTTCATGGAAAACACCGGCTCCAACGTAATTCATGACAAGTAATTGTCGTCTATGAAGGTTGTGAAGCTGTGTGCCATCAGCCGTCGCACCGGCCGGCTGGCAAAACCAGGCCACTTCTGCATAGGGTGACTCAATCATGGTGTTGGCATTTCCAAGCTGCCCAACAAAAGGCTGCCCAAGACTCGCCGTCGTGAACATCAACACATCGTCAACGTCACCCACAAGTTGGTTTAGGCCCAGCGAGGTATCGGTTCCGCTGCCCTCGATTATCTCCAGATACCCAGAATCGCTGTCCGTCCGCACGGGTGGTAGCGTTTCAACTGTGATGCCGCCGAGGTCTGTCCGCAAAGCATGAGCGACCGACCGCAGTTGAGCTGAAACCTCCAGCGACGCGCGGCTGGCTGAAACACCGTTGCCGACAAACCCAAACAACTGGGCAACCACCCCCATGATGATCAATGTCATGGTGGTAGCAACGAGCATTTCGATGAGCGTCATGCCTCGCCGCACGCTAGGGCAGAACCCAGGCCATTTCTTCGTCATCATTGGATGATCCTCCGTAAGAGGATTGCATCACGAACGTTGTGGTCCTTGCCACGTTCATAGGCCACCGGGATCGATCGGTCAAAAATGTAGAAGCCGCGATTACGCTTCACTGGCAATATTTCGGTCCCGGAGTTATTAAAATACCCCACGGTCACCCAGATGGCGTAGACGTTCGACCGAACGGTCACGAGGTTTTGTAGCCGCGACAACGCCTGATACCGAAACGCAGAGTGAATGTCGGTATTCCGGAAGTCATCAGCGGGATCAAACACGCTATTCCCGTTTATGTCTTCGCCGGGATCGGGAATACCGTCCCCGTTTAGATCCTGTTCTGCATCTACGGTGGTCAACGCATGCCGATTTCTGCCGTAGAGCAAGGTATCAAGGACGCCGTTTAGATTTATATCTTCGGAAGGGTCGAGCACCCCGTTCCCGTTTAAGTCTCTCTCATGTGTGTCAAGAAATCCGTTGCTATTCAGGTCCTCGCCCAAGTCAAGGACACCGTTTTGATTTGAGTCTTCATCAATGAAAACGTCATTCCCTCCCGGCGGTGGCATTCGATTTGCGAAAAAGTTGCTAACAGTAGTCGCCGGTGTGTTCGGACTCCCAAAAAGGTACGGCGACCAGATAGGCAGCGGATCGGCGTCTGGATAATTCGAAACTAGGGGTGCGGGATCATCGAGTCCGCGAATGTCGCCGAAAAGTGCCCGCCAGACACGTGGGTCACTAATCGTATTCACGTTGATCTTTCCAGGATCCCGATAGTTGGAGACCTGCTGAAACGGATAGATATTTCGCGCTAATGAATTGAGTGCGGCCGCATTGCTGGCAACCGGGATTGTCTTCTCAAGGGCGACGTACGGACTTTGCACCCGCAAGAAATCGAGCAGCGTGTAGCCAGTGCCCGTCTGGCCCGTAATCGCCTGCCATGGAAAAGTGGTAGGTGGGCTGGCGGGCACCGCGGCATAGGGCGGCTGATTTGACACATTTTCGAAAAATCCCAGCAGGTGGGAAAACACCTGAGTGACTGGCGAATTATCGGCTGAATGATCGGCTGCGTGCATGCGGGTGAGGTGGAATGGCGAACACCAAGGCACAAGTGCTAATTCATTTACCGAGTTAAATGGTCGGTTGCTCCAGGCAAGCCAGGTGTGTTTTTGTGGTTCTGGATGCACGCTTAGGTCAACAAATCGCTGTGGAGCGCCGGTGAGGAAAATACCATCGCTATTGATATCGCCCTCGATTGTAATTGCACCGTCTCCATCCAGATCCTCTTCGTCTAAGTCGCCGCCAAACGGATCTAGGTTTCCATCGAAGTCCGTGTCCTCGGTAATTGTTGGAGTGTCCAAGACACCATTCCTGTTGACATCTTCACCCGGGTCAAGCATCGTGTTCCCGTTGATGTCCTCGTCGTCGCGTATTGCATTATTGTTAAGGTCCTCTGAACCAAGCGTGTGAATGACGTTCACTGGCATGCCCGCGAGGGTGGTCGCTCCTACAACAGCGTAGCCGCCTGCAACCGGCCCACGACTTGTCGTTGGGGGTAGGCTTAGGAATGCATCCGCGTCACGCAAGTCAGTATTGTTCGGGTCAATCCGACGGCTCCAAATATTGGTATCCGGCCCGTTCACGTCGGCTGCATTACCACCGACGCCTTGGTAGGCTTTCCCCCCGCGCTCAACCGTGCGCCCGATTTCAGTAGCACCAATCCGATCGTAGTATGGTCGTGAACCGGCAACGTAGCTCAAAAAAGGCGAGCCGGTCGCTCCTGTTTCGTCATTATTGGAGCCGCCCCCGCTCAAGTTGACCACGACAAGGTCCACCGGCATGCAGTCAACGGTGATGTAAGGATTTGTTGCGCCGTTCCAGACCGCGCCTGGATTCGCCAGCCGCTGCAAATGAATAATGGCGAAATTCTCGTGCGTGCCATTCTGCATGAGAATTGGGTCGTCGGAACCGACCACCTCTAACTCCGTTGCTGTAACGGTCGCAGGCAAGGTGTCGAGCACGCCGTTTGAATTAAGGTCTTCGCCGGCATCAAGGGTGCTGTTGCTGTTGACGTCTTCATCGACAGTGATGCTATCAAATGGCACATCATGCCCAGGGTTCCATTCACCCCGATAACCGTTTCCTGCTGAAGGTTGGGTGTACGGGGTGCCGGGAACCAAGTGTTGCATTACCTCATCGTATGGATCGCTCGTTGACGTCAACGGCTCGGTCAGCGTCGCCGGTTGACCATTCGCACCAACAAACACACGCGTTTGAGGATGTGCGCCTCCATTCAGATTGAAATCAAACGGTGCATTCGTTCCTGCAATAACGTATTGATGAAGTTTTGGATTAGGCCCACCAGCGTTGGCTGCATCCTGCCAGAAGTTTCTGTTAGGAAGGGCTGCCTGAATGGTTGTACCTGGCACCGTGAAATAGAACGCGCGATCAATTACAGCAGTTGTTCCCGTCCGCGATGGGTCGAGCACCGTACTGTTCGGGTTGCTTGTAGCTGCGACAAGCGGATCATTGCCAAGGGCCGTACCGCCATCTATTTGCTGCTGACTTCTTACCGACACCAATCGCCAGACAGGTGAAGCCGCAGCACCAACCCCGACTGAGCGAGACAGGTCAACACGTGCCTCGACGCCAAACTCTGAATCCAAGGGATCTGTGACACTACCGTCGAGATCGATATCCTCACCGGCATCAACATTGCCATTGCTGTTTGTGTCCTGTGTGCCGATTTGCGCAAGCAGCGGGTCAATCGGATCTGCCCGGCAGGTTTCGCCGCCACTTATCACATTGGCAACGCCAGCTCCACCAAACTCTTTCGCTCGTGCGAGCCAGGGGCTAGTGATCTCGACGAAGAAGGCACCGCGTGGTCGCCGACGCTGGTCAAAGTCATTGTCGGCGGTCTGACCAGTGCCAAATGGGCCAGTTGTCGTATGCTCGGAACCGGTCCCGTCGGACGCATCATCCGTCCGCCGATCATGCCAGGCGAGCGTCTCCGTGATGATCAGCTCAGGCCGTTCGCATCCCCAGACCCTAGCCGTCGGATTCCATATATAACTGCCGGGACTGAATGACGGGTCGTAATCAAACATTGTAATGACCGAATCAGGGTCACGAAAATCAACAATGTTCACTGCGTACTGGGCAATCATCTCTGCATATTCAGCAGTTATGTTGATGCCTGAGTCGTTCGCCCTCGTAATCGCCAGCATCAGGCAATACAGCTGCTTTGCCATGATCTGCCGTCGGGCGATTCCCGTAGGATCGTTGGGCTCGGAAGGATTGCTGTCATGAAAAAGACGATTGATGTCTAATTTTTGGCCCGTGATGATCTCTGGTGAAAACACGTCAGCCGCTCGCTGTGGGTAAACCAATGCCGTGTCACTCAACAATGCCGAATAGTTGGTGGCGATCACGTCTGACCAATCCGTACCAACGACCGCAGAGGTATCCCAGCTTTCGGTCGTAAAGAGATTACGGTTAGCCGATGCCTCCTCTTCACCAAGCTGTACAAGTCGTCGCTCCAGCTTCATCGAGTCTGAGTCGAAGTAGCGAAGCAATCCTTCGAGATCGCGCGGTGAATAGATGTTGTCATTGCTCGAGAGCCCACGATTGTTGAGTTGAACCTCGTATGGGTCATCGATTACTTCGTTATCAATCAGTGTATGTGCAACATGATCCCAGTACGGCTTGTAGTAAACAGGCTGCCCCGTCTGCGGATCGGCCCAGACCCGTAGCCGCCCCTTGAGGTCCGGGGGGGAACTCCAGCGGCCTGAGTTTCCGAAGTATGGGAAGGCTCTATTGCCATTTGCACCGTCAAGCACGGACCATAACTGATCGGCAAGATGACTCACCGTATCGTTAACGAATGGCGTACCAGGTCGTTGGTCGCAAGCGGTAAGGCTACTCGTCCAAGCACCATCGCCGTAGCGCCCTGGCGTGACAGCGGTTCTCGGCACTTCACGACCAGTGCGCATATCTGAACCTGGCCATTGCGTGCTGCTCCTCGCAGTTCTTCGCCCAGCCTCTTCGAAACCGCCTTCTGTAACATACGACCGCGACGCCAAGTCGGCATGGGTTGCTGAGGCACTCACCGCTGGACCAAACGCCGCCGTATACGAAGGCGAAAACGACCTCATCAGCGAAACATCGGCTGGCCCAACGCCGGAACCGCGTGGCAGATTCTCGAGGGGGATTTCTGGAAAAACACCGGAGCCAACGAGCGGATAGGCAGTGCCGGTCCCGTTTATCGTATCGACATCAACCTGCGACCCATGGGTGTTGAGATTCAGCCGCCCGTCAAGGTCCACAACGGTGATGGCTGCCCGTGGGTACACGGTTTCGCCACTAGCATCAACAAAGCTTGGAAGGCCAACGTCAATAAATTTGCTGTCGAGTACGCCGTCAGCGTCGGAATCAACCGTCAGCGATCCCCCTGCATATATCGGTGCCCGTAAAACAACTGGCCCAGAATCAAGCACGCTGTTGCCATTGAGATCCTCGTTGATGTCAAACACGCCGTCACCATCGACGTCTTCTTCAACAAGGTCGAGAATTCCGTTGCGATTAAGATCTTCGCCGGGGTCAAGTGAGCTGTTTCCGTTGTCTTCATTGTGGTCAAAGATGCCGTTTCCATTGGCATCTTCATTTGTTGAGAGCGCTCCATCGCCGTCGTAGTCCTCAGTGGGAAACAAGCGAGTGAGTAAAGGATTTTCGGCATCAAACCCGTCGTAAGGTTCATTCGTTCCCGTGTCGCTAAACTCTCTGCCGTTGATGACTATGTTCAACCCCGTGGATGCGTTGATAGCCGCACTGATACTCCCATTACTCAACGAAAGACCGGCAACAGTCGGCCCTGCGGGAATCACAAGGTTAAACATGCCTCCGGGCGTTTGAGTCGCCTGCAGAATGCGGGTGCTGACACTTACGCCGGGCATCATCAGCGTGATGACGCGGCCATTGAGTTCAGCTGCAGGAGGCGGCGTCGGGGTTAGGCCACTCGCAGACAGAGTCAACAGGCCCGGTCCGCCGGAGACGTCGTTTGCACGCCCAAGAATTGCCGAGTCATGGCCATATTTATCGCCAAGAAGATCGTCGCCCAGTTCGAGACATTCTTCAGGCGTCCCTGCCGTTATATCAAATCGTGTTCCACGGACGACCGCCAGGAAGGCTTCGTCGACGAGTTGCCGCTCCGCGGCACCAGCCGTGCTGGCGGCCGTGACGTTTTCTGCAAACGCCTTGCTGGCCATCCGGGCCCGGCGGGCAACCGCGAGGTAGGTCGCCCCTAACATCAGAAACAACGTGAGCGTGCTTAGTACAACCAGAAGAAGCACGCCGGGACGATTATTTCGTGCAGGGTAAATCACTGCGACCATGGCGACGCCTCCTCCAGCCGAACAACGCGTTCGGCGATTCCTACTGCCCCCGGGAAAATTCTCAGATTAGTTACGCCTGCATTTAATGGCGACGCAACCATTACTTCAGCGTTGCCGTTTGCAAGCGTGACAAAAATGACTCTTCGCCACTCCCAGATGCTCGAGCCGTCACTCAACAAGACCACGCTCCCTCGCGGGACTTCGTTCTGAAGTGACCCGAGTGAGCCGGTCCACGCGAACTGCACCGTGTTTCCACTTACGCTTTTAAGGGGATTAGGGGGAGGGGACACGGCACGTTTGCTGAATGTGACGACTGAAAGCAGGTAATTTTGGCCATTCCCCGCGGGCACGAGCGTGGCCAGCCAAGAATAGTTGCCGTCCGAAAGCCGTTTCACATTGCCGTTGTAGTAGAGCGGCTCAGCTGGTCCGTCTTCTCCTGAATTCTCAAGCGTGTAGGACGGGTCATCCTGCGACCGGAATACCTCATCAGCCGTCAGAAGATTCGCCCCTAGATTGTCGAGCGTGACGAGGTTCAGTCCAGCAAACGCTGCTCCACCGATCGGATCAACCAGCACTTCGTATGGTGCCGCTTGTGCTGGTGTCCATAGATTCGGCGAAAGGATACCGCGTGTTATCGCATCTTCGAGTGCCGCAAGCCCGACGTTCGCCTTTCGGTCTTCTCTGATTGCCCGCTGGGCTTCTGAGCCGCCTGCTGGAATTAAAGCCACCACGGCCGACAAGCCGACGGCAAGAATCCCGATAGAGATGAGAACCTCCATCAGGGTAATGCCGGAACGATTGTAGCCATGAACAGTCATTTTTAAGTATCCAGAGTATCTCGCTGCTACCCGCCGAGATCATCCACAATAAAAGCTTGTGCCGCACTTACAGTTGTTGCACCAGAAACGTTGGGGACGATGATGTTTCGTCCGGTTTTGGGGTCGATCACCACCCAGCGTGCATCGGCATTGGCAACACCACTCCCAGCGGTTGCGTCGCCTGCGGCAGTGACGAGTAACGCTAGTGGCGTTCCCGGTGAAAGAACGTGCCGAGTTGGCGTGGCCGCAGCAGGGTTGCCCCACACTTCTATTGGCCTGCCCTGGCTATCAAAGCAAATCGCTACGGTTGCGTATGTATTGAGTGGTGTCGGCGTACCGCCCCCTGCGTAATCTCCAAATCCATAGACACCGATTGTTGAAGAACTCAGATCGATGCAGCTTTGTTCTGGAAGCACGGTTGGGCGAGAGGTGATCCGCGGCCCGGATGGAGGTGGATAGGCGGTGTAGTCAACTTCGTCGTTTGGAAGCGGCGGAAATTCAGGGAACGCTGCATTAAAGGGCGACTGGGAGGGTGATAGTGAAATTTGAGTGTCGCTGGTTATGCGGAATTCAATCGGCGTCATTGGAAACGCAATCGCACCTGCGGTCGCCCGAAGAGCAGTGGCGCCGGCTTTAACTGCACCATTGGGTTGAAATTTCGTTACCCCAGACAATCCGGGTGGCACTCGTGCAAAATTGAGGTCGAGAAGAACCGCAGTCCCGGCGTCTGCTTCTAACCACACGGCCTCACCCCTGGCCTTACCGGTTGCCACCGCTGCCGCTCGCTTGAGATGGGTATCAACCCGCTCGGCTGCTCCTCTCAACAACCGGCGATCACCACCACTGCTGAGCGCAGGCAAGACCGCAACTGCAAGTAACCCCACAATCGACACTACGACAAGTAGTTCGACCAGGGTGAATGCACGGCGAGTTGGAATCCTTCTTTTCATTGCCTGAAGAAGCCCCCACTCGAATCTTCATAAATATTCTGAATGTCATCGCCAATCCCGCTATCATCGTTTCCATCCACCCCGTACGACCGAATCAACGGCAACTGATTCGGCGTGGTCAATGCCACACGCGGGCTTGGCGGTGAAAAGATAAAGTCGATTGGTTTCCCCCATGCATCTAGAAATTCATTTGCGCCATCGCCATCGGTGTCACCAACATCACGCGAATGGAGTGCCTCAAGAACTGAGCGGCTTACACCGGTGGTGGTTAGGATCATGTAAAGACACTCCGCCCGTTCATTCGCAGCGGTATTGATGCCTGCCGCATAGGCAGAATAGGTCGCGCCAAAGGGTGGGTGCGAATGCATCGCAAAGGATCGGCTATTTGGCAATTGGCGGTAGAGATCATCGGCTCCAGTATCCGTTGCCGATTTACCGCGATCTTCTAGCTCCTCAAGCAACTCCATGACAGTGTCGCTTAGCTTTGTGACCAGAAGCCGCGTCGCCCCTTCCTTGGCTCGAACTGCACCAGACCTGAGACCACCCAGCGTCAGCGCGCTCAAAATGGCAACGATGATGATGACGACCAGCAATTCAACAAGCGTGAAGCCCGCTTGCCATGCTTTTTGATTCGCGGTCATAACACACCTTCGCAAATCTCACTCGAGGCTGTCCAGATAGTCTTGACGTGTGCCCTTCCAGAAATTGGATAGGTCGTCGCCGGTGCCCAGAGTCTCGTCTAATCCGGCAGAAATAATTTGAAACGTAGATGGGTTGAAGGGGAGGCCATGGTTTAGAATGCCGTCAGAATTTACGTCTTCGGCCGGGTCGAGCGATCCATTTTGATTTACGTCTTCACCGTCCAATCTGCCGTTGCCGTTTTGGTCCTCTCCAGCAGTGAGTAGGTCGTCGCCGTTAGTGTCCTCTGAAGTCACCTTGCTAAATTCTACGTATTGTCGCGGTGTCGTATTCGTCGGCGGGTCGGTGAAATACTGTGAAGACGAAGTGTAGTAGTACACTGAGCCCCGTTTGCCTGAGGGGAAGTATTCACCTGAGTTTATACGCGACTCATCAAAATCAAAAAGTTTCTCGCGAGGCGTTCCAATAGGGTTGGTCGGGTCGAGGCTATAACCGGTGAGCCATCCGACGAGAGCATTGGATTGTGTCGTGGAGTTGGTCAAAACGACTGGAGGCCACCTTGGGAAGAGTCGCTTTATGTGTCGTGCCGCTGGATCAGCTATAGCGGTGCCGCTTACACACGGCGGAAAGCTCCCGTACTCATTCTTATAGTTCATGATCGCCATGTGCAGCATGTCGATCTCGGCCTTGATCGCGGCATTTCTGGCTGACACGCGGGCCTGGAACACTGCGGGTGTGATAAGCGCGGCGAGAACTCCGAGGATACCAATTACCACCAGAAGTTCGACGAGGGTGAAGGCTCTACGAGTTGGTTGGGCGGCGAGTGGTTTGGGGCTTTTGATTGTGCCGCGGAAAGAACCCTCACCCCCGCCCCCTCCCAGCAGGAGAGGGAGAGAGCTGCGTGCGCCATCCACGCGGTTCAGCCAGCGAGGGGCTGCCCATGCCGCTCTGCCGGCGTCACTGGCCAGCGGAGCCAGGATGGCGGAGCGCCAGCCAGTGTCGAGTGAGCGGAGGGCACGATGCCCGGAGCGAACGTCCGGCGGGGCGGCGTGGGCAGCCGCGAGCCGCGTTTGATGTTGGGGTACTTGTCGCTGGGTTTCGCAGTGGGAAGCACCTTCACCCCTGCCCTCTCGCAGAGGGAGAGGTAAACCCACTCGTGTACCCATAAAACGAATGCTCATGACAAATCCTGAATCAGTTTGATCAGCGGCAGGAACAAGGCCACCACGATGAAGCCGACCGCACCGCCGAGGAAGATGATCAACAGCGGCTCCATCAGGCTCGTCAG
>Ga0114919_10003532_pt1 | contig 12598 bp, 19 predicted proteins | sample BlataG_FD_88682 | JGI IMG/M metagenome (GOLD analysis project Ga0114919, IMG submission 88682) | Deep subsurface microbial communities from Black Sea to uncover new lineages of life (NeLLi) - Black_00105 metaG | ecosystem: Environmental > Aquatic > Marine > Oceanic > Sediment | place: Atlantic... | reverse complement strand
CACCGGGTAATACAAATTACACAACAACTAATTTAACATGTAATTATCAGGGTGGCACGGATACAGACGGAGATGCTATAACTAATATAACTAATTGGTATGTGAATGGAATTCCAATGATGGTTCTATATATGCCTTTTGATACTCAAAGTAATGACAATACAACTGTGTATGGGGATTATGGGGTTAAGGATTATTCTGGGTATGGGAATAATGGGAATATAAGTGGGGCTGTGTGGAATTCAAGCGGGCATAGTGGTGGGGCTTATAGTTTTGATGGAGTGGATGATTATGTTGGTGTGGATAACAGTGCCAGCCTTAATAATATGGCCCAAGCAACAATTAGTGTTTGGGTGAACCTAGATACTATTGCCTCAAACATTATTCCTGTATCGAAAGATGGAGATAGTGGATACTATATTCAGATGGGCACTGTTGCTGGTAACGGGCAACTTTATCTGAGATATGGCACTGCTGTTGGAAGTGTTGGAAGTGCAGGAGATATTACTGCAGGTAGCTGGATTCATATCGCAATGGTTTTTAATGGGAGTACGCTGGTTGCCTACAAAAACGGAAATCTGCTAAGTGGGTCGAAATCTGGAACTGCCCCCAGTGTGCAAAGTGGTAAATTGTGGATAGGTGCTTACTCGAGGTATGGAGTCAGTTCGCCATCGGGATATTTCACGGATGGTCGCATAGACGACGTCCGCATCTACAACAGAAGCCTAAGTGCATCTCAAATCTATGCTTTATACCAGAACAGGACTGATTTAATCGTTTCAGATGAAACAACTAAAGGAGACCAGTGGAAGTGTGAGGTAACTCCAAATGATGCAACAGGAGATGGAATCTCTAAGAACTCAAGTATATTGACAATACTGGAAGCACCACCAGCAGATACCTGCACTTATGGAGGCAGTGGAGATTGGAATATATACTGTGGAGATAACTGTTACATAGATTCTGCAGTAAGCACTATCCCCAATAATGTAGTCTTTTATGGTGATGGGACTTTCGTTTTAAACAATGCAGATATTAGTGTCAGAGAAGCGATATTTCAGGAAGGTTGTTATGTCATTTTAAATAATGGAGGGGGAATTATTCCACAAATAGAATGAAAGTGTTTTTATTACCATTAATATTGTTACTCTTGATTCCATTTACAATAGCCTCTGCTTTGGAAATGTGCGAGGATAATTTAGAGATAGGTGGGAACTGCACTATGGTAACACCGACAATAACCTGCGGGACTTATAATTATGATATCATAAAAACAAATGGTTCAGTAGTTTTAAATGATGCTCCGTTATCTCTCTTGGAAAACAATGTATATTATTTTAATTTCACAGAGAATGAAGGAGATTATTTAATAAGACTTTGCGATGGAACAACAAGGGAAATAAGGGTGAGAACAATGTATTTAAACTTTTTTAATTTTGGTATTTTTGGGTTTTTTTTACTTGCAAGTTTGGTTTTAGTTAGCTTTATGCACAAATACAACAAGGAAGCTCCAGCAAGCAGTATTGTTTATGGAAGTTTTGCATCAGCATTTATGACTATAATGGGGGGAATGGTTGTTTCAGGGTTTCAGGTGGTTATAACAACAGCGCCAATCATATTTAATGTTAACACTTATATTGGAATACTTTGCTTTGCGTTGGCAATTTATTCTGGAGTATATAGTTATTTTGTGTATAACTACACAAAACCAGTCAAATCAGAATTTGACATGGATTGAAGGAGGAGGTCAAAATGGAAGGCTACCCAGCCACACCAATGGATGTAAAGAATAGACAGATTGAAACACAAAGGAATGTTCTCAATGCTTTAGGAGAGTTGTTAGTCCCAGTAACAGAAGGTTTTGAACATGTAAATTTAGACATGGCATTTACTTATTTAGGGAATTGGGATTTAATAACTGTTGAAAACCTTTCAGGTGGTATTAATATATGCCATTTATGGGGATTAAGGCAAAGCGAGTTCTTACTCAGGGGAAAGTTAGCTACAAGACTTGTAAGTTGTAGAAGCAGAAATGCAAAAGCAATGAACATGTTTACCGAAGTAACAACAAAACAGGAACAGACTTTCAAAGACGAAACAAAGAAACAAGGATTTTCATGGATGGGCATGGGAAACACAAGGGGGGAAAAATAATGGTAAGCACAGCTGGCATAGTATATATAGTCTTTTTTGCAATGACATTTTTAGTTGGAGTTATTGTAATAGGAATTATTGCAGGGAAGGATATTTGGATGTCTTTCAAGAGGAGGTTACAGCCAAATGGATGTGATGTATTCATAGCTAACACTAACAGGGCAATATCTCATCATTACATCAAACCAAAGAATAATTCTTTCAAGATTGATGACCTTCTTTATATAACCAACCCAATGAAAACAATGAATTTTAGTGAAGAAACTAAAAACAAAATAAAAATCGGTATGGCTTTTAAAGAAAACAGGTTAAATAAAAGAATAACCGAACTTAAAGAAAGGAAGAATGGTCTTTTAAAATATCTTCAGTCAAAAGACAAGAAGGTTTCAGAGAACGCAATAAGACAGGAAATTGAAAGGGTAAGCTCAATTATTGAGGAAATAGAAAGAAAGAAAGAAAACAGGCTTGAGAACTACTTCAAGGATAAAAGACCAGCTTTCTTTTATATTGAAGGCGACCCAATACCAAAGGACTTTTATGAATATTATTCTACCTTAGACAGCAAGATGGTTGATAATCTTGTTTCTCAAGCAATATCTCAACCTCCAAACAAACAGGCTGAAAACGATTTGAGGATGATGAAAGTTGGACTAATTATAGGGGGAGCTGCATTAGTTATAATCGCTTTCTTCATGTTCAGGAGTTTTTCAGCAATAAAGGAGATATGTTTAAACTTAGGTGTAGCTTGCGGATTATGAGGTGTAAAATGTATTATATGGACATAAAATTGCAGGACTCAGAAACAGACCAAACAGATTTCAGGTTGAAGCATGTTCCAGCAGGACTTGGTTTGATTAAAACAGCCAAGTTCCTGAAGAACAAAGATAGTGATAATAGTTTGGAGAAGTTATGGATATATATTAAAAAAGATTTCAATGAGTTTGAGAGGTTACTCCAGAAAGATTTTGAGTTCCTACGAAAATGAGCTGGTATAAAAGAACAGAAGAAAAGAACACCCCACTTTTCTTAGATAAGAAAGTAATCACTGCAATGATAATAGATAAAGAGGGGCTTCTGATTGGAGAATATGCCAGCCTCATAAATAAAATCAGGTCTGGAGTTATAAAACAGGCATCTAAATCTCCTGAATATGAAAGGAGCTGGTCTATCCTTCATGAACTATATCAGTTTTTGAGATTTAACAAAATTGAGAAAATGAAAGAGAAGTTCAAGCCAGACTATGATGCCATAAATGAAATAATGGGAAGGTATGATAATCTGGAAAGTGGAGAGATTAACATAGATGACCTGCAGAAAGGTGTTGCAATAATCCAGAGAATAATAAGTCTTGCTGGATATCATGAAGATGAAACAAAGATGGAGAGAGATTATGAATTTGCCTCAGACGAGCTTGAATGAATGGGAAAGAATCAACAGCATTCTTGATGGTTACATGAAAGAAGAACTGTTGAACATAAAAGAAAAATACCTGTCTAAAAGGAAAGACTTTGTTATTGTCATAGATGGTATAAAAGGAACTGGAAAGTCTACCTGTGGATTACAGGCATGTAAATTTATAGACCCATCATTCAACATTGACAGGGTTCATTTCTTTGAGGATTCATTCTCAGAGAACCTGAGAACAATCCTTCCTGCACAGGCAATAATGATGGATGAAGCAATAATCAACATCATGAGAAGGAACGCAATGACTAACACAAATAAGAAGTTGGTAATAGCATTTAACATAATAAGGAAGAAGGCAGCCTTTATTGTCTTGTGCATCCCTCATATTAAGAACCTTGATTGGGCTATCCAGACAGAACATGTCTTTTCATTAATACATGTCAAGGACTACACGAAAAGGAATGATGTCCAGCTGTGGGAATGGTATTCTAAAAGGAGGTTGAACCAGTTAATCAAGGAAAAGTATGACTATAAGCGTGTTACTCCAAATAAATATGGGTGGTTTAGGGACTTCAGACCCTTTGAAAAAGAGTATGAACTGAAAAAAGACAGAGCCATTACTAAGTTTTTGTCTATTGAAGCTGACCCAAAAGAACAGGCAGCTAAAAATAAGTTTGATAAAACAAAGATAGTTGTGAATCTCAGGGAGAAGGGATTCACCCAAAAAGAAATAGCTGGAGTGGTTAGTTTTACACGAGAAAGAGTATCACAGATTTTGAAAGATAGCGTAAATGTAACTGATAAAGTCAATATATAGTTAACCTAACCTATACATTAAGTATAAAGTTAGGCACTATGAAAATAAAATTAACCTATACATTAAGTATAAAGTTAGGCACTATGAAGATGGAGGATAAATGAAAGATAAAATAATCAAACCAATAAAAACTATTACGATATTAGTACTTTGGTTTATCATTTGTTACGGATTGTTTCAAGGTTATTACGTGTATATATATTATCAGGAACACCCTGCAACTGAATACAGCAAAGAAAACTTTTGGGAAGAGTTCCCTGAAGAGGCCTTTGTTAAAATGAATATGGTCAATGAACTAAGGAACACTATCTTTGCAGGATTAGGATTGGCTTTCTTTTATTTGTTTGTTTTGGAATACATAGAAGAACCAAAGAACCACTTCCTGACTATGCTTATAAAGAAAGCAAGGGAAGCGGAAAAGGAAAACCAAGAGATAGAGAAAGAGAATGATTGGTAAATGGAGGAAAAAAGAATGAAAACAATTTGGATAATGATGCCACTTTATTTGTTAGCAAGCCTAACTATAATAATTGGTGGACAGATATATGGAGATATTGTTAAGGACTACAGCATTATTATATTTATGGGTGTTGTGTCTTTGTTTGTTTCTCTTAACTCAGAAACAATAGTTGAATCTAAAAGGGGTAGAGCTTCAAGAATAGACAACGATTTCATGAAAGAAATTGAGAAAAGTATTCCACAGATAGATATGATAGATATTCCAGATATCAAGGAAGAACCTATTCCAGAGGTTGAGGAAGAACCAATAGAACAGGAATACTTTAAGGAGCTTCAGCAGCCATCAGATGAAAAGGAACGGATTAAACAGCAGGTCATCCTTAACTTACAGACTGAGAACAACCTGAACAAGGTCGTAACTAATGTTTCACAGATGGGCTTCAACACTCAGGCGATTGTTGAAATAATACAGTCCATGATAAAGGAAGGGGAGATTCGATTAGATAGTCCAGAAACCACTCCTCAACAATCTCCCCTTCCTGTGAATGAACCACAGGTTGAGAAGGTTGAACAGGTTGAGAAGAAACCATCAAAGGTTAAATGTCCTAAGTGTGGAAAGTCTTTTGAGAGTGAGAAGAATGTCAGAAAGCATTATGGTATGGCACACTATACTGAAATAGAACTAAAATGACTAAGTTTGTTATCCATGTAAGAAAGAAAACAGAACTGTTTGATGAAGTCTTTAACAAGATGGAAGTTAGTGGTTTCAAGAGAATACAGGTCAAGATATTCAAGGCAGTGTATATGAAGAAACTACATGGACTTTTTTTTCTTCTTAGGAATAGAATGTCAAAATGGATAATCCAAGAGGGGAAGGATTATTTCATTTCCCAAGAAGAAGGCGACCTTGAATATGTAGTCCTGCAGAAACTAAAGTTTGAGAAGTTCATGATATCTGAAGAAAGGAATCTAAAGGAAAACCCAGCCTACAACAGTTTTACTAATGACAGAATCATAATAAAGGTTCTGAGGTTCATGAAACGAGGACTGGCAAATAAAGCAGATGCAATTAAAACAGCGCTGGGTTATGGAAGGGTTCTTGATTTCTTCAACTCCTGCGGACTTGAGGTTACTTGGAAGATAGAAGAATGACTTAACACTCTACTAAAAGTGTTTAGTTACTGCCTTCTAAATACCTAAAACAAAGGGTTTAAATAGTAGTTATGTTTAGTTATATTAACACTTAATAAGAAGTGTGTTTATGCTCATGGCAAGGCACGGCCGGGCATGGCGGGGCATGGCTTGGCTTGGCGAGGCACGGCAAGGATTTAATATATTGGAGGGACAGAATGAAAGAAACAATTAAGTTTGAGGACTTATCTCTTAGTTTGAAGATAGCCGTTGTTATGATATGGGTTATTGGGTGTTTATCAACAATAGGTTTTTTCGTTGGGTTTATAGAAGGACTATTGTCAATATAAAATGAAATCACAACTAACACAGGCAGAATTTAGTTTGAAACTGAAAGATGTAGAGAGATTAATCTATGCAACATCTAACTTTAGGGATAGATGCCTCATTAAATGCCTTTACTTTGCAGGGTTGAGAAGGTTTGAAGCCAAAGACCTTGAAGTTCAGGACATAGACTTTGACAGAAAGAGAATAATAGTCAGGCATGGCAAGGGGGATAAAACAAGGGTTGTCCCAATAATAAACCCTGAGTTCATGTCAGACCTACAGCACCACATAGGCAAAAGGAAAGAAGGAGCTGTGTTCATAAGCAACAAAGGGAACAAGATGAGCAACGGAACAATCAACCTGATAGTTAAGAAAGCAGGACAGAAAGCAGAACTGACACATCCAAACCCCAACATGAAGGGAATTAACCCTCACTTATTGAGGCATTCTATTGCCAGACATCTAAAAGACATGGCATTCCCAGCTGAATTTATCCAGAAGTTCTTAGGTCATGCTTCTTTTAAAACAACTATGGACATGTATGGAACATTAAGTATAGATGAGATGCAGTCAATGGTAAACAGGAAGATTGGTTATGTTGATGATAGAAGGATGTTGGAATGAATAATGGAATGTTTAGATGTGAAAATTGTTTGTATTATGATGAAGTGGAAGAAGGAATAGGTATTTGCAGAAGATATCCTCCAAACTACACACCAAATCTTGAGAAAAGATTTACTAATAGAGATTTATGGTGTGGAGAATTAACATTTAGAAAGATGTTAAATTAAAAAGCAAGGGGTTTGCCCTTGCGACCTTATTTCTTTTTCTTTGCCATTGATATTACCTCCATTTATTTTATCTCATGAAAGCCCAAAATACACCTGCAAGTATGATTCCAACACCTATCCAGATAACTATTCCTACCCATCTTGCAACTCCGATGTATTCACTTGAATGTATTGCTAAAACTGCTAAAAGGGGAACTAACACTATTAAAAGAACATATTTCCCTGCCTGTGCTGCAAGTAGCATTATGACTATGATTCCGATTATTATGATTCCAATTAACAATCCACTTCCAAAGAGGTTAGAAAATGCCCCTGCTATTTCGTTGACTATTGTTATGAGCCACCACCTCCTCTAATAAAAATTATCAATGAAACTACTGAAACAGCAACTAATGGGAAACCAATCATTATAGCAATCAAAGGAGGTATCTCTGAAATGCTGAACAGGGTAATTGGAACTAAAAATATATTTAATAATGTTGCGAAAAATGCCCATATTATTTTTATTACATCAAGGAATGAAAGACTACCTGATGCTGGTTGAGTTTCTGAACCTGCTTGTTGTTGAAAAGGTTTTGAAAAAGATGAACTTATATTATAGTTCCTGCTTATGTTTTCTGAATCTGTTCCGAAAGATTTTGAATAAGTATCTAAATCCTGTTTCAAGAGGTCTTTATCTTCTAAAAATAAGTCAAAAACATCCCCCTGAATCTTAACTGAATATGAATCGCTTGCCTCATCATCAAGAGCATAATTTAATCCAAGATACATAGTTATATTTATACAAAAGATTAACACAACCAACTTTAATAAAGCTGACATTATTCATCCCTCCCAAACACAATAAAAAGTGCTACCCCTACAACAAGAGTTATTCCACCAACCATCAGGGGGATAAATCCCATAAACATAAAAAACACAGTTCCAATAATTGCCATTGCTAACAGTCCAATACCGATTATTCCCATCTGTGAACCTACTATTATAATTGCTGTTGTTCCTACTGCTGCAAAGACTGCCTTCATACCATAAGCATCTTCTCCCCCTAAAACATCTTTAAGGTTCTCAAAGATGGTGATAGCAGTCTTTCCAGCAAACATAAGAAAGACTACCTCATACCATCTTTGGTTTACATATTGCGTTTCCCAGCCACTCCTCTTAAAGAAGAAATGAACTTTAAAAGCATCTGTCTGATTAAGTTTTATCTGGACAGTTGCAGAACCACCTGCAGGACTTCCACTGACATTTGTAATGCAGCTTGCAGGGTTGCAGGTTAGGTTTGTATCTGTTATAATAACTCCAAAATATTCTAAAGATGAATCACCAGCATATATTGAAAAGGTTATGTCCTGCCATGCTCCAGTCTTATTTAGAACCCTTGTCTTAGGATAAATTGAATACCTTATTCCTTCGTAAACATTTTCATAAAGACTGGGGATTGCTAAATCCCAAGTTATAGTATAAGCCAAAAGAAGGGGTTTTAAATCTATGGTTTTTTCTGTGTAACTTGGATGGAATAAAGTTATTCTGTATTCATTCTGCTGGTCTAAGAACAGCCTTAATTGCCCTGCATAATCTGTTTCTCCTTGAGCAACTGTTACATAAGAATTGTTATATTTCCTGAATAATGTCATTCTTGCGTTCTCTATGTTCTCAAGATTAGTGCTTTTAACATAGAAGTCTATATCATCATTTTCATTCTTGTCAAACACCAAGAACATGTTTATCTTTTTTGTTTCATTCACAATAGTATAAAATATACCCCTTTTTGGATAGTTTGTCCCCTCTGCTTCAATGTAATACTCACCTAAAGTAAGGTTTCCGACAGAAAGGAATCCGTTAGTCGCAGTCTTTTCTAAAGTCTGCTCCAAAGTAAAATAAACCTTTAAATCCTCTGCTATTGATGTGTAATTCTCTTCATCATAGAAAGAGATATTTAACTGCGCCTTTTGAATTGTCTGAGAACTATTAACCTGAAAATCAAACTGCTTTCCATCTGTCTGATTAACAATAATATCCCAAGTGAAATTATAATTCCCATTTACTGTTGGGACTGTAAAGGATGACTGAAATAAAGTAAATGTTGAACCATTCGTCGTTGTTAATGCCCTTTCAACTCCATTATAAGTCAATGTTGCATTCAAATTCTTGATATACTTTGGATTTTTTGATAGATTGAATTTAAATGTCTGAACACTCTCTGTTGCAACTATATCTGTGAATGTGTTTGTATAATCCCCCCTATACCAAGAGTAATTCTCATATTTGATATTTAACCCTCCAATGCTGTTAAAAATGATTTCCTTTTCAGATATTCCACTAAAAGTTATTGTGTATTTAGTATCACTTGTTCTCTTTACTATATAATTAGTCCCAATACCTTCAAAGTCTATCCAATTTCCCTTCTTCTCTTTAGAATTCCACACAACAAAATGGGCGGTGTATTTTGAATCTGGAAGGTAATATAAAGTATTACTGCTTTCAATCTCAAACACCCTTTCTGATGGGCTTGTAAGATAATTGAAACCAAAACTGTATCTGTCTGCTTTTTTATCATTGAAACTTGAAATAGCTCCAAGAGCTTTGACACTTATAATATTCTTTTCTGTTGTTTTAAAAGTCATTTCATTTAAAAATGTTGAAACATCATAATCCTTTATGGTTTTAGCTGTATGTGTATCTGAAGCTGAAAGTTCAATCTGATAAACTCCATTTGTCCAAGAAGAAATGGAAAAGTTCTTTGTAAAGTTCAGTTTCTTCCCTGTAATAGAGATGTTTGTATAATTGAAATAGGTTATTCCACCCTTAGTTATATTTATTAAAGCTCCAAACAAATCTGTTTCATCAGAAAATGTAATGTTCAGCTCAAAATAATCAAGATACGGATTATAATGGGACATATTCCCAGTAGTAAATGAATTGTTTGCATTTAATGTTATTGTTGGAGTTATCGTATCTATTATTATTGTCCTGTTGCTTGATGCAAAGAAACATGTATCTTCAGAACCACAGCACTCAACATTCCATTTGACATATCCCTCAACATCTGAAGTTGCTGTATCTGGAGTTATTCCATTGTCTGTATTATTTACTGGACTTATATCAATACCCCTAAATGCCCAAGACCCACTTTCATTTGTGTAAATAGAACAGTTATCCAAAGCACCAGCTGCACTTACAGGAGTGTAATGGAAGATTGTATCGTTTGTATAATTGTTTTGTATTCTTAAATCTGGAGTATTTAATGTTACTGCAATGACTCCACTTGCTGCTTCTTGAGGACAGCTAACATCATCATATAATTGTATGTCATCAACAAAAAACTGTTTTCTGTGAGAAGCAAACCTAATCTGTTTGAAACTTCCATAAGTTGCTGAAGTATCATTTCCAATCAAAGTTCCGTTTATGTAAAACTCTTGGTAACTTCCGAACTTGCATATTTTCATTCTTATCCATTCTTCAGTTACCCTTCCAATAGTTGAAACATGAGTTCCTGCACTATCATACCACATATAATTAGTTTCTGAAACTGCCTGACTAAAACCAATAGCTGAATCTCCAATGTCAGTGCTTTGCTCTAAAACCATAGTAGCTTGAGTAGATGTAGAACCACCTAATTGTCCGTCATCATAGAAAGCAATATCAGTGCAGTTCCCTGTTTTTATTGGGAGGTTATAATATACCTGCATATCAACAACTAAATCGTCTATTCCAATAGATAAAGCATAAGTTCCACCTATATTATAATTGTGTGAGTTACTGTATTCAAACTGATTATTAGAACCAAGTCCAAGAGTCCATCCCCATAAAACCAAATCAGTTCCATTAACCATAGAATTAGGTGGGAATAAACTTCCATTGATAACTATGTTATCTCCATCTTCATAATGCGTATAATCAGAATAAACAGTTGAACAAACAGCAGATACGAAACTACTTAAAACTATAATTGCTATTAGCCAGAGCAAAAACTGCTTCATTTTTTTAAATTCACCCCTACTGGGCCCTGCCAGTTATCATTAAGACGATTGCAACCAGCATGACTAATCCCATAAAAAGGGGGGTTGAATTTAAAATCAATTGTAGTGTTGAAGCCTCAGTTGCGTTCATAGATGCGTTAACACCTATTTGAACAAATGCAAGCAATGGCTTTAGCAATATAGCAAAGGCTGCCAGAAGGATAACCGATAGGATTAATCCAACTATGGCTGCCTGTGCCTTTATGCTAAATTGTTTTTTCTCCATTGTCTACCTTTTTAGGTATATATACCCAGCAACGAACACTAAAATTGCAACAGCAAACAATATCGGTATTGTGCTTACCATTGTTCTTGATGTTCCTGACAGGTAGCCATCTGGCATATATGTATAGTTTGCTGTAATGCTTGTTGTTGAAGCATTAACACTACTACAAGCTATCCTTCCAGTTGCCAATGTTGCGTTACAAATAGTTGTTCCCATTGTCTTTCCTGATGCGTTCATTATTGCAGGGTATGCCTGTAATTGGTCATAAAGTGTTGTCCCAATATAGTTGGCATCTAATGTTATTGCTTCTTCAGTAACATCTTGCATATCCAAAGCATTATCCCTAATAAAGCTAAACACAACTGACAATGCAATAACTCCTATAATTACTGACACCAATATCACAACTATCATTTCTGTCTGTCCTTTCTTATCCATTTTGTTTCCCATTTATTAATCACCTCCTGATTATAAAGAGAAGCCAAAGTCTGAACCTTTTTGCTTCTTAAATCTCATTTGTTTTTCTTTCCTCTCCCTAAACATAGGGATTCCTAATTGAGAGGCTTCTTTCATTGCTATATCACTTGCCTCTGGATTTCCAAATTCTCTTCTGTATTTCCTTAACATATTATAAAATTCATGTGTATAAGGCATTAAAACCATCTCTCAAAATCAGTGTTTTCTTTGTTGATTCTTCTTCTTTTCCTTCGTGGTTTAGTTATTTGTCTTGTTTGCTGTCCATCCCTGATTATTATTACCTGTGGTCTTGATGAAGTCTTTGTTTTAATTCTTTTCTGTGTTTCCATTGGACTGCCAAATAGGTCAAAACCATACTGAGCTTCTCCTTTTTTTCTTGATGTCTTTTTTGGAGACTGCGCTTTTGCAAACCTTTCAAAAGACTTGATTCCTTTTGATGCTACACTTCCCAAACTGTTAGAAAAAGACTTTAGGGGTGGGTTCCTTGCTTTTTCTCTACCTCTCTCTCCTGCGGACTTTAATTTCTCTTTAAGATATTCCTGTCTTTCAATAGCTTGTGTTAATGGTGTTGTGTTTGTTCTTTTAAACAATTTAAATGCCATTTTAAAACCTCCAGTTCTTTTTTAGTTTTACATTCTGATTCATAAGCTCAACATCCATTCTATCTTTTTCGTGCCTATATTTAAACTCTTTTTGTTTCAAAATGGATTCCTTTGATTTCTTTATGTCGTCTATATCTCTATAAAACAAACCATCAATCCTTACTTTCTTGATACCTCTTGGTGTCTTT
>Ga0114919_10003529_pt1 | contig 12605 bp, 20 predicted proteins | sample BlataG_FD_88682 | JGI IMG/M metagenome (GOLD analysis project Ga0114919, IMG submission 88682) | Deep subsurface microbial communities from Black Sea to uncover new lineages of life (NeLLi) - Black_00105 metaG | ecosystem: Environmental > Aquatic > Marine > Oceanic > Sediment | place: Atlantic... | reverse complement strand
CATTATCTATATTCTTCCTTTTCCTTCACGTTTTCTCCTCATCCTATTCAACATAACATTAAGCCTTTTACGTTTGGCTACTCGTGGACAATCATGCTTACGAAGATGTTTATATGGTATCTTATCTTTGGTTTTACGGTCTTGCAGATGCCACTGTCTCCTATTTTGGTCTCTAGTTTTCCCCGCCTTATTTAGGGAGCCATGTGTTCCACCCTTCTTTTTATATCCGCCTTTCTTTACATATGCTTCTGACATTTTATTCACCGATTATACAAAGTCACAACCAACGCAGTAACCACAGTTAGGACATTTATTGCTAAATTTAGATATATCCCTTCTTAGGATAGGGTATCCACATCTTGGACATTGAATAACATTATTATTTCCATCTACCATTTTTTTTCCACTCCTTAAAAATTTCTCTCAATCCTTTTCGTAAAGATATATTGGGATTCCAACCTAATAAATCTTTTGCTTTTTGACAGCTAATGTCTTCTCTTATAACATCGTTTGGTCTAGCTGGTAACTTAGTTATACTATATGTTTTTCCTCTTCCATGAACAATACCGTAACAAATATCTGCAAGTTCATTAACTGAATAGAATGGTTGACCAACAAGATTAAACGTTTCTTTCTCACAGCAACTACAACCACTCAAACAATTATGCATGGCATCAACACATCCATTTACAATATCATCTATATAAATCCAATTACGAGTTTGTTTTCCACTTCCCCTAATTGGAAAAGGCTTCTTGTTCATTGCGGCTTTAAGGAAGACGCTAGTACATACACTGTCTCTCATTTCACTTCCAACCACTGTTCCAAGACGGAGAATAACATATTTATCTAACATTTTAACAAGGTTTTCTCCAATCTTCTTTGTTACTCCATACCAAGTTGTTGGATGTATAAAGACTTCCTCAGTTGTTGGATGATACTTTGTATGTCCATATACACAGGCGGAAGAAGTAAATGCTAATGGAATATTATGTTTGTTGCAGAAGTCAACAATGTTGAATGTGCCTTTAATGTTTACTTTGAATGCTTTAGCCCTACGCTTTCTTATCTCGTCAATATCAACCATTGCCGCTAAATGAAAGACAAAGTCAATAGGAGATACTTTAGGGAAATCTTTTCTTAATAATGGCTTTGTAATATCCCATTGAACATACCTAACTTTTTCACTCCAAACAACCTTTGGTTTAGGGATAATATCTAAGATTACTACTGTATGACCAAGCCTTATTAATTCTCTACATAGGCTTTTTCCTATAAACCCATAGCCACCAGTTACTAGAATCCTCATTGACTCCAAACTCCCTGCCAAAACCATGCGTTAGCTTTATACCATTCTATAGTCTGTTGTATTCCTTGTTCAAACTTAGTTCGTTGTCTCCATCCTAACTTCTTAATTTTGTCACAGTTAAGAGCATAGCGTTGGTCAAGCTTAAATCTTTGACCAATATAACCAGTAAATAAGTGTTCTTTCTTCATTAGTTTTAGAATGATGTTTTTAATTTGGTCAACTGACACGTTATCTACACTGCTAACGTTATAGGCTTCACCGTTTCTTCCCCTATCCATTACGAAGTCAATAGCACTACATAAGTCTTCTACATAAAGCCAATTACGAAAGGCATGTCCTTTCCATAGTGTGAATGACCTATTATCTAAGGCTCTTGTGATTACTTTAGCTATCAGTTTTTCTGGGTGTTGTCTAGGTCCATAGTTGTTGGTTGGGCGTATTATTCTAATGTCTAATCCATATGATACTCTCCAAGCATGAAGTAAACTTTCTATCGCTGCTTTGGTTGCACTATAAGGATTCTGTGGTTTAAGAACAGTGTCTTCCACACAGTGTCCATATGATATATCTCCGAATACTTCATCGGTTGAGATGTGAATTAGTTTAGGTCTACTCTTCTTAGGCAAATGGCGTATAGCTTCTAATAGTCTGAATGTTCCAACAATGTTTGTTTGTATAAACTCTTCTGGATATTTGAAGCTTCGGTCAACATGTGTCTCAGCCGCAAAGTGAACTATCCAATCTATATCAAGCAAAGTTAAAGTCTCTAAGAGTTTAGCAGAGTCTAAAATGTCTCCTTCTATATTCAAAAAACGATTTTTGAAACTTGCTTCTTCTAAAGTTCTATTATGTACAGCGTAGGTTTCTTTGCTGTAATTATATACACAACTAATTTTTCTTTCTTTGGCACGTTTTATAAGGTGATAAATGTAATTGGAACCCATAAATCCTGAACCACCTGTAACTAGGATTCTCATCTTGTACTCTCCACAATTCCTCTATAATACTTAGTCATCATATTAGCTGTTTTATTCTTAGGATTCTTCTTAATTTCTAATATCCAACAATCCGTAACAGCTTTTAATAAGTGTGGCATGTTGGTTGGTGTAGTTTGTACTTCTCCCTTATACATCACCCTTACGGTTTCATGCTCACATTCCCATTGAGTCCATTCAACTATCCCATCTAAAACCATAGTATATTGAATCTCATCATGAATGTGTCCAGCTCGGCAATGTCCTTTCTTAGTGAATATTAAAAGTTGTTCTACACCGTTAATCTTAAAGACATATATTATTCCACGTTTGTCTTCGTGAACCTTCTTTAACTTTAACATCTTATACTTCTCCTAGTTCTTACTATATATTTCTTTATAGTCTCAGCAATATATAAAACTTGTTGTTCAGTCATAAGATTATGGATTGGCAAATGAATATTCGATAGGTATAATTGGTCTGCAATTGGATAACATCCATCTAAATATTTAAATGGTGGTTGATAATGCATTGGAGTCCACATTCTAGTTGGAATCTTTTTGTTAGTAAGTTCCAAAAGAAGTCTATCTCTAATTCGTGGATGATGATAAGAATGTACTAGAATAGTGAATAGATAATAGGCTGAAAGTGTATTGATTGGAATATGCTGAAACTCTACATAATCAGTAAGAATATCCTTGTAGACTCTAGCTAGTTCATTACGGTGTCTTATATACTTATCAAGCTTCTTCAGTTGAACAAGACCTATCGCAGCCGCCAACTCAGGCATCCTAAAGTTGTAGCCTCTCATAGAATGCTTATATGACTTCATATCTTTATAGCCTTGATTAATAATGTTTCTAATTATTTCTGCTAAGTCGTCTCTATCAGTAACTATCATTCCACCTTCACCAGTAGTTATTATTTTAGTAGCATAAAAACTGAATATTCCAGCATCCATAATAGAACCAATCTTCTTCCCATGATAGTTGGCTCCAAACGATTCACAACAATCACCTATAATAGGCTTATGTAACTTCTTTAATGAGTCATAATCTGCTGGTAAGCCACCGGCATCTACTGGACAAATAACATCTACATTGCTTGGAATATCTTGAACATCCATATTAAACGTTGAATATAAAGCATCTACCAACTCAATTCTACCAACCAAATCGGCTGATGCTACCGTTGCAAAGAATGTCCATGTTGGCACAGCAATAATAATCTTTCTAAGCAATAATTTCTTCATAGCAAGAAAACTAGATATTAAACCACACGTGCCATTACACACGGCTATTGCGTGTTTAACATTAAGTTTCTCTTGTACTTTCTTTTCAAACTCTTTGATTCGTGGACCAAACCCACTTATCCATCCTTCCTTCATAGCTTCGTTTACAGCATTGGTTTCTTCTTCTCCAATATCTGGGATACTCCATTTTATCTTCATTGTTTCAACTCCTTAACAAACACTTTCATAATACATTTCCTCTTATTCCAAACATCACTTTTCTTCAACTCTAATCCTTTAGGGTTTGAAAACATTTCATATTCCTTAACCTTTTTAAATCCATGCTTCTGAATTATCTTTGTAATATAAGAGAATGATTCACCATTAAGATTATGACGATTAGCAATGAAGAGTTTCTCCCATCCTTGCTTTATAACTAAAGCTTCTGTCAACTCATAAAGACGAGTTCCAATACCTTTTCCTCTATAATCTATTCTAACTATTGAGGCTGGATACAAACATTTACTTCCATATCCAAAGTTCTCTGGAAGTTTTCTCCAATAGAAGATTCCAACAATCTTCTCCTTATCTAAACAAGCATATCCAACATTAATGTGGGGTAAAACCAAGTTGTTACCTTCTACTTTCCATTCACCTAATAGATAAAGGCTATCATCATCAGTATTAATAAAATCGTCTTTAGTATGATTTAGAAATTCTTGTAATTCCTTAACACCTACATCTCCTATGGTGACATATTTTAAATCTAATCTCATCTCAGCATAAACTTCATCATAAAGCATTGCTAGTTGTTTCCATGATACGCCCTCATCAAATAGTTTCTTACGATTTCTCTCTCCAACCTTCTCTCGTAATCTAACATTAGCTTTCAACATGGCTAATTTCTTATTCATTTGTCCTATCATTGTTTTTGGCGGATTACATGGAATTATCCAATCTGAATCTAACAAACGCTTAATCTCTGAGCCATGATTCGTTGAGACTATTGGTAATCCACAAGCCATAGCTTCCAAAATAGTTAGTGATACTCCACCTTCAATAGTTGCATCACTAACGAAAACATAAGCGTCAAGACCATTATAGAAATCTACAATCTCCTTTAAACTTCTTTCCTTAACAAGATGTTGATTTGAATGAAGTGACCTTACCTTAACTGGATACCTAAGTTCTTTAAGTAGTTCAACTCTTTTGTCTGGTCTATCAGCATTTCCACACCAACCTAAAACAAACCCTTCATGTTTGATTGGATTAGGCTTAAACAACTCAGTATCTACTTGATGGGGGGAGAAATAAACTTTAACGTTAGGCATTAAATTCTCCTTTCTTATCTTCTCATAAAGTCTTCTATCACTAATTATTATGGATTCTATAATTGAAAGATTTGGAGATATGCCACTACCCATATATTTCCCATATTCCTCTTCTGTTGGAAGAAGAGTTGACCATGAACCAGTCACTATCTTTCTTTTTCCTATCATGTGTTGAATGGAAATTATGTTTGTCCAACTCCAAACATGAACTATATCTGCATTATCAATATCAGTAGTGGTCACATCACTAAGTTTCCTAATAATGATTTCATTCCTAGAATACTTCTGTAATCCCCTAGTTTGCATGTGATATGCCCAACCATAACTATCTACAATCACTAAGACTTTCATGACATACACCTAGGAATCTCTTCTCCATCTATAACTTTCTTACATAACTTTACAAACTGTAATGCTCTCCTATCAATACTATGCCACTTCTGAATAGTGTCATATCCATTCTTAGCAATTCTCAATCTTTCCTCATCATGCTCTAAATAATAATATAGTTTAGATAGAAAGTTTCTCATGGACACAAAGACAATATTATATCCATCTTCAAAGTGGAGTTCTGGTGAATCTATCGGTGATAAACCAAGAACTAAACTGTTACATGCCATACCCTCTAAATACTTATGGGTTAAAAGATTTATTCTTAGTCCGGTTTGATAATGCATTTCACCAGTACAAACAACTATCTTGCATTGGTTTAATGCTTTGACATATCCTTCAACTGTGGAAACTACACCGCTTCCTCTTTCCGGAGTTAACCGTCTAAGCTTACTTTGTCTCATTAGAGAGTTACGAAAGAAAAGCCTAATAGGATAATAAGTTGAGTTTATGGCTCCGAATAATCCAACGTCATATATTCGTTCCATATTCATATCACGAAAAATCTTAGTATTGATTCCAGCATGAAATAGTGTGGCTGGAAAATTCTTGAAATGTCCACCCCACACTTTACAAGATGGAAGTCCAGAATCCAATACTATACAATCACAATATTTCTTGGCGAAGTTGGCTTTAGCATCTAACCTACTCCATGGGTCTCCACCCATACCTATCTTTGGAATCTTTACTTTACTTAGGTTTTTCCATCCGCCTTCTGGCTGACTTGTCCATTCCCATTGTAACCAAATAATGTCTGGTTTCTCCATGTCAACCATCTTTAATACGTCATTACCATAATAACTTTGGTCTAAAACCCTAATGTCTTTTTCATCTGAGAAGCCTTTGCCAATAAAAACACATTCCGTCTCCTTAGCCAAAGCTCTATAAAAATGATAAGATGCTGTTGCAAGAATATGAGAGAGTGATTGTCCAAGAACTAGGATTTTCATATTATTCCTTCTTTCTTCGCATACCTAATAATAATAGGATACACATCTAATATACTTTTCGGTTCTTCCATATTAGTGAAGTATGGACAAGCCTCATCATGGTCTCCATGAATGCCTTTATGTCCTTGAGGACGACCTGTTTTCCGAAGGCTAGTAATATACCAATCATCCATTCCATGCTGAGTTGTAATCATAAACCAACTCTTCTTTAAGAAAGGCATGATTGCTTGTAAATATTTATCTATCCATTTATAGGCTTCATAAAGGTCTTTGAATCCATCATGAGCATTCCAATTATAGTGGCTAGGTGTGTCTAATCCATATAAGCCACAAGTAAAGAATGGGGGATTCCTATCTCGAAGTATCTGCACACTCTGCTTAGTTAAAGCCATAGTTGTTCGTGCTGGAAAACTAAACCTTAACTTAGGGTTAAAAGGAAATCTTATCTTGGTTTCAACATTAAATATTGGGTTTTCCAACTTACAGTTGTAACAAAGCATGGGGAAGAAAAGAGTATGTAAAGCTATGGAGTTTGGAATCTCTTCCCAAATAAACTTTGCTTTAACATCTTCACGACTATAGTTAGGCTTGTTAATTTTTGGTTGTTCCTTATACCATGCATCTTTAAGCATGCCATGTTCTTTCGGAGTTTTACCAGTCCATAATGATGTGGCAGCACAAAAAGAGGTAAGAGTAATAGGATACCCCCGTCCTTCCGAAGTTTCCATCTCATTAATCATTGAGCCATGCTTATATTTAAGTAGACTCTTGAAGGTTGGTAGCTTATTAATGTGTGTCATTAATGGTTTCCATGATAGTCCATCTATCACTATTAAGATGATTTGCTTTCCCATTTTACTCTATCCCATATCTTATCATAGACCACGTAAATCCACAATTTATTCTCTACATATATTATTGTTATCAATGTAACTGCTGACCAAGAACCAGTAAAGATTAGACTGATAATTCCTAATATACAATGTCCCAAAACAATTTCGTAAAGTAAAGCCCTAAGAATCTTCCGTTTCTTACCAGATACTCGGTCTCCAATCTTTTGCCATAGTCGTTCATGACCATAATATATCCATATAAAAGAGAAGTGGTGGAAAAACGTTATCAGTGTGGTTGCTACCAAATCATTAGTGAATATATAAACAACTAAAGCTAGGATAAAGACTCCCATGATTCGCCATATAATACTTTTAGTCATAGACCTTTTATGAGTCTCTTTCATTCATAGTCCTCATTACTATTTTATTTATAATGTGTGTTGTGCTTATGCCGTTAGTATAAGATGGTTGAATAAGTTTACCATTAATACTCTCTATATATTTCTTAGCGGAAACTAAGTCTGGATGTTCTTTTAGTTTCCAATCGTCAGCATGAAATAAATATGTTGGTGTAAAACCTTTTGCAACAAGCCTCATCATTGGAATAGTTTGGTCTTTATCCTCCACCTTGATAACTAAATCAACAACTTTTAAAGCATCAATAAGTTCTATTCGTTGCTTAAAAGGTATAATTGGTTTTCTCTTATAAGATTTACATAATTCATCAGTGAATACTCCAACTATTAAGAAGGAGCAATACTCCTTACATTTCTTGAGAAACCTCAAGTGACCGTAATGAAGTAGGTCTCCAACAATGAAAGCGTAGCCAATTACTTTGTTTTCACACATTTATATTTCACCTATTGGTGGAACCGGATTGTTTCCAGTAAAGATTTGAATAGTGACTTTATTAGGTCTTTTCCTATATAACTTAAGTTTCACAGTAGTTGTCTTAGATTTTAATTCATGACAAGCTACAACTCCTTCAACCATAAACTTTCCATTTAACCATATTCTATATGGTTCTCCACCCACATAGTATCCTATGCCACCAGTAATAGAAAATTCTATTCCACCCTTAACAACTCTTGCACTTTTACCAACTATTGCTTTGTCTAAGTCACCAGCAAACTCAAATGTGAATTCAGTTTTACTCAACATGTATCACCTCGATTCTCCCATATTCTAACAATGTCTTCTGCTGTTCTCTTCCAATTCCAATACTTATTAATCTTTTGTAGATTTCTCTTGCCAATTTCCCTAGCTAATTCTGGATTTGCTTTCCATTCAGCAAGATATTTATTCATGAACTTAACCACTTCCTTCTCTGGATATGCTGGACATAGAAACTCTGAGTCTAGGAAATCTGATATTCCACCTACATCAGTTGATAATATTGGAAGTCCACAAGCCGCTGACTCCAAGATGGTTTGAGGAATTCCCTCTTGTTTACTGACACAAATGTAAGCGTCAAGACTATTATAGAAGTCAGCCATGTCCTTTCCAAATGGACGATTCTTATAGAAAAACTGTATTCCCCAATCACTTTTCCTCTTAATTGGAAGCTTTATTTTGTCTAGTAAATATGTTCTTTTATAAGTCCAATTAGCATGTCCAGCCCATCCAACAGTAAATTCATCATGTGGTTTACGGTTAGGATAAAACATTTCTATGTCGGCTGCTGGATGCACAACGTTAAACCTATTGTAATTTGGATATAGTTTAGTGGCTAAATCATAATATTTATTGCAGATGAAAGCTACTTTCACATTAAGATTTGTTATCCAATCTATTCGTTCCTTAATTCGTTCACTTCCATAGAATCCAATTATCATGTTGGTTCTTTGTAGAATAGAAATTTTCTTTCTATCTAATCCACTTGGATAATCTGGAATGTCGCCATGAACTGAATAACCGTCTCTAATAATAGTTAGATATAATAAGTTAGGATTCCAGAACCATACTCCATCATAACTCCACCATGCTTTAGATAATGCCTCAGTTAAATCAACTGTTTCACCTATCCATCCACTTGGAAGATTCTTGATTATGCCACGAGTCATGAACTCCCATGCCCAACCATACACATCTACTATGAAGAGACAACGTTTCATATTAAATCCTCTAGCCTATTCCAAAATGTTCTATGTCCATTAATAAGTAGGTTTCTAATATAGAAATAATGTTTCATTTTAAAGATTTTGTAGCTGGTAAACCCATCCTTTCCATTACTTATTATGTTAGGTATCTTACATAAGTATGCCTCAGCCATCACTCGGCTACATGCTTGTGGATAATGAGGAAGAAAGATTAAACTATTAAAACTATTATATATCTTCACCATCTCTTCTAGTCGCTGAATTCCCATCTCCTTCATTCTAGGATGCTTCATGTCAAAGCCACCACCATAATGCCAAATGATGCATTTAGGATTGTCTTTTAACCATTCCACTAATTCCTTATAGCCTTTCTCCCAACTATAATCTCCAACATATAACACTTGATTCTTAGGTTTACGTTTCAACTTTAAATCTTTAAAGGTTGAGGGAAGACTCATTGGATATAAGAAATGTTTAAATTTTCCGGCAAACCTTTCAATAAGTTGACGTTGAAGAGGACTATGATATACATTGATTAAGGCTTCACTCGCAAACATTTTATACCATGCAAACTGTGGTCCACGCAAGTCATGTTCAATGTTTATATATGGTTTTCCAGATAAATATGCTAGTAGCTCTCCAATATTAAACGTGTCCACACAATTAGCTACAATATATATGTCAACTTTTCTTGAGAGTTTACCCATCTTAACAATTTCATAGCCTCTACGTTCTCCTTCCTCAATCAATATTTTATCGTCTAATTCTGCTCCACGCTGAACATAAGGAAAGAAGTTATCTGCAATCCACCCAATTATCATCAGAGACTCTCCAATAATTTAAACCATTTATCACATACACTACTTAAAGTATAATGTTTCTTAACTCTTTCCAAACCATTCTGCCCCATCGCCTCAGCCTCATCAGGATTCTCCAATAAATATTTCAGTATGCCATAAACCATATCTGTGTCTGGCACAGTTACGCTTTGAACATCATTAACATATTCTGTATGTTTTGAGGGTGGCATAAGCAAACCACACTTACCATTCCTTCCGCCAATAAGTTCTCGGTGAACTGGAATATCAGTTAAAGCCACAGGCTTTGCACATGCCATGGCTTCTAATGGTGGAAGACTAAATCCTTCATGACCACTAGGCGTAACCATTATGTCACATCCAGCCATCATCTCCTCTACATAATAAGTAGACGACCAAGAAGGCAAGAACACCATTCGTTTATCTTGATGACTCATCTTATTAAGTAAATGTGCTATCTCTCGGCTTTTATAAACACCACTAACACCTGCCTTAAATACTACTCTACAATTAAACTCCTTAATCAGCTTTCTAGTACACAGCATTAATGGGATTATTCCCTTAGTTAATTGACATCTTCCAACAAACAAAATGGTTTTCATCTTGTCTTTTTTACCGAAAAGGTCACTTCTCCATTTACTTTCATGAGGATAATATAGGAAAGTGTCAACTCCATGTGGAATCTCAGTCATTTTATTTCTATCTACTCCACCAACCTCTGCAAGAGTATCCATAGCATATTGTGTTGGTGGCACCCACCAATCAAAATCATGTAGATATTCACTCATAAATAATACATCGTTTCGCCAATGAATCGTTTGCCAATTCAAAACTTTCCTACCTAATTTATGAACCTTATCAATGATTGGAAAATACTCCCATGGAATATGCCAAAGAATAAGTAGTGGAATATCATGCTTCTCCATTATCTTAGGAATCTCATTTGGAATCTCACCAAAATATTTAGTTCCTACTTTATGAAATTGAACTAATGGTAAAGCCATTGGCTTGGCTTGGTCATAAACTTTTGGGATAGCATGAATTTCAAACATTGGGTTTATATAATTCATTTCTTGAAGTTGATAAAAAGTAACTATTGCCCCACCATCATGTTCCCAAGGCATGGCTCCCCATATAAGTATCTTATCCAATTATTTCACCTATATCTTACTATTCTTCCACACTTGTGACAACGCCAAGCATTACTGAGTGGAAGCCAATCCATATCTATCTTACATTTAGAACATGTAATAGGTTTTACTGTTATTACCATTGCCATTCCTTCTTCTTTTTCTTTTCTACTTTTGTCAATATATTAGGTATATTGACGGTGGTATATAACCTTTCCGCTTTCCAATCTGCTGAAACAAACTCTTGTTTAACTCCTAAAGCAACATCATATGCTATTCCATTTGGACATATTGGCGGTTTAAATTTTCCACCGTTAACACAGCAATATACATCTAATACTCCAAATTTTACTCCGTTATCTTGACACCATTCAGCCTTAACACAATACTTACATTTACTACAATGTCTAGAATAAGTAAGTTTAGAAATACAAAGTCTTCTAATGTTTAGGTCATCCACTATTTTCCTTCACCTTCTCCATTGCCTCTCTTCCACCGAGAAACCACTCAATCAATTCTAATCTATATTTTGTTTCAGCTTGAGTAATTGCTACTAAAAGAGAAATTTCACTTAGTCGTTCATCAGTCATATCTAGTTTAGCATATATGTCCTTAATCCATTTATAGGTTTGAGTAGACCTCTTCTTCTTGGAAACCCTTCTTTGTCCATTTCTACCAACCTTCTTTTTAGTGGTCTCCTTCTTTTTCTTAGCCACTTACAACCCTCATTTCCTCTATAATATAACCCTCATTAATTAGTTTTTCTATAGCCTTCAAATTCTCCTCAATCTCTTCTATAAGTTCAGCTATTGAAAAGGTTACTGCTTTATGTCTATCTGGCTTTTTATGTTCAGGGTCAATCAACTTGAACTTAACGTGTATCCAAACCTTCTTCATTTAACATGTCTCCCCCAATCCGTAAAATTCCAAAGTCTCTCGTTTATGTAGTTTGCTAGGAAACATAATCCCTCAATTAATATAGCAATTCCAAGTGAAACATGAATGTCAACACCTAACAAACTTATAATAACAGTGTCAACTAACACTTCTATAACTCGTGCTGTAATCCCCTTAAATATGGAACGTGTTTTTGTCTCATTAACTTTGGTCATCATTATCATCTATCCAATTATCTTTTATATGATTAAGATAATCAGTCCAATTACTAAAGATTTTTGTTGAACAACCAACAACCCATTTGGGGAGAGTAAGAGGTTTCAATCTTCTCTTAGTCACAATATAAACTGGAATATTATGTTCAAAGGCAATGGTGGCTTCTCCATAGGAGCCACATAGTTCATATCCCTTCGGTGTAATATACATTGTAATAAAATCACATCTTTTAACCATTTCTAAATCTTTAGGTAATACCTTAGAAGAAACTGCTTGACGAATACTATCAATATTCCCATATTTCTGCCATATAGCAAACTTTTGTCTGATAACTCCATATTTATCTCCATACTTCGTAATTGGATTTAGAATTCCAATACCTAACTTTGTCAATTCCTCTGTTAACCAATCTCTCCAATCCCTAGAT
>Ga0114919_10003528_pt1 | contig 12606 bp, 11 predicted proteins | sample BlataG_FD_88682 | JGI IMG/M metagenome (GOLD analysis project Ga0114919, IMG submission 88682) | Deep subsurface microbial communities from Black Sea to uncover new lineages of life (NeLLi) - Black_00105 metaG | ecosystem: Environmental > Aquatic > Marine > Oceanic > Sediment | place: Atlantic... | reverse complement strand
GTGGCAAAAGACCTTCGGCGGAGGCCATTTTGACTTTGGCTTTTCGGTTCAGCAGACTGCAGATGGCGGCTATATAATCGCAGGTGACACCAAGTCCTTCGGTGGAGCTCCCTTCCGCAGCGATCTTTATCTTGTAAAGACCGATTCAGCAGGAAATCTATCGTGGCAAAAGACATTCATCGTTAGCGGCTACCATGCGGTTCAGCAGACAACCGACGGCGGATATATTATCTCAGGTTCAGCTCTTATAAAGACCGACACAAACGGAAACCTGCTTTGGCAAAAGACCTTCGGCGGAAGCGATTGTGACTCTGGCAACTCAGTTCAGCAGACGTCAGACGGGGGATACATAATCGCCGGCGGAATTGTTCCCTGCGCCCTAGATGACGACTCCCTCGACGTTTATCTTGTAAAAACGGATTCAGAAGGGTATCTATTGTGGCAAAAGACCATCGGCGGAAACAACGGGGGGGATATGGCCCGTTCGGTTCAGCAGACCACAGATGGCGGCTATATAATCGCAGGGTGGACCAAGTCCTTCGGGTCAGGTTGGGCCGATGTTTATCTTATAAAACTGGGTTTTGAGGGCTGCGAACGCTGGGATTTCAACTGCGATAAGACCGTGGATTTTGCCGATTTCGCCCAATTTGCCCAACATTGGCTCGAGGGTAGCAAACCTTAGGTTCACCAGATTTTGATGTTAGAGTAAAGGGCTGGGAGGCTAAAATGGTTTCAGGTCTATTGCTTTTTTCACGAAGCTTGTGCCCACGCAACGGGTATCCATTGCTCAAAAATCTGTAATACAATCTTTCATCTTCTCGTTTTTTATGCGTGTTTTTCTAAAGCAATCTCTATAACTTCTTTTTCTTCAAACCCTTGTATCTTTTCTCTGCCCTTTTGAACTTCTGTCATTCTTACCTTTTTTTTGAGTCTTTTGAGCTTTTTCGTGGCCATTTTTTTACTTTTTCTTCGTGCCTTAGTGCCTTAATGGCGATAATTTTGGTTGCGGCTATGCTGCTCCAGGCAATCTGTGGTTAAGATTCGGGCGAATCCGTGGTTAGTTCTTTTAGACGTTTTTTTGCGTTCTGGACATATTTAATAAGCTGCTGGGCGCCGCTGGTGGTTTGGCCTTTCCAGAGCCAATGGATGATTTTTTCTATGCTGTCATCATCTAATTTACGCCAATCGCCAAAACGTAAATTGTCGTGGAGATTGTACTTTTGCCCTTTTGCAGCATCTTTCATATCACTGCCGACCCATACAACAACGCCGCGTTTCATCGCTTAGTTTTTTTCGGCCTTATCTGGATGGCGCAAATATTTTGCCCTCAAATACCGCCTCCATACTTCGTGGGCCCGGCGTTTTGTTCCCGTCCCGTCGACCAGGCCACAATCCCGCCAGGCCGACGCCCAGTCACCCGACATACCGGCCTTTATCTTCTCCCAAAGTGCGTCATAGTCCCGGTAGAGAAAGGCAATCACAAAATGATACCGTTGGCGACAAGCTGTGCTCAGAAGCGTTTCGATATACCTGGCCTGGCCTTGAGGACTGCCCGGAAGGGTCACGTTAAAATCTTCGAGGCGTGTCGGCTCAGCAGGAAAGCCCGTTTCAGTAATGGCAATCGGCCTGCCGCCAACAAACTTGCGAATCCAGTCAAAGGCTTCGACGGGCCGCTCCGGATTGCCCAGAGTCTTCATAAACGGGTAAAAGCTTATGCCGACCAGGTCAACCTCGGAAAGAAACTCCCTGACCTTCCTCCGCTGCGTCTCGATGTCGCTCCAGCTCTCCTGGAGCATATTGTGCAGCGTAAAAGTGGCAAATATCGGTCCGCCATAAGCGGAGTCCCTCTTCAACTCACGGTAAACATACTTGTACAGTCTGACAAACCCGGGCCACTTGCCGGGCGAATTGTGGACCAACTCATTGACCTCAATTCCAATGGCAAGATAATCAGGCTTGAAGTATTCAACAGCACGACGGCAGTAGTTTAGATATGCCTTCATAACATCAGGGTCATCAAACTCCTTGCCCCTAAATGATTTCGGCAAAGGCATATTCTCCTTCTCTCCGTGATACAGGGCCATACCCTTTCGGAACGTATCCAGAGGTGTCACCGCGACGAAGACCTTAAAATTCTCCGGAGCAGCATCTTTTCTTCTCTTCCAGTCACTCCGTACATGCGTCGAAAACGGCTTGTCCGCAAGTGCTTCCGGCCACGGCACCCCACCATCAAAATGATGACATATAATATCCCCGTTTGCGATAATGCCTTTATAGGTGGTATCCACGGCTGCCGGCGTCGTGTCCCATGGGAACGGGGTAAAGCCCATAAAGAAAGGCCTTTCCTTTACAACAGCCGGCACTTCCTTCACCTCCTCAACGGTCCTTGTTTCAGTTTTACTTGTCCGGCCTGTATAAACAAGAGACAAATCGTCGATATGAACGGCAGAATCCTTGGCTCCGACATTCGTAGTACCGAGAATCTTAAATGCAGTAAAAATAAACTTATCTTCCTTCCTCACCGGCATAGTCACATTAAACGCCTGCCAGCCTGCCACCCCGCCGCGAAGAACCGTCTCAACCTTCCATCGGCTGAAAGTGTCATTGGCCAGAATCACCTGAACGCTGAACTTCGACTTCAACGATGATGTGTTAATAAAACCCGAAAGTCTTATCGCGTCAGCTCCAGCCGAAGTGTATTCACCGCAATTGGTGACGACGAACGTACAGGCATCTTCCGCGGTCCCGTCGTCTTTGACATTCCATCCGATAGGGCCCCACTCGAGGGAAAATGTACCACTCCTGGTCTTTTTTCCCGTAGCCGCAATTGCATCACCGCCGCTGTTGGCGCTGAACCAGGGAAAGCGCCCCATACCATTATTCGCCGCCTCCGAAAGGTCACCCTTCTCAAAACCTCCATTTGAAAGTATGTTTCTGGAATCGTAGCCATTCGCCCGCGCGGCAGATGCCAAACACAAAGCGACAATCAAGACAACCGGCAATAACCTCATTATACCTCCTCAAATTAAAAACCGTACATTGTTGCACTCCGTCAGAGAGTTGGCAATTCGTAGCCCTTGCGATATTGCTTCGTCAGATACCTGTTTGCCCCTGCATCGTCGATGAATCGTTCCCGCCTGGTGTCAAATTCGAGTCGTCGGCCAACGCGCATCGCAATATTAGCCATGTGGCAGAGCGCGGCCGAGTGGTGCCCGACCTCGACGTCGGCGTTCAAGTCACTGACCTTGCGGCTGCGTACCGCCTTTATAAAATTATCGGTGTGGGAGCCGCCGCCACGGGAACCGCCCGGTCCCTTTTTGCCGTCCTTGAACGTCACCTGCCAGCCCCTCCTGCCGATAGACACCGTCCCATTGTCACCATAGAATATATTTCCGTTGTCGTGTCCCTCGTGCGGATAGGGCGTCCACAGCCTCATCTCATACATCAGGTAAACATCGTCGTACTCGAACGTGGCTACCTGTGTGTCGGGCGTCTGATGGTCATCATCGTACCATAATTGTCCGCCGCTGCACGTGACTGCCTCAGGCAGTTCGACTCCCAGACCCCACCTGGCGATATCAATCTGGTGTATGCCGTCATTTCCCATGTCTCCGGTTCCATAATCCCACCACCAGTGCCATTTGTAGTGGTACCTGTTGATGTTGAAAGGTCTTTTCGGCGCCGGTCCGAGCCACAGGTCGTAGTGGATGTGCGGGGGTGTCGGGCTGTCAGGCTTATGGCCTATCTTGCCCCGCCTCTGGCTGTTGATTGCCTTGGCCATTCGAATCCTGCCGAGCTCGCCTGATTTCATATATTCAATGGCATCCATAAGGCCTTCCAGGCTCCGGGACTGGGTCCCGTGCTGCACAATCCTGCGGTGCTTACGTGCCAGATTCACCAGCAGACGTCCTTCCGCGACCGTGTGGCTGAGCGGCTTCTCAATGTACACATCCTTGCCGGCGACCACCGAGTGTGCCCCCACAGGTACATGCTGGTGGTCCGGCGTGGCAATTGAGACGATGTCGATTGACTTTTCTTCGAGCATCTTTCGATAGTCGGTGTAGGTGTCAACCTTTTCTTTGCGCTTCTTAAATTCTTCGACTTTGCGGTATAGCACTTTTTCGTCAACATCACAAATCGCCACTACCCGGACCCCGGAAGTATCATGGAACCTGTTGATGTGTCCGCTGCCCTGGCCGTTAAAACCTACCACGGCGACGCGAAGGTCATCGTTGGCCCCGCGCGTGCGGGAAAACGGCAATGCCAATGTAACACCGGCCGCAATCGAGCCCTTCACAAAATCTCGGCGTGTAACACTTCTCATAATAAACCTCCCCTCATAATCTTCGCTTAAAAAAACTACCTTTCTCTATCCGACGACAATCATCCTTATTAGTTAGTTCCTGTTGCGGAAAGCGAAGGCCAACAATGTCACCCCTGCGAAAGCAGGGTCTATGGCCTTAAAACTGGATTCCCGCTTTCGCGGGAATGACAAAATGTTGTTTCCGCAACAGATACTAAACAGGTTTTTCTGACGCCAACAAAACACGTAACACACAGAGCTTGCGTGGCGGCAGTTCGAAAAACACACGTGTTCTCCGTCCTTCTACCACAAATTCATCGGCTGCCAACAACTTTTGTCCTCCACCATCCTTGATTGCAATAGTAAGTGTATGCTTACCAGGGTCAAGCAAGTAAAACTCAGCCGACATCGAGCGTTTTCTCTCACCAAAGTTAAACAGCTCTGCGGTAAATTGCTCGCTTGTCGATTCAGTAACCAGGGCAGCGATATTACGAGGCGGAGTCAGCCAGCGGACCGCGTTAAGCGGGAAGTAATCGGCACCGCCCGGGTCACCGGTCACCGTCGAATAAAGCAGCGATGGGTTCGGGCTGTGAATCGTTTCGACCGGCTCGGACAACATCCTGCTGGCCCCAAACAACGCCGGGAACCGCAGGACACGGTCGGTATAGCGGACTTCGCTGGTGTAACCTTCAAAGTTGACCCGTAACGCTTCAGCATTGCTGCGAAGGGCTGAAACCAGCGGGCCAAGGTCACCATGCAGCCGAAAACGCATATACGGCGTTCTCTCCTTGGCTATTAGTTCGTCGAACTCGGCGCTGCCTGTCAGGAACTTATGTTTGGCGATTACACTCGATAAGCCGCCAAGTTTTGAAGCACACCAGGCTTCGGTGCCGGGAGCCGGGGCTTCGACTGAGCTCAGCCGAATGTCCTGCATTTTCGGCGGCGCCTTCAGATATTTGAGGCGTATATTTGCCATGGAACGGACCGGTTCGAGGTACCTGGCCTGACCTGTGATGTGATGGGTCAGTAACAACGTGTGGGTCATCATGCTCATTGCGCTCGGGTAAAGGTACAGCGTGTATTCACCGTGATTCCTGGGGTCCCACCAGTCATCTCCCAGGCCGCCGACCCTGCCGTCGGGCCAGTGTATTGCGGTAGGGACAATGCCTGCGGGCTTACCACGTTCAGCTCGTGCTGCGGCATCGACCCAGGTGTCCATCCAGGCGGCAAAGAGGTTCGTCAGCTTCGCGTCGCCTGTCCGCTGCCAGTAAAGAAGTGTCGGCTGGACCGCCCTCGGATGGTATACGGTGTCGCAAGCGCGTTTCGGATTCGTATCGACTTTGTTTGCGGTGAAATAGGTGCTTTTGAACTGCAGGAAACCACGTTCGTTTCGACCGGTCCAGAAAGCCTCCATTAGCTCGGCTAACCGAAGCGCACGCTTTCGCCAGAGGTCATCGTCCGGGTCGATGTGCATCATGGGTGTTATGACGTCGGCGGAATCTTCAGCCGTATGTTCTACATCGGACATACGCGTTGTGTAACCGAGCTTCATGTGCGGCTGAGCCATCAGCGCTGCGGAGAACCGCGCTTGCGCCCGCGTAATCTTCGGGCTGTCGAATCCGATGAGTACCGGCACCCACCACCGCCACATCTCACAGTCGTCGCCCCATCCGCCGCCGTATTCTCCGTTTTTCTGCATGCGGTTGTCGACCCACCACTCGATGATATCGGCCAGACGTTCCAGTCCTTCTCGCTGATAAACGGCCCACTCAGGCGCGCCCGACACGGCCTCGTAGCGCTTGTACGGGCCCGTAGGATGACCGAGATACATCCGGACGATTTTGTTTTCGGGAAATGCCCGCGCAGCTTTCTCAAAAAATCCCCGTGCTATGTCAAAGAATTCACGTCGCCTTTCGGCAATGCTCCAGACGCCGCCGGACTCCATCGTGTACCAGATGACCATTCTGCCACGATACAGCCACGTCAGCGGATAAAGCGGAGAGCTCTCGGAAATCTGGAAATCAAAATCCTTTTTGCGGCTTACCTCCCGACCAAAGTAGTCCAATCGTTCTTCATGCAGCCAGCGTTCAATCTGGTTGATGAGTTTAGTAAGGTCTTGCTTGAGAGACGCATCCAAGCCTTGCTGTTTCTGGAGTCTTCTCAAATAATCCAAACGCAGCTCATCGCTGTCGGCATTACCGGCCTGTTGAATAATGGCTTGAATCCGCCGGGAGGCGTCCTGCGAAAGGAGTCCCAAAGACTGCGGAGAATCATCTCCGGCCTTAGCTTGCCTGGCAGACGTGGCACGTGCTTCCAGCCCGTGAAAACACGACCAGGATGGTCGTGCCACCGCCAATACCACCACGAACCACACAACTATAGCCAGCCACCGGCCTTTACATTGTCCAGGGACACCAACCAACTGCATTCTTGTTATCTCCAGTTAAATCTATCGCCATCACGCTCACCTAATCTGAGTGACTCAAGGAACTGAAACGGCGAGTGTATTCGGCGTTTTCCACTGCCTGGTCACTATAACGGTCATAAATGCCAATGATAACCGCATCGTTGGCTTTGATGGCCTGGAACGTCTCACGGAAGGCTTTTTCCACCCATTTCTTGCGTTCCGACAACCGGCCTGCAGCAAGAATCTTAAAAGCCAGGCAGGGTCTGCGGGTCTGCCGCATTACCTTGAACATCCGTGGCGGGTCTTGTTCCAGATACACTTCGCCCACAGGGATTGGAGCTAATTGACAAATAGTGCATTTTGCCGCCTTCATCAATAAACCGCCGGTACAATCTATAATCGTCACGACTGCCCTGCCGAGCATAAGTTCTATGACTGGGAATTGGTATGAGAATATGAGTCCAAATCTTTGGCTCGGCTCCTTTTATGCCTCTCAGGCACATCAGGAACCACTCCGTCCCTGACCACTTTCAACACCAAGTAACTCGTGCTTCGCAGAGTAGCATTGGCCGTTCCATATTTTTTGCCCAGGCCGAGCACTTACCCTCCTACCATAACTGTAGGAGGGAACCGGATTGCTCATCCGACTCCCTCCACAAAATAAATACTAACTTCTTCCCGGTTATTCCGATGGTGCTTCAGGCTCTTCTGCTGGTGCCTCTGCTGGTGCCTCTGCTGGTGCTTCTGCTGGTGCTTCTGCTGGTGCCTCGGCCGGCGCCTCGGCCGGCGTCTCTTGAGGCTCTTCCGGGGCTTGAGGTGTTTCTTCAAAAACCATAGAATTCACTCCTTTCAAAAAAACTCAACGAACGTCATCCTTTACTTACATTAAATGTTTTATCATTATCACAATAAAAAGAATATCGGTCAATATCTTTTTTAGATAATTGCCTGCTATTCGACAGAATTTTAGCCTCTATGGCCTGCAAATCAAGTAAAATATAAACCAATTTAAGAATACTCGCACTGACATTCCTGCTGAGGGCGCCGAAATTTCTCTGGCCGGAGTTACTCTTGACGTTTCCTCAAAACACCAGCCAGGTGCAGGAGAATCTGTGTTGATACAGGGGAGCTTGAAATTCTGTCACTTATTATGTAGAATGACTACACGATAAAAAAAATTTTATGACATCAATGAAAGGTGTACAATGTTGACAGGAAGAAAACCACTTTTGTATTTACTAATCTGCTCCATTTTTTTTGTCCACCTTACGATTGTTACGGTCTCGGCTGAAGACCAGCCTCAGTGGGGCCAGAGATATTCCCGGAACATGGTGTCAGAGGAAACCGGCCTCCCCGATAGCTTTGACCCGGCCACCGGCACCAACATCAAGTGGGTCGCTGAATTAGGCACGCAGACATACTCCACACCGGTCGTAAGTGGCGGCAAGGTGCTGATTGGCACAAACAATGACAAGCCTCGCGACCCACGGCACAAGGGAGACCGGGGCGTCTTGATGTGCTTAGACGAAAAGGACGGGAGCCTTTGCTGGCAGCTCGTCGTTCCCAAGCTTCCAAAGCCCCTCTACATGGATTGGCCAAGAGTGGGTATTTGTTCGCCGGCTACTGTTGAAAGCAACCGGGTTTACATCGTGAGCAATCGCGGGGAAGTAATGTGCCTCGACCTCAACGGCCAGGCCAACGGCAACGATGGCCCATACAAAGACGAAGGCCGGCTTATACCGGCGCCCGGTGTTGAGCCCCTGGAGGTAACCAAGACGGACGCGGACATCATCTGGCTGTTCGACATGCCTGCCGAGGTGGGAATTCACCAACATGATTCGGCACACAGCTCTATCCTCCTGCATGGGGAGTTTCTATACGTCAATACGAGCAATGGGCTTGACAACAAGCACCAACGTATTCCCGCTCCTGATGCCCCGAGCCTGATAGTACTCGACAAGACAACAGGACGGCTCGCAGCTCAAGAGGATGAGCAGATTGGTCCCCGGATATTCCATAGCACGTGGTCATCGCCTGCGCTGGGCGAAGTCAACGCCGTTAGAGACCCAACGGAAAAAGTCCCTAACGGGGTCAACGGCCGGACGCTGGTATTCTTCTGCGGCGGCGACGGTGTCTGCTACGCCTTTGAGGCATTACAATCCGCGCCAGCAGCAAAGAAACTAAAGAATATCTGGCGTTTCGATTGTGACCCCACGGCGCCAAAAGAAAATGTGCATCAATACATTGGAAACCGCCGCGAAAGCCCAAGCAATATCAAGAGCATGCCGGTCTTTCACAACAATCGCGTATATGTAACGGTCGGTGGTGATATATGGTGGGGCAAGCACCAGGCCTGGCTAAAGTGCATCGACGCGACGAAGACCGGGGACATAACCAATTCTGCAGAACTATGGTCGTATGAACTCCAGCACCACTGCTGCTCAACTCCGTCTGTTTACGACGGTTTAATTTTTGTTGCTGATTGCGGACAATACATTCACTGTGTTGACGCCGAGACCGGCAAGCCTTACTGGACCCATGACGCAAAAGGAGATATGTGGGCTTCAACGCTCGTGGCTGACGGAAAGGTCTATATCGGCACACGACAGCGGGAGTTCCTGGTGTTGGCTGCAAGTAAGGACAAAAGGATTATAAGCTCGATCAAGTTGGACAGTCCGATTAACGGCACGCCGGTAGCTGCCAATGGCGTGCTCTATGTTACCACAATGAAAAAACTCTATGCGGTGAAAAAGTCCACAGAATAAATTGTGCTAATCGCACATGGGTGAGAGTGAAGAAAGGATTAAGAAATGCGATTGTTTGGAAAAAGACAAACACAGTCACCACATCTGAAGACAAATAAGCATCTTAATCGCAACAGCAAACACCGCTGTTTTACCTGGACCCCGTTAGAGACCCTTGAGCCGAACGAAACCCTACGGAAAAAGCTTCGTACTGGGCAGAGGAAAACATCTCTAACGGGGTGGATTTTTCCCATTGGTGGACTGCTGGCGCTGGTATGGTTCCTGCTTCGCGTGATTCCGAAACCTTCCCGTGCGACGTATCCGTGTCAACGAGTGGCTTTCCCGTTGGCCTCAGGCTTTGTGGTTTGGCTCATGGGGGCCGTCGTCTCAATCACGGCTGTTCGCAAGGCCAAACGCTGCTTTGCACAGTCACGTTATCTGCTATGTGTAGTACTTGTTGCCGCCGGCGTCGGGTCGATGTGGTTAGCTCAAAGTATTACAACAGAGGAGGTAGTTTTAGCCGATGAGCCCGTCGCAAATGCTCCGATAGGAATTGCCAAGGGAATTTATCCGGGTCGTGTTGTTTGGGTACACAATCCCGACGCTACTGATTGGGATGGTCCCGGGGACGGACATTGGTGGCAAAGCAGGCACACGAATCAGGTGGCGGTTGACAGTATGATGGCCCGTGCAATACGGGCCTTTTGCAATGAGCAACAAAACGCCGCGGCCTGGGACAAGCTCTTCAGGCACTTCAATAAAACGCATGGCAGAGGAAATGTCGGATATAAGTCGGGAGAAAAAATTGTAATTAAGATAAATTATGTAGGCTGCATTAGAATTTGGGACAGACGCCCGGTAACAAAGGTCGAAGACTACAACCTCAGGAGCCTCGATTATATGAACACGTCCCCGCAAATGGTAATCGCCCTGCTGCGGCAGCTCGTGAATGAAGTCGGCGCCAAACAAGAAGACATTACGGTTGGCGACCCTCTGTGCTACTTCCCGAATGAATATTATAACCTGTGTCATAAGCAGTTTGCGAACGTCAGATACCTGGAGTACCTGGGGAAATTCGGTCGGACCGCCGCGAAGTTTTCCTCTGTCCCGCTGTACTGGAGCACACCCGATGCCGCGGGAAAGAAAACAGACTATGTGCCTGTGTCCTACGTCCAGGCCGATTACCTTATCAACATGGCCAACCTTAAGAGCCACAACGACCAGGCCGGCATAACCCTCTGCGCCAAGAACCACTACGGCTCCCTGGTTAGGAAGCCGGCCAGGGCCGAAGGCTACTACGATATGCATAAGGACTTGCCGTATACCACACCAGGCAATGGGAATTACAGGCCGCTGGTAGACCTGATGGGACACAAGCACCTGGGCGGCAAAACCTTGCTGTACATAATCGACGGGCTTTACGCAGGAAAACACGCGAAAGAAAGAGCACCAAGAAAATGGAACAGCCCGCCCTTCAACGGAGACTGGAGCTCGTCTCTTTTTGTCTCACAGGACCCGGTCGCCATTGATTCGGTCGGCTTCGACCTTCTCCGGAACGAATGGGATGATGCACCCCACCGAGCCGGCACAAACGATTATCTAATCGAGGCGGCACTGGCGAATAATCCACCTTCAGGGACCTTCTATGACCCTGACCATAAGGCAAACGTAGTTCGTCTGACAAGCCTGGGCGTTTACGAGCACTGGAACAATCCAAAAGACAAACAATACTCCCGCAATTTAGGAACGGGCAAGGGCATTGAACTGGTGAAAGTAACAAATGCTATCAAAAACACAGCGGCTGTAGGGATTGGTAAACAATTGGAAACCCGTCAGTACGCAGGGGCGGTTCGCGAACCAGCCGTACTCTGTTATCAAGGCAGGATATCTCCGCGGCCATAGAGGACACGGATTTCAATATCGCACCCGTAGGAGCGCCGCTGTGTGGTCGCCCTTTGCTGACGGTTTGACCCGCAGTCTACAGCGCGATTGTCCGCAACAATTATCTTCTCGAAGACCGCGAGCGCCTGACGACGGGCTGTGACTTGCTGTCCTTCTTATGATTTTGCCGCAGAATCCTCATCGCTTTTTTCACGTCGGCGATTTTTAAGACGCCGGTTGTCCGCCCGCCCTTCGCGCCCGCAGTGCAATACGCATAGGAAATATTTATGTGGTTCTTAGCCAGTCTTTCCGCCACCGCCGCCAGAGCACCGGCTTTATTGGCCAGGGTCACACACAAAACCTCTGTCTCGTTATAGGGCATATTTAGTTTTGACAGCACTTTTCTCGCTCTCTCCGGCCCGGCAAAAACTACCCTCATAACCCCGTGCTCGACTGAATCCATCATCGTCATTGCTATGATATTAATCTTAGCTTGCGCAAATTCGCCGAGTACCTGAGCCAACACGCCCGGCTTGTTAACCATAAAAACGGAGAATTGCGGGCAAACAATCATATCTTCGGCCCTCCAGGCAATCATCTCACAATCCATCCCAGCTATAATTGGGAACTTTTCCTGTTCGCCCCGTTAGAAATTTGCCTATGAAATTTCTAACGGGGTTCGCAAACTAACAGCTTACCTCCCTGACAGCGCTTTGGCTGTCAGGAAAAAATTTGAAAATCTTATCGAGATTGGTTATCCGGAAGACCTTATGCAACTGTGGATTTATCGCACTTATCGCAACTTCGCCGTTATACATCATCAGTTTAGACCGGATTTCCAAAAGTACGCCCAACACCAGGGATGAGAAAAACTTGACTCGGCCAAAGTCAAATATCAGTCTGTTCGGATGCTTCTCGTCAACAAATTCTTTTATCTGTTTAGAAGCAGCAGCTATCCTTTCTACATCACTTATCGAAGCGGCCTTGAAAGCCACTACTGCAACACTATCTTCACTCGTTATTTTAACATCAACTTTTTCTTCCATAGCGACCGATACATCTCCATTATCAAGAACAAAATTTCAATCTTCATAACTGCCAATAGATTATCCCATATCTTTATACATTTGTCAATAACCATTTTTTTGGCTTTGATTGGGTTTGTATTGGGTTTGTTTTGGGTTTGTTTTGGCATTTTATTGGCTTTAATTGGGTTTGATTGGGTTTGTATTGGGTTTGAATTGGGTTTGTTTTTCCCACTCCACCAAGTG
>Ga0114919_10003527_pt1 | contig 12606 bp, 6 predicted proteins | sample BlataG_FD_88682 | JGI IMG/M metagenome (GOLD analysis project Ga0114919, IMG submission 88682) | Deep subsurface microbial communities from Black Sea to uncover new lineages of life (NeLLi) - Black_00105 metaG | ecosystem: Environmental > Aquatic > Marine > Oceanic > Sediment | place: Atlantic... | reverse complement strand
ATTAATACCGCTGCTGACTTTATAACTTCAGGTGCAAACAACCTTACTCTAACAACTACAGGTGTGACTGATGTTACTTTGCCAACTACTGGTACTCTTGCAACTCTGGCTGGTACTGAAACGTTTACAAACAAAACCCTTACCAGTCCTGTTATTAATAGTCCGACAGGAATAACCAGCTCCGATGTTGGTCTTGGAAATGTAGAAAATACTGCATTATCTACCTGGGCAGGAACCGCTAACATTACCACTCTTGGTACGGTTACAACTGGTACATGGAATGCAGGAATTATTTCAGGACAATATGGTGGAACAGGGGTTAACAATACTGGCAAAACTATAACTCTTGGGGGAGACTTAACTACTACTGGTGCATTTACTACAGAGTTAATTTCTTCAGCAAATACTTCTGTAACATTACCAACAACTGGTACTTTGGCTACATTGGCAGGCAATGAAGCTCTGACAAATAAGACCATCAACGATTTAACTCCTACAGCACAAGCGGTAGGTTTTACCATAGCTGGTGGAACTACAAGCAAAACGCTTACGGTTACAGATGATGCTACTATTTCTGGTTCTGTTTCTGGTACTAATACTGGAGATATTACCCTGTCTGTAATTGGTTCCACTCCCAATGCTAATGCTGCTTCATTGTCAGGACAGGTTTTGACATTACAACCAGCAGATGCTTCCTTTGGTGGTGTTATAACTACCGGAGCTCAAACTATTGCAGGTGTGAAAACATTTTCTTCATTACCTGTTTTATCATCGCTTACACAAGGTTCGATTCCTTTTGCAGACGCAGGTGGTGCAATATCACAAGATAACGCGAACCTGTTCTGGGATAATACGAATAAATGGTTGGGCATTGGAACAGCAACACCTTCTGCGGCGTTAACGGTTATTGGTGATGTAAATATTAATGCTAATGGAAGCAGCACAGCGTCTCCGCGTACCGTTGGAATAATTGGAGTACCTGCGTGGGTTGATGGTAATGCTGCTCGTTTAACATTCGGAGATCCATGGAATGCGTTGCAAAATGCGTATGGTGATCGGATGCAAATAACGTCATATCATGGTATGGATATAGCAGGTAATCGACGGACAGAATCCGCAATTCCTTTTGTTGACGGTGCTGCTACTGATGCCTCGTTAAATGTTATTGGAACCACTGATGCAGCTCCTGTTCTTACTGTTACAGCTGCTGCTGGTCAGACAGGTAATTTGCAGGAATGGAAGAATTCAGGTGGGACTGTCTTAAGTGCAATAACACCAACTGGTGCGATAAACTTAAATGGATCGACAAGTGGAACAGTAACGATACAACCTCAGGCAGCGGCAGGTACCTATAACTTTAATCTACCTACAAGTTCTGGTACTTCCGGACAGCCATTATTAAGTGGTGGTGGCGGGGCATCCGCCATGACTTTTGGAACTTTAGGAATTGCTGCCGGCGGTACTGGCCAAACTACTGCTCAGAATGCTATGAATGATTTAGCTGGTGCAGTAACTTCGGGACAATACTTACGCGGAAATGGAACAAACGTTGTTATGTCGACCATTCAAGCTAGCGATGTTCCAACACTTAATCAAAATACTACAGGTACTGCCGCCAATGTAACAGGAACCGTAGCTATAGCCAATGGAGGTACTAGTGCTACAACAAAAACTGCTGCGTTCGATGCTCTCTCACCAATGAGTGCAGAAGCGGATATTATATATGGAGGAGCTTCAGGGACCGGAACAAGACTGGCTAAAGGAACAGCAGGTTATGTATTAGCTATGAATCCAGGAGCCACAGCACCTCAATGGCAGGCTGCTGGTGCAGGAGATATGATTTTAGCTACACCTCAAACGGTAACAGGCGCGAAAACATATTCAGCACTTGGTACTTTTAACCTGGGATTGAATGCCTCCGGTGCAACAATTAATTTAAATAACAATTCCAATTTTGCTACAAATATTAATACAGGAACCTCAACTGGCACAGTAACTATAGGTGGTAGTGCTACTCAAACTATTGACATTGGAAGTGGAGCTGCAGCAAAAACGGTTAACCTGGGTAGCAGCAATTCAACCAGTACAACAACGATCCTTTCTGGTAGTGGTGCTATAAACTTAAATGTTGATAATAGCCAGCCAACTAATATTAATACAGGCACTTCAACGGGAGCAGTTGCTATTGGAAGTAATACCGGAGCAGCATCAATTACGCAAAGAGTTGGTACTGGTAACTTTAGTTTGGATGGTGTTGGTGCTTCAACTTATACTATTGGTTCTTCGACCACCACAGGTACTATAGCTATTGGCGGAACTGCTCAAACAGGAGCAATAACTGTTGGTTCGTCTTCAGCCTCACAAACTGTAAATATAGGTACAGGAAGTGCTGCTGCCACTGTTAATATTGCTACAGGGGACGTTGCGGGAAATGTTAAAATTGGAGATAACACAGGCGCAACATCAAGTTCAGTTTTAATAGGTGGGTCAACTACTGTAAATGGTGCTTTTAACTTTGGTGAGGATGCTGCCGGTGGTGGGAATACATATGTAATTTCTCTAGATCCAGCTCCAACAGCTTATGTAAAAGGTATGGCGATTCTTTTCATGCCTGGAGATGATAATGTTGACACGGAAGGATGTACAATAAATGTTAACGATTTAGGTGCTGTCGCTATCTGGAGACAGCAGAAAGAAAATCCGCCTGACCAAACCCCGAATAACTTTGAATTAACTGCTGGTAATATCTATCTGCTGGTTTTTGATGGGACTCGATTTTTGATTTTGAAATCTACTTAATAATATAATAATATAAATAAAATGAAAAACATGAAAACAACAATTATCACATTTTTAGCATTACTGATGTCTATTAGTATAATGGCTCAGGAACAATCTACCAAACAAACAGAGACCAAACAGGAACCTGTAGAATTAACAAATGAGTCCGACACCCTCCAATATGCCCTTGGAGCGTTTATTGGTCAGTGGATGGTAAAAAACGGATTTGAAATAAAAAATGCCAACCTGTTCCTGAATGGTATGGGCGATGTTTTGCAAAACAAACCACTGGCAGTGGTTGATTCTACAATTGCTCCGATTATTTCCGGATACCAGCTTTCAAATCAAAATGAAAAGAGCCGGCAAATGGAAGAGCAACTGTTTGAAGCATTAAAAGGGAAACCCGGGGTCGGGGTTCTTCCAAATGGAGTCCATTATATTGTTATTGAGCCGGGAAAAGGTGTCCGTCCGGCTGCAACCGATTCTATCGTGTTTAACGCAACCGGTGTTTTTCCTGACGGTACCGTCTTTGAAGATACATACCAGAAGAAGCAAACAATTAGTAATGTAACATCTAATTTAATTCCCGGGTTAAATGAAGCAATGCAATTAATGCCCGAAGGTTCGAAATGGAGGATTTTTATTCCGTCAGCCCTGGCTTATGGTCCTGCCGGTTTACCTGGCATAATACCACCAAACACAGCTCTGGTTTTTGATATTACTCTGGAGGAGGTGATTGTGAATAAGGAGTGAGGAGGTCAGAAATTTTAGAATTGAAAGATAATGAGTAAAGAGTCATAGGTAATAAGAAGATAAGAATTAACGCAAAATATGAAATTGCATAAATTAACATATTTAAAAAGTTTATTAAATGAATGAGAAAGTAAAATATTGGCTCAACTTGTCCGACTACGATTATGATACAGCTGTAGCTATGCAACAGAGTGGCAGGTATCTATACGTTGGCTTTATGTGTCACCAAACAATAGAAAAAATACTAAAAGCCTATTTCAACCTGAATAATCCGGAGCCGGCACCTTATACTCATAGCCTTTCTTATATTGCAAAAAAGGCCGGGATATACGAGTTTTTTAACAATGCATTTAAAGATTTCATTGACACTCTGGAACCACTTAAAATACAAACACGGTATCCTTCTCATAAAGAGAAATTATTGCAGGGTTTGACAAAGGAAAAATGCGAAGAAATTTTGAAAAATACTAACGAATTACGATCATGGATAAAAGCGAAGTTATAAGCATAGTGTCACAATATAAAGTGTTAGTTGCAAAGCATTTCGATGTTGAAAGCATTATACTTTTTGGTTCGTATGCAAAAGGCAATCAAAATGAGGACAGTGATATTGATGTAGCGGTAGTTGTAAATTCAATTGATAGTGATTTTTTTACATATGCCCCATTATTATGGAAATTGCGAAGAGAAATTGATGACAGGATTGAACCTGTTTTAATTGAAAAAAACAGAGATGAAAGTGGTTTTTTAGAAGAGATTTTAAAAACAGGATTAATAATTAAGTAAAAAGATAATCCGCCTACGCTAAAGCTACGGTGGACAAAGCTGGGTGCTGGGTGCTTTAAGAATACATATAGAGGCATAGGTAATGAGTTTATGAAATTTATCGAACTAATAGCATAGCATAAATAAAAAAGAACGAAATAAGCTATTTCGGCAGATCATGTGGGACTATAATATATCTGCAGTTGACGTTGAAACTGTTTTGCTAAAAGAGATGTAATAACTGAGTGAATAACAGAAATAAACATACAAAGCAAACAGATTACAGGATGATACGATCTTTCATGAAGATTGTAATCGTTCTGTGTTTTTCTTTGTTGTTTTTTCAGTCAAATACTTTATTCGCCCAGGTTATAAATAACAATGGTGCTGCCATTTCTGTTACCAATGGAGTTGTTGTTCAGGGTGACACACTTGAAAACACGGCAGGTTTAATAACTAATAATGGCACTATTGGTCTTAGAGGTCATTACATAAACATAGGTACTACAAGTGGTAATGGTATTTACAATATAGCCGGTAACTGGACCAATACAGGTATTTTTAACCCCGGTACAAGTACGGTAAATTTTATGGGTAATAACAATCAATCCATAACAAGCACCGGGGGAGAAATATTTAATAACCTTATTATAAATAATACCGGGGCTTCTCCAATTAACAGAATTGTTTTATTGAACAATGTAAATGTTTCCGGTACATTTACCTTCACTCTTGGTAATATTGAAACTGGTGCAAATAAATTGTTTCTATCAAATCAAACTATTACATCATTAAATTACACGTCGGTAACCGGAAGCCGCGTTATTGGTAAATTTGAGAGAGGTATTAACAACACGGGTAATTATTTATTCCCAATTGGTTCGGATTCCAATTACAATCCTTTAAATCTAAATCTAAATATCACTCCTACTGCCGGATCTGTTCTATCAGAATTTATCGATGCTGACCCTGGTAGTTCAGGACTTCCATTGCCTGACGTAGATGTTGAAGTGTGGGAAGCCTATGATGACGGCTATTGGAGTCTTACTTCGACAGGATTTTCATGTGGAGATTACAATATTAATTTAGATGGATCAGGATTTTTAACTCCTATTCAGGATATTACCAGAATAATTAAACGCCCTGTCGCTGGCGCTTGGTTATTAGATGGTACTCATAGTGATGCTATTGGTTTTGTTGGTTACCGTCATAACCTCACAGGTGATATTTTAACAACAGGTAACCATTTTGGTTTTGGCCGTGCCAGACCACTAATTTTGGATCATCCTGCAGACACAGCTGTCTGTGATGGTGAAAGTGCATCCTTCTCGGTTTCAGCCCGAGGGCGTTTTCCTTTATCCTATCAGTGGCAGGAAAATCGGGGTTTTGGTTGGAATGATATCTCCGATGCAGGTATTTATTCCGGGACAACAACTGATTTACTTCAGCTATCAACAACAACGCTTGTCATGAACGGCTACCAATACAGAGTTATTGTAACCGACTATCATGAAAACTTTAATATAAGTGATGCTGCATTCTTAACAGTAAACCCATTACCTGTGGCTACAGCTACACCTGAAAGAGATACAATATGCAATAACCAAACAACATATATTGTTCTGACAAGTGATGTTCCGAATACTACGTTCGCTTTAGAAGTAGTTTATAATGGAAGTATTATCGGTGCATCAACTATTCTGAATGTAGATACAATTAAGCAAACTTTAACAAATCCCGGGAATAATGTAGATTCTGTGATTTACAGAATAATTCCGACAGGGCCTGATCCCACATATTGTGGTGGAACAGCGGATACGGCTGTTGTTTTAGTTAACCCGACCCCAAATATTATTCCTCTTATTGATGCAGAAAGAATCTGTAATAACGGTCAGACCGGGATAACACTTACAACACCAACAACGCTAACTGATGGTATTGTAACGTTTGATTACACTGCTATATCAACCGGTGCCCCTGGTGATTTGACCGGATATACGGCATCAGATGCAGGACTTATTAATAATGACCGGCTAATACAGACTCTTACTAACAGTACTGATACCATTCAATCTGTAATATATACCATTACACCAAGAGCATTAGAAACAGGTTGTGATGATGGACCATTCATAAATGTTGAAGTGAAGGTTCATCCAAGACCGATAGATACGGTTATTATTACAAGTCGTAATTCGTGTTTTGGAAATGCTGAAGGGAGTCTGGATTTGATCCTGGCAAAAGGTACCGGTCCGTTTGAAATCATCTGGGATGGTCCAAATCAATATCGCAGAGAAGGAATTGAGGATATTGACAGCTTATTTGCAGGACTTTATTATGTACAGGTCACAGATTTTCTCGGATGTATTGCCAATGATACAAGCTTCATAGATGCTCCGCTTCCAATTCTCGGATCAATTGGCAGTCCTACAAAACCTCCTTTAAAAACTGCCAATATCTCATGCATTGATGGATCAGATGGAGAAGTGTATTTCCGATTCGGCGATGGGATCTATCCTCCATACAATTATTGGTTTATAAATCCTGAAGGAGATACAATTGATACCGGTACAGATAAAATTAACTTGGAGCTTATCATAGTAGATTCATTGCCCAAAGGGATGTATAAAATGATAGTCCAGGATGATGCCGGTTGTTATAATTCATGGCAGAAGACCCTTACGGAACCCGATCCAATAAACGTTGGGTTGAGCTCTCCGGTTTATTTTGATCCTTACAATATTTCGTGTAATGGGTATAATGATGGAAGCATTAAGGTGGATACCGTTTATGGAGGGAACGGGAATTATACATATTTCTGGACTGGATCTATCACCGGAGATCCAACCGGGAGAGATCAGTCAAATCTTATAGCAGGCACGTATTACCTCGAGATAACAGATACTTTAGGATGCATAAGTACTGACAGTATTATACTTATTGAACCCGATGGAATTGAATTAATTGATTCTGTTTTATCCGTTACAGCCGATGGTAATTATAATATTAGCTGTTATGGTGGTAATGATGGAAGCATTGATCTTACCCTTCAGGGCGGTTCAGGAGAATATGCATTTGAATGGACAGGACCGGTTGGTTCTGGCATTGATCCTACAGCAGAAGACCAGTCAGGAATAACTGCCGGCAGTTATAATGTTCAGGTAACGGATGAAAGCGGATGTGGGAAGAGTTATTCATTCGAGTTAACCGAACCTGTTAGTTTGGAAATAAGCAGTATTTTATCTGTATCAATCGATGGTAATTTTAATATAAATTGCTCAGGTGGTAATGAGGGTGATATTGATATTACTGTTTCTGGCGGAAGTGTTGGGAATTATAGTTATCATTGGGCAACAACAAATGGGTCAGGATTAACTGAAACAGATGAAGATCAGTCCGGACTAACTGCCGGTACTTATAATGTTATTGTAACCGATTTGAATGGGTGTACTATTGAAAGGACATATGAGCTTACTGAGCCCGAACCGTTAGAAACATCCATTGTTCGAACTGATATTACATGTGATCCGGGATATGATGACGGAATGGCAGATCTGACCGTGACAGGAGGCATGGGACCTGGAACATATTCCTTCGTTTGGTCGAACGGAGAAACAACAGAAGATATTTACGGTCTGGTTGAAGGTATATATGTAGTTACTGTTACCGATGCAAATAATTGTACGATAAAAGATTCGGTCAGGATGAATTTACCACCACCCTTAATATTGAGTGTTGATAGTATTTCAGCTTATAACGATTTGAATATCAGTTGTTACGGATATATGGATGGATTGATTCACACATCAGTTATAAGTGGTACACCTTCTTATAATTATTCGTGGACCGGCCCCGGCGGATTTATTTCTTCTGACAGTGTAATTGTAAATTTAGGAGCTGGCATATACAATCTGCATGTTGTTGATTCAAGAAACTGTATGGGTGATACTACGATAGAATTAACTGAGCCTGATTCTTTAATTATGGTAGTCCGTACATCCGGTTCGTTAGTGGGAGGATACAACCTTAACTGTAATGGAGATAATAACGCAACGATCGATCTGGAGATCAGTGGCGGTACACCGGAGTATATTTACAGTTGGACAACAGGGGAAGTAACCGCTTCCCTTTCAATGCTTGAAGCAGGAAATTATGCTGTCGTGGTATGAGATCAAAACAATTGTTCAATTGATTCCTCCATATCAATAACTCAACCCGAAGAATTATCTGTTACTACGGAAATTACACCTGCATATTGTCCTGATCTGCCAAATGGAGAGATAACCCTAAATGTTAGTGGTGGAGCTGTCATAAGCGGTTATACATATGAATGGTCGAATAATGCAACCACAGAACATAATACTGACTTAAAAGCTGATGTTTATACCGTTTTAATCACTGATGATAATATGTGTGAATTGAGAGATACTTTTATTGTATATTTTGAACGGTCAGCATGTCTTAAGATTCCGACTGGTTTCTCGCCTAATGGAGATAACATCAATGACACATGGGAAATCGGATATATTGAACTTTATCGTAGTGTAGTAATAGAAATTTTTAACCGGTGGGGTGAATTAATCTTTAGATCTGATAAAGGATATACCAATCCATGGGATGGTACGTTTAAAGGCAGGATGTTGCCCATAGATTCATATCATTATGTGATCAATTTAAACAACGGCACCAGGGCAGTTGTCGGGAATGTTACTATTGTCAGATGATCAGGATGAACCTATAATAATATGTTTAGATGTTTTTCAGTTATAAATAATCAGAGTGATTGGATGAAAAGGCAGAATGTTTTAAAATGTTATAAGTTATATGTTAATTGTTATATGTTAGTTGCCAGATGCTGCTCCCCCCAACGTGCAGTCCGGTACTGGCGGGGATACTGGTTTTAGTACTTTTATCATTTTTATTAAATACCAGGGCTGGCAATAGTATGTTTAACTAACGTGAGTTCGGTATAAGCAATAGCTTTTTATATTTGAATATAAGTTGTTTACCAGATAAGATTTGCGTATTCTTGGTGTTTTCTTTGAGTCTTCGTCCCGAAAGTTTTCGGGATCGTGGCATTTATTTTTTTTTGCCACTAAGACACTAAGGCTCAAAGTTTCACTAAGTAAGAGTTAATGATTTATTTATCAATATTTAATATATCGAACTCACATTAATTAAGATATAGTAGCTTATAACTAATAACTTATAACATAGAACAGCAAAAAGGACAATTAAAAACTGGATAGTTTTTTCAATTAAATGAAGGCAGTAAGGATAATCATATTAACCCTGTATTTTGGATCTGGTCTGGTAAAAGCTCAGCAGTTACCATTATACAGTCAGTATATGATGAATGGGTTTTTACTGAATCCTGCAGTTGCAGGAAGTGACGGGTACACGACATTTAACCTTACAGCAAGGGAGCAATGGGTTGGATTTGAAAATGCCCCGCGAACACATGCTTTTAGCATTCAAACAAGAATACTAAAAAAAAGTTTTATTCTTAAAGGTACTCCTGTCAAAAGAAGAGCTTATAAACCAAGTACAAAGGGTAAGGTTGGCATTGGGGGATATATTTTTAATGACAGGAACGGGTTGGTAAACCGGACAGGAATTCAGTTGACTTATGCATATCATATTTGGCTGAAGGAAACACAACTTTCTTTCGGACTTTCCGGTTCGGCATTTCAGTTCAGAGTTAATGATGAAGAATTGACTTTTTTTGATCAGCGGGAACCATTATTATCAGGCGGGTTAAGAAAAGTGATCTATGTGCCGGATGCCAATTTTGGCATGTACTTGTTGCATAATAAATATAGTGCAGGTTTTTCAGTGGCTCAGCTATTTCAATCCGCTATTAAATTTGGCAATCGAAGTTTTGGTGATTACAGGATATTACGACATTATTACCTGATGGGTGCATACCGGTTTGATTTGAACATTGACTATCAGTTAGAACCTTCAGTATTGATTAAGACCACTGAGCAATTGCTATTCCAGGCAGATATTAATTGTAAGATTTATTATAAAAACGATTATTGGGCAGGACTGTCTTTTCGTACCAGCGGAGCATTGATCGCGATGGCAGGTGTCAGGGTCAATCAACTCTATTTTGGATATGCTTTTGATTACACTTTAACCAGTATAAGAAAACACAGTTTCGGTTCACATGAGGTAATGATAGCCCTTAAATTAGGTGATAATGCGAGAAGATACAGATGGCTTGACAGGTATTAAGAAGCTATCCAGCGCTTTATCTCCTGTTTTCCTCACTTTTTTAAAATTGGCTCTGTATCCCTTGATTTGATTGAATTTTGGTATAGGGTGTTGCAACGCTGAAAACAGGAAAAAAATTTTCTAATTGCTCTATCCGTCAGCTGACGGATGACCTAAATAATACCAAAATTCCCAACAACCCAATTGCGACTTGGTTTTTGGGATTTATTTATGCCATAGGCATCCCTTTGGGAGAAATTAGAGTAATTAGAAATTGAATTATCGACAACATGTTAGTAAGTTTTGTTTTTTAAGCACCTAATTCGTATTCTTGTTTTTCCAATGCCTGATTTCGTTAATAACTATTCCTATTATTAAAAGAAGCAGGAGGGATGAGCTTGGTAATGCAATTTTTCTGCTGATGAAATATGACTTCGGTTCAAATTTGAACTCAATTTCATGTGAACCTTGTGGAATGATCATTCCTCTAAGAACATAATTTACCCTGAAATAATTTGCGGATTTTCCATCAATCCAAACATTCCAGCCTTTATCGTAATAAATTTCGGAAAATATAGCGAGTTGGTCGGTATTGCAACTACTATGGTAAAGTAACTTGTTAGGCTGATATTCCAGCAATTGTATAATAGCAGTTGAATCTTCCTGATTAGTAAAATCGGCAAAATATTCCATGAATCTTTGATCAATAATAGCTTCTTCAGAGGGGTTGAATTTACCAAGGGCCAGAATCTCTTCATCTGCATTTTCAACAATTCTGTAATTCTTAACAAACCAACAACTCCCCAGGGCGTATGAGTTATTTAAAGGTGGGGCGTTTCCATTATAGATAATGTATTTGGTGTTTAGCATATTCAAAACCTGTTGATTTGAAAGGGTTTTGTTAATTGTTTCAGGGTCCCGATTATTCTGCAGGGTATTTATGATATTTTGGATGTTGCCACCAATATGGAATTCGATGATTTCCTGGTATCGTTTCATTTTTGCCCCGTGATATCCTCCGATGGATTTGTGAAAATAGGAAGTTCTTGAACTGTTGAAAGTGCTTTCGGTTAGATCGAGAACCCTGAAATCCAATTCCTTATCTTCTAAAATATCGAGGTCAGCCTTTGTGGCAGTGTAAGGTTCCCTTGCTTCCCTTTTGGTTACAAAATTATCGTTGTTGAGGTATCTTCTGTTTACGGTCCATAAATCAAGAAGAACCAGAAGACCAAGAGCAACGTAGAAGATTTTGACGGAAATTTTTTTAAACCGGAAAACAAGTAAAATGGCGGCAGTAAATATTATAAAAAGAAATGACCTGAATGCATCGGTCTGTAAAATATGCTTTCTGTCGGCCCGGATAGAATTGAGCAGTTCGTTTGGCCAACCTGAGTTGATTAAGTTTTGATCGGTGGAGGATTTGAAATTTAGAAAAAGTCCCGGCATAATGGAAAAAACCAATGCCAGTCCACCGGCGATAATCAGGGAGTATTTTAGCGCTTTGTTGAATTCAACTTTCGGAATCTCGTTTTCAACAAGTTGTTTGATTGCCAGTATTGCCAGAAGCGGCATTGCAAATTCAGAAATGACCAGGATCATGGATACGGTTCTGAACTTATCATAACCCGGAAAATAATCGATAAAAAACTCAGACAGGAACATAAGATGTTTACCCCAGGCAAGTAATATTGAAAAAATGACTGCCGAGACCAGCCACCACTTTAGTTTACCCTTAACCAGAAATGCACCGAAAAAGAATAAAAAAACAACAACTGCACCTATATATACCGGGCCGGAGGTATATCTTTGTGGTCCCCAGTAAGCAGGAAGTTGTTCTACAAGTTGTCGTGCATTTGGCACATTAAGTCTTTTCAGGGTATTGTATGTTTCCGATTTTGTTCCCAATGCATTTGAATAAGAACCTCCCACAAAATTTAGAATGAACAAGTTAAAGGTTTCTGCAATTCCGTAACTATAATCATTCAGGATATAATCCTTATCCAATCCTGAGGTTTTATTTTCTTTATCAAATGTTAGTTCAGACTTGCTACGGGTTGAATACTTACCGTATTCGTAGGTAGACCATAT
>Ga0114919_10003526_pt1 | contig 12608 bp, 13 predicted proteins | sample BlataG_FD_88682 | JGI IMG/M metagenome (GOLD analysis project Ga0114919, IMG submission 88682) | Deep subsurface microbial communities from Black Sea to uncover new lineages of life (NeLLi) - Black_00105 metaG | ecosystem: Environmental > Aquatic > Marine > Oceanic > Sediment | place: Atlantic... | reverse complement strand
GGTGATGAACCTCATCATCCAGCACGAGTACTACCGTGACCTCCTGTCCCGGGTTGAAGAGAGCCGGGATGTGGAGGCCGATGCCCTGGACGCAGGGGAGGTAGAGGAAAAGGTCTACGAGTAGCTGTGGGTTTCAGCCAATGTGTTAGGCTCTCGCGTGAACGGGTTAAACAAGGTAAGGGCAAGCTGAGGGAGTTATACTGGAATTTCTAGCTGAGTTAGGTACTGATTACGGTTGGGCTGGTTAGCATGTTGTGTATAGTATGTCCTGGACACCGCACACTCGCAACTTGACAGCACTTCTAATTATGTGGTATGCTGTATTATCTGGTTTAAAGTTTGTATTTCCCAACCTGTGTGATTCCTCGCGAATTCCCTAGGCCATGGATGACCAAGCTGCGACCAAGTAATTAAGAAAGGAGGTTGTCCATGGACTATGTAGACAAGACCCTCGAGTGTCAGGATTGCGGCACAAGTTTCACTTTTAGCGCAGACGAGCAGGCGCTATTCGCTGACAGGGGCTTCACCAATGAGCCCAAGCGTTGTTCTGAATGCCGAGCGGCCAGGAAACAACAGCGCTACAGGGATGGCGATGGCTATCAGCGGCAGAGGGAAATGTATCCCGCTGTATGTGCCGATTGTGGCAAAGACACGCAGGTACCTTTCCAGCCCCGACAGGATCGACCGGTGTACTGCAGCGAGTGCTACGCCAAAGTCAGGCCCCAGAATCGCGGTTAAGAAGGGTAACACCAAGGGAGAGGGTACTGTGATGGTACCCTCTCCTCTTATACATGGGCACCGGCCCATCGGCAAGATTGTCTATCTAGAACCTTGCGATCTTGTAGTGAGGGTGCCCAGCTCTGCGGGTTCGCCTGCCCCGGCGACAGCTTAGTCGCCTCCCTGGTACTTGAAGGAGAGCTTCACCTTGGCGCGGTAGTTGATAATCTTGCCGTTCTCGAGCTGCATGTCAAGCTCGTCGATCTCGGCGATGCGGAGGTCCCGAAGGGTCTTTGAGGCCATCGACACCGCGGCCGCGGCGGCCTTCTCCCACGAGTCGGGGCTGGTCCCTACCAGCGTGATGATCTTGTAGACGCTCTCTGCCATGTCTCTCCTTTCTTGCCAGTTGATGAAACTACCTATACACCCAAGAAGGACGTTCTGTCAACCCTCCCCCTATTTCCTCATATCAACTCAGAGACATCCAGGGCCAACCTTACTCATCCATTAGAAAGCCCACCTCGGTGGGAATGGTAACTATTGGGCAGGAGGGGATGGAGGTGGAGATAAGGATGTTTGAGTAGGGGGATTGCAGGCATGTGGAGCTGCTAGACAGGCAGCACACCCTTCAAGTACAGATAATAACCGTTGCCCGTTGTGCTGTAGGCCAGATTAAAGATTGTCTGAAGCACTGGGTATGTCTCTTCACCTTGCTTTATCTTCGCTCGCATTTCTTCCAACGATTCCTCAAGTCTATCAAAAAACTTCTCCGGTAAAACGATATGTCTATCTAGGCCTTGTTGTAGCCTAGTTATCCTTCCATCTATCATTTGATGTGCAGCTTGTAGAACGTGGTGAACAAAAGCCAGTTCCGCGTCAAATTCGATATTGATTATCCTGAAGGCAGCTGCGTACACGCCACTAAAGAAGTATAATTTCGCCGATGCATCATTTGACTCCTTCATTCGCTGGACAGCAAAATCAATCTCGTAGGCGAACAATTCTTGCATTTGTTTAGACAAATTCATCATCTGACTCCTACCGTGATAACATCGAGGCTCGAGCTAGAGTTGGTGCCACCGCTAGGGGCTCCCGCCCCAACTGCTGCACTAATAATGCCTTCACAATCTACGGGGGGTATTCCTGTGTCATCCGCAAAGTTGCTTCTGCCCGTTACACGCACTGGGGTCGAAGCCTGTGAGTAGTATAACAGCGGCTTGGTGTCCATCGCCAGGCGCAAACCCATCACTGCCAGCAGACTACCCACAGCACCGAGAGTTGGGTTCGCCTCCCCTCCCTCCAACTTAGCGATGTACGGCTGACTGACGCCCGACTTCTCCGCTAGCTCCCTTTGGGTAATCTCCAAACTCTGGCGAACCTTAGCAAGAGTAACCGCGAACTCTGCCTTCGCTTCCGCAGCACCAAAAAGCTTGGCGTACTCCAAATCTTTAAGCTCTCGCTCCAAGTCTTGTATTGGCGTCCTAACCATGAAACTGACCTCCTTGTGCTGATAAATAGCTACGCAAACGACGACGCGCTGTCTCTATCTGCCGCGGCTCTGTTCGTCCCTTCTTCAGAAACCCATGTAGGAGAACGAAGGTGTCGCGCCGCCTATCATAATAGATGGCAATCCTACACTGGCCACCTATCAGCTCATACAAATCGTGGTCATCGCCCGATATTCTTTCCAGCATGGTGGTACCGAGGAGTTGAAGACCGCACTCGCCAAGCTTTTGTATCTTGGCAGCGATTTTAGCCTTGTTATTCTTATCCAGCCCATCTCGCCATTCAGCTACTGGCTGACGCCCATTTTCAGCCGTATAGTACTCAACAAGCCACATAATTAGTATAACCTACTGGGTTATTTTTGTCAAGGGGTCAGGAACTAGAGCAACAATTTTGATATTTTGTGCCAGTCGGCAAGACTACCTATACACCACCGAATAGCGCCCTGTCAACTCTCTACCTCACCGTCTCCACCCATAGCCTCTCCCCATCGGTGGTGAAGGTGATGGTACCCTGCTCCGAGGTAAGGTAGACCCTGTCCTGCCCAAGGCTCTGGGTGAGCCGGGCCATGACCTCATCGCTGGGGAGGCCGAAGCGGTTGTCCGCGCCCACGGAGATCACCGCCACCTGTGGGTTAACGGCATCAAGAAAGCTTGCCGAGGTAGAAGTGCTTGAGCCGTGATGGCTCACCTTGAGCACGGTGCTCCTAAGCTCCACCCGCTCACAGACCAGATAAAGCTCTCCATCCCCATAAAGGTCAGCGGTAAGCAGGAAGCTGACATCCCCCATCTCCAGGCGCAGCACCACACCATTGTTATCGATATCAGACTCGGTGCCATCGAGAAATTCCGCCGGCGGGTTGAGCACCTCAAGGGTTGCCCCGCCACCGAGATCGATTCTCTGCCCTGCCTGAGCTCGTACGCGCGCGATCCCCTTCTCCTCGATCACGCTGAGCCACTCAGAATATGCATTGGAGGTATAGTCGATGCCTTCTGGATACAGCACCTGCTCTACTTCGTAGCGGCGAAGCACCTCCACCAGCCCGCTGACATGGTCGTCGTGGGCGTGGGTGAGCACCACCAGGTCGATCGTGCGCTCCCAAAATGGCAGCGCTTCCCCCAGCTCATAGGCGACCTTTTCCGGGCTGGGCCCGCCATCAACGAGGATATACTGGCCGGAGGGGGTGGTGATGAGGGTGGCATCGCCCTGCCCCACATCCAGGAAGCTAACGCTGAGCTTGCCACCTCCCGGGGCGACCGCTGCGGCAGTCCAGATCAGGATGGCAATGATAAGGAGCGGGATGAGGACCCATTTTACTGATTTTGCTGAGAGCTTTCGAGAAAGCGAGGACAAGCCGACGGAAGCTCCTCTGAAGCCACCCTTTGTGCTCGAAGAAAGCCGCTTCATTCTCGTGCCCAGCCAGATCGTGCCACCGAGAACGCCGTAGTAGAGCCAGACCCAGTAAGCATCCATCCCCCCGATCTCCATGGAGGACCAGGGCAAGGCGGCAAATCCCTGAACCACCGTAGCCATGTACTTGAGGAAGAGCCAATCGACCCACCCGATGACCTGGGCGATAGGCACGGAGAGGAGCCCGATAAGACCAACCAGTGCCGAGAGCACGATGATGGCGGGCAGTGCAAGCAAGGCGAGGAAGGTGGCGGGGAGGCCGACCAGGGATACATACCCAAAGTAGTAGGCTACGAGGGGCAGGGTGGCCACGATGGCCCCAAGGCTATACGCGAAGCTATCGACCACGATAGTTGGCGCTCCGGTCATCCTCCCCCACTGCTGAAATGTTGGGGTCAGAAGGATGAGGCCGAGCACTGCGGTGAAGCTCAGTTGAAAGCTCACCTGCCACAGGATCTGGGGATCGATCGCCACCATTATCGCTGCGGCGAAGGCGAGGGCAGTGATCCCACTTCGCTGCCGGCCTACGTAGGCGGCGAAGATAAAGAGGCTGACCATGATGGCCGCTCGCATCACCGATGGCGACATCCCGGCGAGCACGGCATAGCTCCACAGGGTGCCAAGGGTCACCAGGAAATACGTTGGTCTCCGCCTGCCGAAGAGCCACACTGCAACGCTGAGCAGGATGCCGGCGACAATGGCCATGTGAAGCCCGGAGATGGCGAGGAGGTGGGCCGTCCCTGAGTCCCGGAAGTTCTCATATAAGGATGACGGTATGTTGTGGCGCAGCCCCAGGAGGATGCCCTGAGCCAGTGAACCTTGGGGCTCGGAAAGCGAGGCTCCCAGCGCCTCCCCCATTCGGTGCCTGAAGGAGTAGATAGCCTGAAAGGGCTGTGGCCCCTGCCCGCTCCCCTCGCGCTCGATATCGGGGTAATACATTGTGGAGTAGATGCCCTGGCGGGCGAGGTAGGCACGGTAGTCGAAACCATCGAGATCATCGGGCAGCTCCTCCAGCTCCCCGGTTACTTCGAGCAAATCACCGTATTCATAAACGGGATACCTCGTGGTGCGCACCAGGAGAGAGCCCGAGACCTCTTCCCCGTTTATCTCCCTCGCCGAGAGGATGAGCTTGGTCGATGAATCTCTGGGCTCGGGCTCCTCAACCACCACCCCGATGATCGCCACAGTCCCTTTGCCAATATAAGGCTGGAGCGAATCGCCGGTGGGGACTGCACCGTATCTGAGGGCGCCGCAGAGGAGGAGAGCGATACAGATCCCGCCCAATAGGACGGGCCTATTTTTTCGCCAGAGGAGAGCGATAAGGAGGGCTGCAGCTATGGTGGGTAAAGCGATAGCAAGTGTCAGTGGGAAATGGGAGCCGAAATATATGCCGACGACAAGGGCTAAACCAAGATAAACCAGCGCCATTATTTTCTTTTCGTGCTATTGCCGCTATTCCACCGTGATCAAATCCTTCAGTCCATCGTATTTTGCCTCACCGATGCCAGATACCAGCAACAACTCCTCGATCATCACAAAGGGACCGTTCTCCTGGCGGTATTGGATGATGTTTTGCGCCAGCGCCGGCCCGATTCCGGGCAGGGCATCGAGGAGCCAGGCCTCAGCGCGGTTGATGCTGACCAACTGCGGTGCCGCACTCTCCCCGTCATCGAATTTTTCGCATATATAGAGTTTAACCCTGGCAGGGTCGGCATCGCCGGTGCCCCCGCCAGCCATGGAAAGGACATCCTCAATGCCATCGCCCGGTTCAAGAGGGTACCACCCGGGACTCACCACTGCGCCGCCCACATAGACCTCCTTATCCGCCGGTAAGGTGGAGGCGGGTGTGGTGAGCGTGATCTCCAGGGGATTTTTCGACCAGGGCTGCTGTTGAAAAAGGAAGACGCCCCCGATGATGATAAGCACAATGAGTGAAAAAGCGATGAGTACTTTATAACTTGCCATCCGCTTCATGTCTTCACCTCCTTAAACTTAAAACTACCCCGCCGAAGGGCGCTCCGCAAACCCCAAGACTCTCAACGCAGTTGCCGCTGCTGCTTATTAAAGGCAGACTTCGTTAATATAGGAGTGTGACAACCTGGCTGATGGTTACATTGTCACGCAAATGGAATGAACAGCTTCAAAAAAGTCGCTATAGTAGCTGCACGGACAGCCTGTACCGGAATCATTCCCTACTTTACGCCGCTTTTATCCCGGAATTCACAATCCAGCTTTCGCCGTCGGTCAACCCCTGGAAACGGGCGCGGAAATCAGCCCGCGGCGGTCAGCCCCCCATCTATGTAGATATTCTGTCCGGTAACGAAATCGGAGGCGTCAGACGCGAGGTAAACAGCCAGCAGACCTATCTCCCTCGGGGTGGCAGCTCTCCCCATTGGGATACGGGCCATCTCTTTTTGCCTGTATTCTTCACTCTTCTCCAGCATCATTTTGGCTCCTTCGGTTAGCGTCCAGGTAGGGCCGATGGCATTGACATTAATGTTATAGGGGGCCCATTCCTGGGCCAGAGTCTGGGTAAATCTGGCCGCTGCCGCTTTGCTCACACAATACAGGCTATTATGGTCAAATGCGCTTATAGCGGCAGCGGAGGTAATGATAATGATCTTCCCCTTTCGTCGCTCGATCATATGGGGGCCTACAGCCCTGGCGCATAACAGGATAGCCCTCAAGTTGAGGTCCAGCACGTCATACCAGTCCTCGTCAGTTATCTGGCGGATATTCTGCTCAGCCAGGGGTACTATCACCCTCCTGGCGCCTTTGCCAGCATTATTAACCAGGATGTCGATTTTCCCCAATTTCGATATAGCCTCGCTGACCATCCGTTGCACCTGGTCTTCTTTGGTGACATCGGTGGTGATAGCGAGGCATCGCCGCCCCAGAGCTTGAACCTCGCTTGCGGTTTGCTCGTTTTCCTCCGTGGCTCGGTCCACAGCGACAATATCGGCACCGGCTTCAGCCAAAGTTACCGCAATCCCTTTGCCAATGCCCCGAGCTGCACCAGTAACGATGGCAACCTTGCCCTCAATACTAAACTCTTTGAGCACGTTTATTTACCTCCATCTATATCGTTATTGTGACAGTCGGCAAAACTACCTATACCCCGCCAAACAGCGCCCCGTCAAGGTTCTCAATGCAGTTGCCACTGCTGGTAATTGATGGCAGACATCGCCAGGCTCAATCGCTCTGGAGTTTGCTTCGGACAGAAGGAATTCACAAAGAATTTATAGGGTAATGGCGCCCCGCTCCGCGGTGAAGTAGCCCCTGTCTTCTCCTGGCATCTCGCTGAGCCTGACTATTATCATGCATTGACGAGAAGACGCCCTTATGTCAACTTAGCTAGTATTAGGTCACTATATTACTCGGGCAAGATTACCAAGTTTTACCTCAGGCTAAGTGGGCAATCCAAATATATCCCTTACCCTTTTCACATCCTCTGCTGCCGGCCGCGGCAGACTGGTAAACGGCAGGCCTGTCCCTTTCTTGATATCGACAGCCATCTCAGCGGTCTTTACAGCTATCATCTGAGCGTCCAGGATAGGTATATTTCTGCCATCCACTTCGATTTTATGTAAGCCAGCAGCGCTGCAAAATGGGCCTATACCACAGCAGCCAACTACTATTACATCCGCACCCTGAGCCACCAATTCCCTCGACTTTTTGATAACGCCATCGGCGGCAAACTGCGGGTCGGCGAAGCTCTTGGTCCAGGTATCCTCAAAGGCATGTATATCATTGACCACGCCATTGGGTATCAGCCGATCCTGCAAGCCACATGCCCTGATTTGCTCTTCAATATGAGGAATGATTCCTGGCATGTTGGCCACGATCACGGCAAATTTGCGGCCTAACTGACAGGCAAAGAGCATACTTGATAGACCGGGTCCAATGAGCGGTATATCCACAACGGCACTTGCTTCCTTGATCCCCCAGTCATCAAAACAGCCTACTACCGCGGCATCGAACCCCTCCTTCTCCGCCTCTATAAATGCCTCCACGAGACTCCCCAGGTTCAGGTGAGTGTAATAATCATTAGTGTAATCTAGGGGGTTACCAAGCCCAACCTTTAGTCCCCTTTGCACTACCTCCGTGTCCGGTCGCAGTACCTTCTTGTAGCCCTTTTCTATTATGCCGAACCAGATATCCTCGAAACCGGGCACCGACTGGCCGACACCGACTAAACAGATTCTCATCTTTAACCTCCTTCTGTGTCAATCGGTATACACCACCGAATAGGGCTCTGTCAAGCCTTTTTCGCATTTTTCCACCCACAACTTCCCCTTTGGGGCTTGTCTTTGAAAGCTGTGCTGGTTTATAATTCCCACGACCTTTGATAAAAGGAGAGTTATATGCCACCTTATGCTTTTTTCGATGGAAAGTTTATCCCCCTCTCCGAGGCCAGGATCGGGATCATGACCCACGCCTTCAACTACGGCACCGCCTGCTTTGAGGGGATTCGGGGCAACTGGAACGAGGAGCAGGGGCAGATGTACATCTTTCGCCTCGCTGAACACTACCAAAGGCTGCTCGAGAGTTGCCGCGTGCTCCAGATCGAAATCCCCCACACCATGGATGAGCTCTTCGCGCTCACCATAGAGCTGGTCCAGCGGTGCGGCTATCGCGAGGATACCTACATTCGCCCCCTGGCCTACAAGAGCTCCGAAGAGGTGGGTGTGAGGCTTCACAACCTGGAGGCCAGCTTCCTGCTCTTCGCCATACCCTTTGGCCCTTACCTCGATATAACCAAGGGGGCAAAATGCTGCGTCTGCTCCTGGCGGCGCATCGACAGCAGCATGATCCCCATGAGAGCCAAGATCAACGGGCTTTATGTGAACAGCGCTCTGGCAAAGACCGAGGCCGTGGAGAAGGGCTTCGATGAGGCTATCCTGCTTACCCATGATGGTCACGTCTCCGAGGGGAGCGGGGAGAATATCTTCCTGATAATCGATGGCCAGCTGGTCACGCCGCCAAGCTCCGATAACATCCTCATCGGGATCACCCGAGATACGGTGATTACGCTGGCGAAAAATGAGCTGGGCATCGAGAGCATTGAGCGGTCTATCGACCCAAGCGAGCTTTACACCGCTGATGAGTGCTTCCTTACCGGCACCGCCGCCCATGTTACCCCGGTCATTGAGATCGACCACCGCAAGGTGGGACGCGGCGAAGTGGGCGGTATCACCAAAAAGCTGCAGGCTCTATACTTCGATGTGGTCCTGGGCAAAAACAAGAAATACCTCGATTGGTGCACCCCTGCCTATAAGCTGGTTAAGGCATAAGCAAAAGGGAGACAAAACAGATGATCTGGAGCTCTGTCTTATTAGTTATTATTGGGTTATATCATCGGTGCTATCCCATCAGCCTGTGGCATGCTCAGCGGGATATTGTTTTTTAAAAAGCCAGTTGCTTGCTGTCTTCTTGGGGCCTGTTTGTGGTTCTTTGTCAGCAGATGTCTGCCTGCCAGGTGTTAGGTTAAAACGACACCAATGAGGAACTATGAAATCACAGAATTCACCGAATCCTGAGCTTTCCTTGATAGTGCCTACATATTGCGAGAAGCAGAACATCGCCACATTGATCGAGCGGGTTCACGAGTTTTTGTCGCACGACAGCTATGAGCTTATCGTGGTTGATGATAACAGTCCTGATGGGACCTCAGAGCTTGCCAAAAGCCTTACCCAAAAGTACCCGGTTAGAGTGATTACCAGGAGAAATGAGAGGGGCTTGGCTTCAGCAGTAGTTGATGGATTCAAGCAGGCTAAGGGAGAGATTTTGGGAGTCATAGATGCCGATTTACAGCATCCGCCAGAGATATTGCCTGAACTGCTAAAGAAGATAAGGAACGGAGCGGAGGTTGCTATCGCCAGTCGATACGTTGAGGGTGGGGGCAGCGAAGGCTGGAGCATGAAGAGGAAGATTATATCAAAGGGATCTAAGTTATTAGCAAAGCTCCTCTTGCCCTCGCTCAGAGGGATCAAAGACCCCTTATCAGGTTTCTTCCTCCTTAGGAGAAAGGTCATCGATGGTGTGGAACTGACTCCAACCGGGTATAAAATCCTTCTAGAGGTACTTGTCAAGGGAAAACCTAGCGAGGTAGCTGAGGTCCCGTATATCTTCAGGGAGAGGGAAAGGGGGGAAAGCAATCTAAATGCTGGAGAAGGGATGAACTATCTGAAACACCTTTACCGTCTGGCAGGGTCAGGGGGGACAATAAGATTCATCAAGTTCTGCTTGGTCGGGTTAAGCGGTGTTTTGGTCAATGAGGGTCTATTGTTGCTGTTTACAGAAGGTCTTGGGCTGTATTATATCCTCTCTGCCGCCATTGCCATCGAGACATCGATCCTGACTAATTTTATCTTAAACGACATTTGGACTTTCAGAGATCGGCGATCTCCGGGCATAAAGCCGGTTCTTCGTCGCGCATTGAAGTTCAACCTGGTGAGCATAGGCGGCTTGGGTATCAACATGGCGATTCTCTGGACATTTACCGAGGTCTTGGGGATAAGCTACCTCATCTCCAACCTAATTGGCATAGCGGGAGCCACTGCGTGGAACTTTACCATTAATACCTTGTGGACCTGGAGAGCCAAACCTCGTAGCGAACCCGCCTTAGAAAGTTGAGCGCAGCCGTGGGCAATATCGCAGGCTCAGCTCAGTGGCATCCGGTTGATTGGCATAGCCTTCTAGTGGTTTTTCGCCACCAAAGTTGGAGGAGCACCTATATGAGGAGGGGGGACCCCCAGCGCTAATGCTCACGTTTGTTGGAGTGTATTTCCTTTTCATCTACCTCGCCTCTCTGGGGGTATTGCAGATAGCAGCCTCATATGCCAATTTAAACGGGCTATCCTTCTTTAGAAGGCCAAATTGGGGATACATCTTTGGCGCCCTGTCAATCGTAGGGGGATTCTGCTGGTTCTACATCGTGGGCAATCCTCACCCTGATGTTGGCTATGCCATTACCGTGAGCGATATTTTTCGCTACGGCTGGTCCAACCCTATGCCCCCAGGTACCGGGCTCATCTTAGGGGCAGGCGAAAGCGTACTTTTCTTCCTGCTCGCTGTAGGGTGCGCCTTTCTGACCACCATCGCATTCTCCTCAATTGTGAAATTCAGACTCTCCCCTAGAACCACTGAGGAGAAGAAGGTAGAGGCCCCAGAGGGGCTAGAGGCTCTTAGAGAAATGACCTTCTTTCAAGCGATCACCCGCATCCTTCGTAACGGAAAAGGGAAAGAATAGTCGTGGATGCGATCATCTCCGCAGACGAAACCCTTTTCTTCTGGATAAATGGAATAGCCGGGAAGGTGCCCATCCTTGATTGGCTGATGAAGCTTCTTGGAGATGACTACTTCGTATTCGCCATTATGGCTCTTGTACTGCTGTTCCTTTGGTTCGGATTCCGTAGCGCTGCACAGAGGGAGATCAACCAGAGGGCGGTTCTCTGCGTTGCTGCCGCAGTGGGCTTGGCTGCTATAGTCATCCATTTGCTTATGGTGTACGGCCCCGATCGGCTTCGCCCCTCCGATGCCTATCCGGATCTGGTCAACCTTCTCACCTATGCGCGAAGCGACCCATCCTTCCCCAGTGAGTCGGCAGCGGTTTCCTTCGCGTTTGCCACCGGCATCTTGCTCACAAAGAGGGGAATATTGGCAGCCGCAATGTTCCTGATGGCTGTCCTCGTTTGCTTCGCCCGGCTTTATATCGGGGTGCACTACCCCCTGGACATAGTAGCAGGGGTGGCCATCGGCATCCTTGCCAGCCTTGCCGCCTTTGGGATTCTCCGTCTCATAGAGCCCCTACCCACAAGGTTTATTGGGTTTATGAGGAAGCTCTATCTAGCCTAGTTTTTCTATATATAGGCCTCTCTAATCATGTTCATTTATAGGGGTGACGCAATACGACTGGTATTCCGCTAGAGATCGCAGATGGCGAGTAGTACTCTCCGGTCATTCTGAGCCAATTGCTTTCCCTCATTCTGAATGAGCAAGGCGACTGAAGAATCTCGCTCAGGGTAAACCACGCCAATAATCTCTGGTACTCTTTACACCCTTCCCCCCACAGATCGGGGTGGCATAGAAGTGCTGTGCGCTAATCATATGAACGAGTACATTATTGATCTCGTTCGGATAGATGGGTGACAGTCCGCCCTCATTGTGGGCCGCTCTTTCACTCGTCATTGCGAGCGGAGCGAAGCAATCTCACCGTCACATGCCTGCCCACCCACCACTCCTGAGATTGCTTCGGCACTTCGTGCCTCGCAATGATAGTAACCATTGACTAGCGGTGACGTGTCACAAATGTCCTGGACGAGTACATTCTCTTTAACAAGCCCGGCATAACTGGTAAAATACATCAGTTAATATTCCTAGAGTGCGAAAAATGCGGAAAATTATCGAGGTGGAGCATCTGGTAAAGAAATTCGGTGACCTGGTTGCGGTGGACGATGTCAGTTTTGAGGTGGTAGAGGGGGAGATCTTCGGTTTCCTCGGTCCCAATGGAGCGGGGAAGACTACCACCATTAACATCCTTTGCACCCTGATGAGACCCACTGCGGGAAGGGCGAGCCTCAACGGGTTCGATGTGGTACGTCAGCAAAACGAGGTCAGGAGATCGCTCGGCCTGGTGTTTCAGGACCCCAGCCTCGATATCAAGCTCAGCGCCTTACAGAACCTCGAGTTCCATGCCGGAGTCTATAACATCCCGCGGTCGGTGAGCCGGGAGCGCATCGAGGAGGTTCTGAAAATGGTGGACCTCTGGGACCGGCGCAACGAAGCGGTGCAGACATACTCGGGCGGGATGAGGCGCCGGCTGGAGATCGGCCGTGGCCTGCTGCACTACCCCAAGGTTCTTTTCCTCGACGAGCCGACCCTGGGCCTCGACCCGCAGACGCGCATCCACATCTGGGACTACATCCTCGATCTGAGGAAGCGGCTCAACATCACCGTGTTCCTCACCACCCATT
>Ga0114919_10003525_pt1 | contig 12614 bp, 16 predicted proteins | sample BlataG_FD_88682 | JGI IMG/M metagenome (GOLD analysis project Ga0114919, IMG submission 88682) | Deep subsurface microbial communities from Black Sea to uncover new lineages of life (NeLLi) - Black_00105 metaG | ecosystem: Environmental > Aquatic > Marine > Oceanic > Sediment | place: Atlantic... | reverse complement strand
TTTTAATTTCTTTGGGGATCAATTCTAGTCCGCATTCTGCCAAAATTATCGTTAAAGGCATTTTTAATCCGAAATTTATTATGTTTTTCATCTATGAATTACTTTATTTTAAAAAAATACCGCGTTGTTTGATTACAATCAAGACATGTCGTTGATACGTGAGAACCTTTTCCTTTTGAATGTATCCTCGTTCTACAATTAATTCCAGGATAAAGGAATCCCTTACATTTATGACAAATCCTTTTTTTCCAAATTGAGGGGATTTTAATTTTGGCTCTTTGAGCATATCGTCGCGCTAAATACACATACCTATTAGCTAATTCTTTATTATTTGGGAATATATCGTGTGCTTTTTGAAATAAATAGTTCATTCTCATATCTGCTATTTGTTTAATAATAGCTTGATTCTTTCTTTTATTTTTAGCCATTTAGGTTATTTCACATTAATTTTAATTCTTTTTTTTATTTTGATGCTTTGATACAATAATAGTTTTACCTCTTACATCTAAAACATGTGAATCCGTCGCTTGAGATATCTGGTCTGCTATACTTTTAATATTTGATTTAGTAGCTATAGATTTTAACATTTTTATTTTTATTATTTTATATCTTTTAAGTAATTGCCGTATATGAGCAATGAATTCATCCGTAATTCCTTTTTTTCCCAAAGTACAATGTGGTTGTGATAATAATACTTTTTTAAACTCGTCTTGATTCATTGTCCCCAAATACTATAATTATCAAAAAATTTTTAATCTACTTAATCTTTTAAAATGTATCATAAATAATTAATTCTTGGTGTATTAATTATTAGCATATATATCGTAGAACCCGAGAAACTGATAAAATCATTAGCAGAAAAATTGAAAGAGTATCCCGAAATTAACTCGCCTGAAGGAAGTCAATTTTGGAAGACGGGATTTTTTAAGGAATTAGCTCCAATTGATAATGAAAATTTTTGGTATATCAGATGCGCTTCACTACTAAGAAAAATTAAAAAATTTGGTCCGATTGGCGTTAATAAACTCAGAAAATCTTACGGAGGAAAAAATAGAAAAGGACCAGGACGGCATCACAGCGCTAAAGGAAGCGGAAAAATTATTCGGGTTGCGTTGCAGCAGCTTGAAAAAGCCAATTTAATCGTAAAACAAGATAAAAAAGGTAAGGTTGTTTCTCCAGAAGGAACAAGTCTCTTAGAGAGAACTGCGTACGCAATTTTAAGAAAATAAATTAAAGATATAAATTATTCTTTGTGGTTAAACTTTGAGCGATGAAGATGAATTAGAAAACATTAGAAGAAGAAAACTGGAAGAATTAAGGCAACAAGCAGCCCAACACCAATATACTGAAAATCAACAAAAAGAATATGTAAACAAAAAATATCAAATAATGAGACAAATATTAAGCCAAGAAGGGCGCCAACGATTAGAAAACATAAGAATAGTAAAACCTGAATTCGCAGAACAAATCGAATTACAATTAATACAATTGTACCAATCTGGGAAGCTGCGGGGAGCTACTCCATTACCCGATAAAGAATTTAAAAAAATTTTAGAACAAATTACAACCACAGGAAAAAAAAAAGAATTTAATATCAAAAAATAAATGTTGAAATTAGTATTATGGCACGTAATAAAGATCTACCCTCAAAATTAAGAAGAGCTAAAAAGCTTAACCAAAGTCGCTCAGTTCCAACCTGGGTTGTTAAGAGAACTGGAGGCAAAGTTAGAAACAACCCCTACTCGGGAAGACAGTGGCGAAATACAAGATTAAAAAGAGATTAAGTTAAAGACAAATTTATTACATTATTGATTTAAAATGGCAAAAAAAAAAGCAAAAGAAATCAGTTTGGACGACTTAGAGGAAGAACTAACTGATTCTGAAGAAGTTGAAAAAGCAGAAGCCGAAAAAATAGAAGAGATCGAAGAATTTAGTTTAGATGAGATTTCTGAAGAAGAAGTTAGCGAAGTTTTTGAAGAAGAGTTTGAAGAATTAGAAGAACTAGAAGAGGAAGAAGCCCCTAAAGAAGAAATTATAGATGAACGAATATACGTGATTCCTCTAGCAAAAGCAAGACATGGACCTCGTAATAAAAGGGCTAAAAAAGCTATTAGATATCTCAGAGAATTTATGGAACGCCATTTCAAACCTGAATCTCTAATTATTTCACAGCCTGTAAATGAAAAGATATGGTCAAGAGGCATTCAAAAGCCTCCAAGAAAGATAAAGATCAGGGCAACTAAGAACATTGACGGCTTAGTAGTTGTTTATTTGGCCGAATAAACATACAAATACATTATCTTTATTCTAAAAATTAAAAATTTTTAATAGTCATTTAATTATAAAAGCTACTTCGTTTAATCGTCTTGTTGTAAAATTTCAAAACTAAACACTTAAGGAAGATGATCGAATATAGCTGATTTAACTTTAATAAAATTCTACTTTTCGGGAAATTTTGAAACTATGAATAAAGAAGAAGCAAAGAGAAAAGTAGTTGAGAAAGGAGGTATTGTAAGAGAAGAGATTTCTACTGATTTGTGGTATTTAGTTACAAATGATTCTAAGGGTGAAAATAAAAATTACAACAAAGCGCGCAAGCTAGGAATAACTTTCATTGATGAAATAGAATTTCTGAAAATGCTAAAGTAATAAAAAAAATGTATTAATAAATTGTATGAGTGCTGCTTATATTTATTAATCTCGGCAGAATTATGCTTGAATTGTATAATGGTCCAACGAGGAGAGTATTATTAGCGATGTTAGCATTTAAATAATCTCGTGCAAGTGGTGCTCCCGTATTAGGGTTTGTAGCAAAGCGAGGATAGTTAGAGCTTGAAATAGCTACTCTTATCTTATGACCTGGAGCAAATGAATAAGCTGTTGACCAACAATCGATCAATAGCTCATAAATATCATTTTGATTTCCGGACATAAGAACTTCCGAAGTGTAATTATATCTATATCTGACAGTTAACGAACCGTCGGTTACTAACATAGATCGTCCGTCTGGATATACGTCAGTCAACTTAATAGTAAAATCGGTGTCAGTGCAATTTGAAGATATGAATAGATTGCCCCAAATTCTTCCAACGATTTCCACGGTTTCTGTTAAAACAGGAGTCTCAAATATCAAAACATCAGATCGGTTTTCAATCGATGATTGATCCATAGGACCTGCCAGATCAAAGGGTTGATTTTGTCCTCCTATGTTTGGAACAGAGTATCGAGGATCGTATAAATAAGAAAAATTTCCATTCACTAAACCGGCAGAACTATTACTTAATCCCCCACCAGCAGTAAAATACCATGTATCGTCTATATGATCTAATGGCCAATCATATGCATAACGCCAGTAATTCCAGTTATCCGAATCAACATCCACATCACCCATTAAATAATATGCAACTCTCGCACCAGCCCAATCAGTAGGAATATCTAACAAAGCTTCATCAAAGATTTCCATCTCCCAATCGAGCAATAAATCGAATCCATTAGAATTACCAGGATATAGTAACTCTCCTTGCTGCCCGCCATAAATCGAACCATGAGTCCATGGACCCATCACCAATTTTTGATGTCCTTGTGCCCTGGTAGCCCCATAATCATCGTATCCAACATACCCATCAATAGTACCTTGTAAGAAATGATCGTACCAACCACCAACATGAATTCCGTAGACAGAGACATTTGAATAATGCGGTCCTATAGGAATTGATAACGACGTCGAGTTGTAAAGAATTTCATTTTTAGGGATTGTTTTAGAAAAAATTGTGTCCACTTGATAATGCCAATTCGTAGGAGAAGTGCTTTTTATCCAAGTCTCAACGGAGGATTTATGATAAGATCCTTGGAAGATAGCGTGGTCAAACATTTCTGGTGTACCAAACCATAATTGTTGAGCTAACAACCCATCTGGACCCATTCCTGCATAGTAATATTGGTTAAGACATAGAGCAGAAACCCCTGCACTAGCTATTTTACCATTAGACCAGCTTTGATCTAATATCCAATCAATTGTATCAACACCATCTTTATAGGAATTTATAAAAAGAAGAAAGCTTTCTCCTCCCTCAGAATCATGAGTGCCCCTTAAATCTTGAATAACTAGATGATAATCTTGAAGTAAGTATATAGGAGAGTATAAATCATTTGCCCAACCAGATTTACCATAAGGAGTCCTAATTAAAATAACGGGACGAGGAGCTCCAAAAGATCCTGGAGCAAAGTACACATCTGTAGCTAATTCAACATCATCCCTCATAGGAACCATTAATGTTAATTTGTTTTGGGGCGAATAAACAGCAGTACCTATAATCAAAGTTGTTGGAAATGCGATAAGAATTAATAAAATAACATATTGTGCAATTTTTGGAAGTTTTTGTATACGCCTTCTAGTATATTTCTCAAATAGTTTGGATAAAGAGAGTTTAGAAATTTTTAAACCGTAATGTAAAAAAGCTATTAGGCTGATTCCTACAGCAGTTATTGAATAATAATCAACTTCGATAAATGTAAACCACAGAAGCCCTATTATTGGAGTTAATATAGTAATTAAAACACCAGCAACTTTAAGCAATTTTTGTTTTTTATTTTCTGCCAATTTTTTGAGATAATATCCACTGATTATAAGCGAATAAATAGAAATAAAGACAGAAACTGGGAAGAACAATATACCAAATAAAAAAATCAATAGTTGTTTAATACCAAAATAAATTGTCTCTTTTTTAGTGAATAATCGTTTATCTCCACTCATTTCGTTGCGATCATTTGCGTAGTACTTGAAAATGTAAGTAAGAATGTAGAAACCCCGACAAATTGCCATTAATGTAAGGTTCTTAGCAATTATTTGTTCGAGCGTTAAGAATCCAAAATTGTTTAAAAAATAAAAAAACGCGATAATCCAGTTAATCATAAATAATCATTGTGATTTTTTTATTAATAAATATTAACTAAAATAATGGATAGAGTTTTGCTAAGAACAGAAATTTTAATTGATTATTACTAGATTCATTAAACTTACCCATTTTTAATAAAATATTTATGGTTTAAAACTTTATACTCCACATAACTATTTTCTTAGTTTTGTTAAATGACGATTTTAAAGTACCAGATATTCGGGAAGAACTCTGTAGGGGTTTACTTAGCAGTTAATAATTCATATGGTTTATATCCATCTACTTTGCTTAAACCAGCTATGATGAAAATTGAAAGCGTGTTTAAAGTTCCATGTTTTCCCATTTCAATTAATAATTCTAATTTAATCGGCGTATATACGGCAAGTAATAAATATGGAATAATAGTCCCCCATATAATTAGGGATGATGAGCTTCAGAAGTTAAAGATATGTTCAGATGCGCTGAATAGTAATTTTAAGATAGGAATTCTCAAATCTTTAGATAACGCTTTTGGAAATTTGATTTTATGTAATGATAAGGGCGCAATTATTTCTTCTTTTTTAAAAGATTATAAAAAACAGATTGAAGATACTTTAAATGTCGAGACCATAGTTTACGAATTCGTCAATAATAATCTTCCTGGATCGATATCTTTAACGAATAACCATGGATGTTTAGTACACCCTCTTGCAACTGATGAAGAGATTGAAATTATTTCTACAATTTTAAAAGTAGATGAAACGGATGTCTCTACTGTTAACCGAGGGATTCCTTATCTCTCCTCAGGGGCGATTGTTAACGACCAGAGCGGTATTTTTGGAATGGCATCTACTGGGCCTGAACTAATGAGACTTACATCCGTTCTAAAACTCTAAATTCTTTAGTGTTAACCAATACATAATAAAAAAGCAAAAATTTAATATTTTTAAAATAATTATCAATTTTAAAATCGTTGATACATAGGAATTGATAACTCATGTCAGAGATTAAAATTTTTCGGATTATTGGTACTTACAAAAAAAAACATAAAAAATATTTATTTCGAAAGGAAGTGCGAGCCTTAAGCGAGGAAAATGCTCTTGAAAAAGCACTTACCCGAATAACATCGATAGGCATTTTGAGAAGACAAATAAATATTCAAGAAATAAAAGAGATTTCTCCAGAAGAGTGTCAGGATTATCTTATTCGCGAATTATCGCAATAAAAACTATTTCACATATAGTTGATATGTATGGAAAACAATCAAAATTTTGAAAAACAGTTACAGCAATTTAGATATATTAAAGAACAACGAGACATGTTCCAAGGGCAATTTGAAATAATCAATGCGTCTCTTGGAAATTTATACACTACAAAAAAAACTCTTGATAATTTAAAAGATGGTATAGATGAAAACGACGAGATTCTAATCCCAATTGGTGGTCTAGTGAGCATAAAAGGATCAATTAAAGATACAAAAAAAGTTCTTGTGTTTGTTAACCAAGACACCGTAATTGAAAAAACAATTGAAGAATCTATTGAATTTATCAATAAACTTATGAAACAACATAATGAACAACTAAAGTTTTTAAAAGAAAGAATTCTAACCTTGGATTATAACCTTCAAGGACTAAACCAAATGTTTCAAGATAAAAGGGGCTAAAGTAATTTGAGTTTTTCACTTATTTTAAAATAGTATTAATCTTCAATTCATGGGGTTAAGTCAATGAAAAAATTAAGTAATGTTTTCTCTATTTTCGTTAAAAAGACTTTATCTGAAAAAAGTTTAGATGACGCTTTAAACGATCTGAATTTATTATTAATTGGAAATGATGTAGCTACCGAAACCGCAGATGTCCTCTGCAATAAAGTCAAAGAGTCGTTTAAGGGCGCACAGATAGGTCGATTGTTGTCAAAAAGAAATTTTTTATTTGATGTTTTAAAAGAAGTAATTACCGACATTTTAACGCCTGAAAAAGACATAAATTTATTGGATGAGATAAATATTAAAAATTCTAAAAACTTGCCATATATTATAGTTTTTTTAGGTGTAAACGGGACTGGGAAAACTACTACAATTGCAAAAATAGCTCATTATTTAAAAAATAATAATTTAATTTCTGTAGCTGCGGCTTCGGACACGTTTAGAGCGGCGGCAATAGAACAACTATCTTACCATATGCAAAATGTTGGAATTAGAGTTATCAAGCATGAATATAAATCAGATCCTGCAAGTGTTGCGTTTGATGCAATACAACACGCAACAGCAAAAGGAATTAATGTTGTACTAGTTGATACTGCGGGGAGACAAGTTAGTAATAAAAATTTAATGAGAGAGATGCAAAAAATCGTTAAAGTGGCCGAACCTGATTTAGTTTTATTTGTTGGAGATAGTCTTGCTGGAAATGACGCGTTAACCCAAGCCAAAGAGTTTAATAATAGCATAGGAATTGATGCAAACATTCTAACTAAATTAGATGCCGACGCTAAGGGTGGTGCTGCGTTATCAATATCTTACGAAACTAAAAAACCTATTTTATTTGTAGGAACGGGACAAGGATATGACGATTTAGAGCCATTTAATCGTGAAATATTCATTTCGAACATTCTTGATATTAACGAAGAATGACGATCAAAAGTTTAATCAATAATTAAATTTTTTAAATATTTAGTTTTAATTTAAATAATCTAAAAAAACGGAAGAAAAACGAAAAATGTCAAATTATCCCCATTATGAAAAATACTCTAAATACGATAAAAGTAAAAAATTAAGCATCTACGAACGTATTGGTGTCTTTCTTCAAAATACTAAAAGAATAATAAAAATTGCCAATAAACCAGATAGGAAAGATTACCTTTTAATTTTTAAGATATGTTCGATTGGATTACTATTATTAGGAGCCATATCTTATGTAATCCAACTTATTTGGACTGTAATTAATAGTGTCTTACATATTCGTTAGCAATTTTGAATTTTTCCTATTTTTATTGAAAAGTAAGATATAATCTATTTTTGAGTTGTTTTGTCATGAAAGTATCGTTAAGTTATACCGAAAATCTCCATTTTAAAGCTTCTGTGAGAAAATTTAATGATTTTAACATAGACGAACCTACATCATTTCACGGTACGGATCTAGGTCCAAGTTCTGTCGAGTACTTATTAATTGGAATAGGTGGATGTTTAGGAACAACCTTTATATACTGCCTACAAAAAAGGAATATAAAGATGGAAAGCGTTGAAATCGTGGTAGATGGAAAATTATCTCATGTAGGTCCTAAAATGATTTTAAGGTTAACTAAAGTGGATGCAGAAATTAAATTTAAACCTGAAGAAAACGCATCTTCTGAAGAAATCAATTTATGTATCAAAAAGTTTAGAGAATATTGTATAGTTTCAAATTCAATCGCGGATGGCTTGCCTATTAATGTCAATTGTAATAAAATCTGAAATTAATCTCTATAATTCAATGTTTAAAAAAAATAGAAATTTTAGAATAAGAAAACAATTATTTGTTCCGGTGTTCTTAAATCTTCTTCCTTGTTTTTACAAGCGATAAATCTAATTTTCAATTTTAATAAAAGTGAAAGCAGGCGTTTCGTTAAGATGCCGTCAATAATTAGAAATTGCGTACCTTTAAAATCTTTAATTTTTTCAAAGATTTCTCCAACCGGGATTTCAAATAGTTTCTCTAAGCTTTTATTAAACCCTATACTGTGGCCTGGCTCTATTTTCTCAAAGCTTTCTTCTATTATTGAGTAATTTTTGACTTTTAATTTCTTCAATAATTTTTGTAAATGTGATTCCTTTCCCGTATGTTCTTTTCTCTCGATAACCTTAGTCTTATTTGTGGCTCTTACTGGTTTTTTATTTTGGAGAGATTTTATCATTTGTTTACGAGTAAGTTCTTCTACTTCGTAACCTTCTGGTGCTCGTGCCACATAATCAAGCTTTGCAACTTGTAAAAGTTCATTTAAAATAATAGTCCCTCCACGATCCCCATCCAAGAAAGCTATGACGCTTTCTTTTTTCTTAGTTAAACTAGTAATCGACTTAGGAACTTGAGTACCTTGTACGGCAACTGTATTTTTTACTCCTATCCTCAATAGGTTTAATACATCTGCTCGACCTTCAACGAGTATTAGTTCTGAACTAGAGTCAATATTAGGACCCGCGGGTAAGCCTTCTGGACCCCAAGAGATAATTTCTCCTAGTTTTATATCCGTATCGATTTGTTCTTCTATTTCGCTTGGTTCTAAAGATTTTTCATCCCATTCTTTTAAAAGTTCAGCCGCTCGTTCAATGATTTTTTTACGTTTAGCTTCTCTCACATCTCTTATTTCTATTAATTCGATTTCAGCTTCACAAGGTCCAACACGCGAGACAGTTTCTACAGTTGCCGCCAATAGAGCAGTTTCTTTACGAGTAAGGCTAGAGGGGATTTTAATGATTCCTTCGGAAATTCCTTCCTTTGATTCAGTTTCAACCTCAATCCGTCCTATACGCCCTGACTTTTGAAGATCTCGCAAGTCGAGATCTAAAAGAAGACCTTCAGTTTGACCAAAGATCGCTCCAACGATGTCTGATTTCTCGACGACGCCTTTAATCTTAAACCTCGCTTCGATAATATACTTTGTAGTAAAATCTACATTATTATTTGTAATCTTAATCAATTCCGTTTTTAATTTAATATTTTCTTATTTAATTTTATCAATCAATCTAAAATTAATTATAAACTTATTAAAAGAAGTAAAATCCAACTAACAGATAGGAACTTATGTTAAATTAATTATTTCTAACTAAGATCTTGAATTTGAGGTAGTTATATTTATTTTTATTAAGCTTGAATTATGAATCTACTTCCTATATATTGCTATAAGTTTGGATAATGATTTTAATTTAATACTATGATTGATTTTTTTTTTTTTTATTGATTTATTTTATTATTTTATTTAATTGATTATTTTTTTGATAATTTTACTTATTTTTTTAAAACTTTAATGTATTAATATGAATGGTAAATTTAATTAGCAATTCTATAAATAATCAATATTTTATTGATGATTATTTAATTAAAAGTCTTCTTTCAATTTATCTTTTGTTAATTTAAAGGTTCAATTAAGGCTCCGCCCTTATCGTTATATTATCTCCATAAAATGCTATTTTTTTAAGATTAATTTTGATTATACATCTATGAGTATTTACTGGAATAATAAATTATTAAAAAAAATGTCAGATAATATCAAAAGAAAGGTAAAGTACAAACTTAATACGGATATCGGCAGATTTTATTTCTATATCGAGAGAAACAAGGATTGCGAGTGTCCAACTCTTTCCGGGAAGTTAGTCTTTTTTCCTAAAAAAATCCAATAAATTAATGTAGAATTATTAAAATTCTTGAATTTATTTTATATATTATATCGTTATTTGATATTACTCAATTTCTTATTTTAAAGCATCTAAGCGTTTGACATGATTGAAAGAATAATAGTGTTAGGTGGGAAAGGAGGAGTAGGGAAAAGCTCTATAAGTGCAGCTACCGCTGTGCTTCTATCAAAACTTCTTCCAAATAAAAAGATACTTCTCATATCTTTTGATATCGCACATAATTTATCGGATCTCTTAGCTCAGGAAATAGGGAACGCGACTACGCCAATAACGAACAATCTATGGGCAATTGAGCCCGATCCAAATATATATGCTAAAGAGTATACTGAGGATTTAGTTATTAAGATGAAAACTCTCATGAAGCAAATGCCTTTAGTGGGGATGATTCCACAAATTGAAAAATTTATTGATACTACCTTTACATCCGATTCCATTCCTTTGGCTTTAAAAAACGCAATGTTTTTTCAAAAAATCCTAGACGCTGAGGATACATTTTCTCAAGATATTCAATTTGATATCATAGTAGCGGATTTTCCTCCCACAGGCAATATGATTGCTCTTTTTGAAATTCCAGAAGATCAAGTAAAAGTCGTACTAAAATACTCTTTAAATTTTTATAATTCAATAAAGGGTACAATTCGAAATTTTTCTAAAATGTTTAGTCAAATTCTTAAACCATTTGAAGATCATGAGAAGAGAAGGGAATTAGGTAAAGAAGTATTTAATATTATAGTCGAGCTCGAAAAGCGTGGTGAGAGAATTTCTGAACTGATCCATAATATAGGATCGTTAAGGTTAGTTTCAATAGCTGAGAAACCTAGTTTTGAAGAAGTAAAACGTGCAAGAGAATTAACGAAAAAATATATTAACCTTGATGCAGTCCACATTAACATGCTGATCCCTAATACTAAACACTGTAATTTCTGCAAACAAATGCGTCAAATACAATTAAAATTTTCTACGGAAATAAAAAAGGAATTCAAAAATTTAAAAATTTGGGAGTCAAATAAGCTTCTCGAAGAACCAATTGGAATAGATGGGCTCATAAAATTAGCTGACGAAATCTATGGAAATATTACTGCTGATGAAATATTGAATCCTAAACCCTAAAAAGTAAAATAAAAAAAAAGTATAGTATAAAAATTCTAAAAATAAAAAAATTATGTCATTAAAAATTTTAAGTCCCTTCTTCATATCCATGAATGTAACTGTATTGCTCATCTGTTAATTTATCTATATTAACACCCATGGTTTTTAATTTTAAACTACCAACTTTATCGTCTATCTCAGTAGGGATATTAATTATACCCGGCTTAAAAGACTCTTTATTTTTCACAATATACTCGGACATTAAACATTGCAAAGCAAATGACATATCCATAACTTCACTAGGGTGCCCTTCAGACAAAACGAGATTTGCGAGCCTTCCCTTAGCTAGCAAATAAACTTTCTTTCCATTTGGAAAGATTAGTTCTTCTACATTCGTTCTAATTGGCTTTATTTCCTTGGCATGTTCATACAATTCTTTGGTTGGAATTTCAATGTCGAAATGACCAAGATTCCCAAGAATGACATTGTCTTTAAGTTTATCGAATACTTCTGCTTTTGCGGGGATTACATGCTTGCATCCTGTCGCTGTAAGGATAATATCAGCATCTGGAATTGCTTCAAGAATAGGTATAACATTATATCCCGCGAATTTGGCTTGCAAAGCTTTTATTGGATCAACTTCAGTAACGATTACATTAGCCCCTAAACCTCTAGCTCTTAATGCCATTCCTGAGCTGCAATGCCCGAACCCTGCAATCACAACATTTTTTCCTGCGAAGAGAACATGCATGCCGTATATTGCAGAAACAATGCCTTGTCCCGTTCCTAACTCGTTATCAAATTGATTCTTACACTTTGCATCATTCACAGGAAATAAGGGAACTTTCAGCGCTCCTTTTTTATTCATCGCTTTAAATCTTTTTACTCCAGTGGTAGTTTCTTCTTGACATCCTATTATCGTGCCATTCTCTATTAACTCAGGGAATTCCTTATGAGCCGTCACAATCATATCTGCTCCGTCATCAATTAAGATATTTGGCTTTTCTTTTAAACACTCTCGAATACACCAATAAAATTCTTCGTCTGTATTTCCATGCCACGCAAAAACATTTATTCCTTCTTGAACTAAGGCAGCAGCAACATCATCTTGAGTAGATAACGGATTACTCCCACATAAATAGACTTCAGCACCCCCTGCTTTCAAAGTACGAGCGAGGATTCCGGTTTCTTTAGTAATATGTAAACATCCGGCAATTGTTATGCCTTTCAAGGGCTTTTCTTTGGAAAACCTCTTACGAATAATT
>Ga0114919_10003523_pt1 | contig 12617 bp, 11 predicted proteins | sample BlataG_FD_88682 | JGI IMG/M metagenome (GOLD analysis project Ga0114919, IMG submission 88682) | Deep subsurface microbial communities from Black Sea to uncover new lineages of life (NeLLi) - Black_00105 metaG | ecosystem: Environmental > Aquatic > Marine > Oceanic > Sediment | place: Atlantic... | reverse complement strand
AGAGTTACCTTTTTAAGTTCATCGAGAGAGAGTGTATTTATAACATCGCTTTTCTCCAGCCATCCGCGACGAGCAGTAATTACTCCCAGGGAAATCAAATCTAACCCCTCTTTGTGATGAGCATCAGTATCTATAACCAATTTTACTCCTCTTTTTTTTGCTTCCATAATCCAGATATCTGTTAAGTCTAACCTCTGGGGTTGAGCATTTATTTCCAGCCATATATCTTTTTCCCTGGCTAGATTTAATATTTTGTCCATATCAATGGGATAGGCTTCTCTTTCTCCTAATAATCGTCCCGTAGGATGGGCAAAAACTCGCACATAAGGGTTCTGCATGGCTTTAATTACTTTATTAGTTATTATTTCCCGAGCCTGTTTAAAACCTGTATGAAGGGCAATTACCACTATATCTAATTTTTTTAATATTTCATCGGGGTAATCCAGCTTTCCATCCTTGAGAATATCTACCTCACTTCCTGCTAATACTTTAAAACCTTTTAAATGAGAATTTATTCTCTCTATTCTTTTTATTTGTGAGAGGAGAGCTTCTTTGCTTAAACCTCCACCTACTTTTAAGGAGGAAGAATGATCGGTAATAGCTATATATTCGTAATTTTTTTCCCGGGCTTTTTCTATTAATTCTTCAATAGAGTTATTCCCATCACTTGCCTCTGTATGCATATGGAAATCACCCTTTATTTCTCTTTCTTCTATAAGATGAGGTAATTTTCTTTTCTCTGCGGCCTCAAATTCTCCCCTGCCCTCTCTTAACTCCGGCGGGATAAAAGGAAGATCTAAAGATGCATAAATATCTTCTTCTCTTTCCCCTGCTTTCTTTTCCCCTTTATCTGTAAAGACCCCATATTCATTAATTTTTAATCCTCTTTTTATCGCGCGCTCTCTTAAAATAATGTTATGAGATTTTGAGCCCGTGAAATACTGAAGAGCTGCTCCAAAAGATGCAGGTTCTACCACTCGCAGATCTATCTGAAGTCCCTGATGAGTTAATATACTTGACTTGGTATTCCCTTTTGCTAAAACATCTTTAACAAAAGAGAGTTGAGTAAAAGAATTCATTACAAAGGAAGACTTTTCAGAAGCAACAAGAATATCTATATCCCCTATTGTCTCCTTCCCCCTTCTTAAACTTCCTGCAGGGGATATTTTTTTAATATAAGAGGAAGCCTTATCCTTTAATTCTTCTATAATATCTCTTACTACAGGTAAAGCCTTTCCTAATAAGATGCGGGAGCGACTGGTTTTATAAAGTTTTATCCCTCTTTTGATATTTTCCTCTGTCTTTACTCCCATACCTGGCAGATGACGCAGTTTTTGAGAATCAATAAATTCCTCCAAATCTTTAATATTTTTAACACCTGCTTTTTTGTAAAGAAGCTTAACTGTTTTTGGTCCCATTTCCGGGATAGAAAGAAGTTCCACTACTCCCCGGGGGATTTCTTTCTTTAACTCTTCATAAGCAGGAAAGGTTCCTGTACTCAGAATAATATTAATTTTTTCTATTATCCCCTTTCCTATTCCAGAAATATTTTTAAGCTCTCCTTTTTTATAAAGATTATCAAGCTCTCCTGGAAGGTGTTCTATAGCCTCAGCGGCCTTCTGGTAGGCTCTTATCCTGAAAGGATTTTCTCCTTTAATAGAAAGAAAATCCGCCATTTCTCTAAAGATTTGACAAACTCTGGTAGAATTTACCTTCATTTATTGTCTCTTTTGAACCTGAGACAGAATTATATTCCACAGATTTTTAATTTTATGACGAAGTTCCTCTATTCCTTCTTTATTCTCAATAACAAAATCAGCCTCCTGCATCATTTTTTCCTCAGAAAGTTGAGATTTTATTATCTTTTCTATTTCAGTAAAATTAAGCCCGCGACTTTTTTGTGCTCTCTGCAATTTAACTTCGTAAGGAGCACTTACTATAATAATCTTATCTACCAAAGAATCCCAACCCGCATTTAAAAGAACAGCAGCTTCTACTATTATTATTCTTTCCCCTATATTTTCAATCTTTCTCTTTATCTCTTCTGCTATTAAGGGGTGAAGAATGGAATTTAATTTTCTTAGTTTTTCTTCTTTCTCAAAAACTATCCTTCTTAAGATTTCTCGACGAATCTCATTTTTTTCATTTAAAATTGATTTACCAAAAGAGGAAACAAGTTTTTTCTTTACTTCCTTTTTTTCTAAAAGAAGATGTCCTATTTTATCCGCTTGGATTACCTTTGCTCCCAGCTCCTTGAATATATCAGCTACCGTAGTTTTCCCTGAACCAATATTTCCTGTAACTCCAATAACCACTTTCATGTCATCTACTTATAAATCAACTCTCGGTAGCCGCAGGATTTATCCTGCGGGAGACAAGCTCCCGCGCTACAAATAACACCGTAGCGTAGAGGTTCATCCTCGACACCGTAGCGTAGAGGTTCATCCTCGACACCGTAGCGTTGGAGTTTATCTCCAACAAAGGTAACCGCAAGGCTCATAGCCTGCGTAAAAAAACGCAACCTGAAGGTTGCGGCTACCAATTTTATTTCATCCATTTCTTTAGCACTAATTTTGCTATTTTGAAGGCTTTAGCGCGATGGCTAATTTGATTTTTTTCTTTTAGAGACATCTGAGCAAAAGTTTTCTTAAAACCTTTCGGCTGAAATAGAGGATCATAACCAAATCCCTGAAATCCTCCTGGATTTTCCACAATCTTCCCCTCACAAATTCCTCCTACCACTTCTTCTCTGCCTTGAGGATCAGTAATAGCTATTATACATCTAAAGACTGCATCTCGTTTTTTTAGGGGAACTTCTTTTAAAAGAGAGAGAATCTTGTGGTTATTATCCTCGTAAGATGCATTTTCTCCAGCAAACCGTGAAGAAAAAGCCCCCGGAGCTCCTTTAAGTGCCGTTACCTCTAATCCCGAATCATCTGATAAAGCTATTTTCCCTGTAAATTTAGCTATAGTTCTCGCCTTCAAAAGAGCATTATCTTTGAGATTATTCCCTTCTTTTATTTCAGGAAATTCAGGAAAATTATGAAAAGTAAAAATTTTTATCTTAAGATTTTTAAGGACCTCTTTAATCTCTTTAATCTTATCTAAATTTTGAGTAGCTATTACCACTTCCATATCTCGTCTCCAATTACTCCTTTTTGTGTCTGGATAAGTTTTTCTATTCCTTTTCCAGAGAGATCAAGCAATTCCTCAAAAACTCCTCGGGAGAAAGAAGCCCCCTCCCCACTAACCTGAATTTCCACAAATTTTCCCTTCCCTGTCGCCGCTACATTCATATCCACACTTGCCTGAGAATCTTCCTGAAAGGATAAATCTAATAATTTTTCCCCTTGATTAATTCCTACACTTACGGCAGCTAAAGAACCCCTTATAATAGAGCCTCTGGTAATTCTCTTTTCTTGAAGCCATCTATCTGTATCTACGAGAGCTATAAAAGCTCCGGTAATAGAAGCGCATCTTGTGCCGCCGTCTGCCTGAATAACATCACAATCAACCCATATAGTCCACTCCCCTAATCTTTCTAAATCTACCACTGCCCGTAAACATCTCCCTATTAATCTCTGAATTTCGTAAGATCTTCCCTTATGTTGATTTATATCCCGGAGAATTCGGGTAGGAGTGGAATAAGGAAGCATACTATATTCCGCAGTGAGCCATCCACCCCCGCTTCCTCTACGGAAAGGAGGAACTCTTTCTTCAACTATTGTGCTACAAATTACTTTTGTATTACCCATACTTATAAGAGCGGATCCTTGAGCATATTTAAGGAAATTTCTCTCGATAACTACTTTCCTGAGTTCATCAGTACATCGTCCATTTCTTCTTTTCACTTATTCCTCCAGATGGTTTGATACAAATCCTCACCCCTTGTATCTATGCCTACTATAGCCGGAAAGTCCTCTACCCACAATTTATAAACTGCTTCTGGTTCTATTTCAGGAAAAGCAACAAGTTTAGCCCTTTTCACCTTTTTCGATAAATATGCCCCCGCTCCCCCTATGGTAATAAAATAAATCGCTTCGTATTTCTTTATCGCCTCTTTCACTTCTGCTGCTCTTTGACCTTTCCCTATCATTCCTCTAAGTCCACAGGAAAGGAGAAGAGGAGTGTAGTTATCCATTCGGGAGCTGGTAGTGGGCCCACAAGAACCAATAACCTTTCCTTTTCCCGCAGGAGTAGGAGCAGTATAATAAATAATTTGATTCTTCAAGGGGAAAGGGAGAGATTTTTTCTCACCTATTAAGTTAATTAGTTTCTTATGAGCAGCATCCCTTGCTGTATAAATAATCCCTGTAATTAAAACTTTATTACCTATTTTTAATCTTTTTACTTTCTCTTTTTTTAGGGGAGTAATGAGTTTGATAAACCCCTTCTCCAATTTTAATTTCCTCCCTTTCTTATAAAAGTAGGAATCTCTAAATCATCACTACGGAAAATATCTAAATCTAACCCTTCCTGATCTGATTTTAAATCTTCTTTCCCGGCGATAATAAGAGTAAGAATTATCTCCCCTGTTAAATTTTCATCTACCCCTGCTCCAAAGATAATATCCACGTTAGAGGAAAGATTGCTCTTTACAAGGTGAACAGTATTTTTAACTTCTGATAAACTTAAATCCTTTCCTCCTTGAATATTAATCATTGCTCCCTCTGCTTTTTTTAAAAAATTTTCTTTATATAGAGAAAAAGAAAGAGCTTCCTTTACTGCCTCACGAGATGCTTCTTCGCCCTTTCCCTTTCCGGTAAATACCTGAATACGATTTCCTTTTCTTAAAAGAGATTTAACATCAGCGAAATCTACCTCTATGAATCCCTGACAAAGGAAAAAATTTTCTATTCTAAAGATTATTTCTTCCAGAAACTTATCTATTTTTCCAAAACCCTCTTTTAGAGATAAATTTTTCCCTCCATTTTCCAATAAACTATCGTTAGGAATAACCATTAATGCATCTATCACTTTTTCTAAATTTTTAAGACCTTCCCTGGCCTGATTTATTCTTCTTTTACCTTCAAAAAAGAAAGGAAGAATAACAATTCCCCAGGTCAATATATCCATTTCTTTAGCTAACTGAGCTACTATTGGAGAGATCCCGGTTCCCGTTCCTTTTCCTAAACCAACAAGTATGAAAGATAAATCCGTATCTTTTAATATTTCCTTAAGCCGATCCTTTTCTTGTAAAGCTACCTGCCTTCCTATCTTTGGGTCCCCACCGGTCCCCCATCCTTTAGTAATGCTTTCACCCAATTGCAATCTCTTTTTTGCTCTACATTTCCCCAGGGAACTCTTGTCAGTATTGAGAGCAATAAATTCTATTGAAGGTGAGAGCGAGGAATTTAATCGTGAAAGAATCCCGCACCCTGCTCCTCCTATTCCCAAAAGTTTCATGCGGATACCCGATTTCTTTAAACTTTCTCCAGAAACCTGATTTGAAGAAGCAGAATCTAATTCAATCATCAGAAATTTCCTTTAAAATTGTTTTAAAAATCGAAGATCATTTTGAAAAAATAGACGAATATCATCAATTCCGTATTTTAACATACAAATCCGCTCAACCCCCATTCCAAAAGCAAATCCCTGATATTTCTCAGAGTTATAACCCACCTTTTTAAAAACTTCGGGATCTACCATTCCTGCACCCAGGATTTCCAGCCATCCCTTTCTGCCACAAGTTTTACACCCCTTTCCCTTACAAATAACACATTGAATATCCAGGTCCGCACTTGGCTCAGTAAAAGGAAAAAAACTGGGGCGAAAACGAAGGAGTGTATTTTTACCGAACATCTGATGAGCAAAACAGGTAAGCACTCCTTTCAAATCAGAGAAGGTAATTCTTTCGTCTACAGCCAATCCTTCTACCTGGTGAAACATAGGAAAATGAGAGGCATCAATAGCATCACGACGGTATACCCTGCCCGGAACAATTATACGGATGGGAGGGAACTCTTTCTCCATTACTCTGATTTGAACTGGAGAAGTATGACTTCTTAAAAGATAACCATTATCCAGATAAAAAGAATCATATTCATTTCTTGCTGGATGGTATGAAGGCATATTTAAGGCTTCAAAATTATAATATTCCGTTTCCATTTCCGGTCCTCTTACTACCTGAAAACCCATACTTATAAAGACCCTTTTAATCTCTTCCATAGTGTGCGTAAGAGGATGAATCTTTCCTATTTTTGGTTTTTTCCCAGGAAAAGTTATATCAATATATTCTTCTGTTTTCTCTTTACTTATTTGTTTTCTCTTCACCTCTAAGGACTTTTGAATTTCTCCCTTGATCTCATTGATTAACTTTCCTATAAGAGGTCTCTCTTGAGAAGGAAGAGCGGCCATATTTCTTAATAGTTGAGTAATTTTTCCTTTTTTTCTTCCCAGAAACTCAACCTGTACTTTTTTTAGCTCTTCCTTATTCGTTACTTGCTTAATTCTTTCTTCAGCTTCTTTATGAATTTCCTTGAGTTTAATCTCCAATTTTTTACCACCCTTTTATATCTATTTACTCTGCTTTTTCCGGTGAACCAAGCGGTTGATAGCATCAATATAGGCCTTGGCACTGGCTTCAATAATATCAGTTGAAACTCCGTGTCCAATAATAATATTATTATCTTTATCTTGAATTTTGACAGTAACCTCACCCATAGCCTCTGTGCCACTGGCTACAGAATGAATCACAAACTCGGTAAGTTTAATGAGTAAACCAATGGCCAAATTTATAGACTTATACGTTGCATCCACAGGACCATCTCCGTATGCTGTTGCCTGTCTGGTATCATTCCCAATTTTGATTTTAACAGTAGCCGTGGGGATTATACCAATCCCACTGGTTGTATGTAAATATTCCAGTTTATATGTTTCAGTTACCCTGGGGATTTCATCTTCCACAATAGCAACTAACATTCCATTAGAAACTTCTTGCACTTTATCGGCCACTGTTAGGAAACGTTGATATATTTTATCAAGCTTTTCTGACGGCAAGGTGTATCCCAGCTCTTCGAGCCGATAGCTCAGCGCATGCCGACCGGACCGTGCTGTCAATACCACTTTACTTTGAGGAAATCCTATATCCTCAGGACGCATAATCTCGTAGGTATCCCGGGACTTGAGAAAACCATCCACATGTATACCTGAACTGTGTGCAAAAGCATTTGAACCGACAATAGCCTTATTTGGAGGAACAGGTATCCCTAATATCCGGGAAACTAATTGGCTCGTTCGATAAAGCTCTCTGGTTTCTATATTTGTATCTGTATTAAAATAATCACGACGGGTTCGCAAACTCATAACAATTTCTTCCAGTGAAGCATTTCCTGCGCGTTCTCCGATACCATTAATAGTACATTCCACCTGTTGCACACTGTTTTTTATAGCAGTAAGAGTGTTGCTTACAGCCATTCCCAGGTCATTGTGGCAGTGGACACTGATTATAGCCCGGTCAATATTAGGAACATTTTCTCTAATATTTCGGATTAAAACGCCGAATTGCTCTGGTACTGTATATCCGGTGGTATCTGGAATGTTAACCACAGTGGCTCCGGCATCAATAACCCCTTCAAGGATACGAAAAAGATATAATTGATCAGCTCTTCCGGCATCTTCTGCATAAAATTCAACATCATCAACATATTTTTTAGCTTCTTTAACAGCTTTAACTGACATCTCGAAAATTCGTTCTCTCTTTTCTTCCAGAGTTTTCCCATATTTATCATTTTGAAACTTTCCGCTAATATGAATATCAGATACTCCGATACCGGTATGAATACGTGGTCGTTCAGCCTTAGCTAACGCTTTTGCGCATTCACTGATGTCTTTTGGCAGAGCACGGGATAAGGCAGATATAACCGGACCTTTGATTTTCTCCGAGATCAACTTTACCGCTTTAAAATCCTCATGCGAGGAGACTGGGAATCCCGCCTCTATTACATCTACCTTCAGTTTTGCCAGCTGATATGCTATCTCTAATTTATCTTCCGCGCCCAAACGAAAACCTGCCGCTTGCTCTCCATCACGTAAAGTGGTATCGAAAATAAACACTTGCTTCATCTAATACCCCTGTTTTTTATTTAAGATGATGAGGATCGGTAACTCTTTCTACTTTCTTTACCTTTTTCTCCCGAGAAGTTTTCTTTAAACTTTCCAGAAGTTCTTCGTATTCTTTCCGATCAAGAGGAAGATCAACTGCTTTTTTCTTTTTTCCAGAGAGGATAAGGGCATTAAGAAACTCTACACTCCACAAACCCTCTTTTCCCGGAGAAATTAATTTTTCTCCAAAAAGAATAGAACGGCAGAAGTTTCGTATAATTTCTTTATGCCCGGTTTCGCATTGAGGAAGTTCTAATTTTTCTTCAATTACTTCTAAGTTAGCCCACATATCCTTTGCCGAAAAAGTAAATTCTGAAATTGAGCTCTTTAAGGAATAAAACTTAAGTAAATTATTTTGGTAAACTAATTTTCCTTTATCACCAGAAATCTCCATAAAACTAGCAGACGGAGCTTCATTAGTAGTCGTATAATAATAGCCCCAGGCTCCATTGGGGTATTCTAATAGAGCAGTAGCTTCGTCCTCAACCTCAATCTTATGAAGGCGAGTGCGCACTTTGGCGGTAATTCTGCCTGGTCGTCCTCCAATAAGAAGAAAGAGGTCCATTCCATGAGGAGCTTGATTTATAACTACTCCCCCTCCTTCTCCCTTCCAGGTAGCTCGCCAGGTAGCACTATCATAATAAGCCTGAGAGCGATAATTTGGCTGAATAAGACAGGTTCTTCTTATTTCTCCCAATTTTCCACTTTCCACAATCTTTCTGGCTAATCTAACCTCTGGCAAAGTTCTCATTTGATACATTACCGCAAAAACTCTCTTATTCTTTTGAGCTGCTTTTACAAATTTATCCGCCGCCTTAACAGACACAGCAATGGGCTTTTCTGAAAGACAGTGAATGCCTTTCTCCATTGCGGCTATTCCAATAGGAGGATGAAAATAGTGAGGAGTAGCTACAATAACTGCCTCTACCAGTCCACTATTTAAAAGTTCTTCGTAATTGGTAAAGCCGGGAACTTCATACTCTTCAGAAATTTTCCTGGTTACTTCGGGATCAATATCACAGATTGCAGTAAGCTCAGCTTCAGGAATTTCCTTAATCTTCATTAAATGTCCCTGACCCATTCCTCCTGTGCCAATTACTCCTATTTTAACTTTTTCCATTATTTTCTCCTTTAAAAATTTGAGTAATTTTTATTTTTATCTTTATGGGTAGTCGCAGGCTTTAGCCTGCGTTTTGTGTATTAGTCTCCTCTTACGCAACTTAAAAGTTGCGGCTACCTTTTTTTATTTATAAATAATCTCCCTCTCCCGTATCTTATAGAACTCAAACAATTACTATTTCCGGGGGATTGATATAATTATGATAAGCTTCCTCCACCTTCCCTTCTTTAGCATCTCCACTATGAACAAAGAGACGGTAGTGAAATATCAAATTTTTACCTTTGGGCAAAACATATGAACCATCACGATGGGGATCATTATAGTAATAAGAAAGCGCAAAGGGATTAGCAGTCATAAGTCCATAATTTCGCACGTGCCAGTAAGTGGGATAGCGGAGATTCAAAGGATGGTCAAATATAGATAAACCAACTTCTTTTTCTTTAATCGGTCCAGAATAGTCACACCAGTGGGCCCTTTTTCCCCAGGTTTCTTTTTCATACATTCCTCCATAAGCATTCTCAATAACTCCATTTTTATCAGCATTGATTATGGGATTTACTCTAACAGAAAGAATTCCCCCTTCTTTGGTATCGCCAAATTTTACCTCTCCCTCTGTTGCTTGAAAATTTATTTCAAAATCAACGATTCGCGGATTAAGAATATTATAAATTTTTATAGTTCTTTCTTCCTCTAAAATCTTTTTCTTTTCTTTATCTGTCCAGTAATTATGAGCATTAATTTTTCCAAAAACCGATCCGGAAATAATTTCTTTAAACTCTTTGTGTATCTGATATCCATGTCCCTTCTCTTCGCCCCAGTTATCCACTCCGTTAACATCCCCATGAGCTACCCAACAAGAACGATGGTGGATATGGTCAAAACCCTCTGGATTTTCTGGAGCCGCCGGCCCCCTGGTAAGATTTCTCCCTTCCTCATCTATAATTGGCCATAAATATGGACGAACAACAGACTGATAATAGTAGTGTGAAAAGGGTTTACCGGAAATCCTTATTTTTAATTCTTTTTCCTCTGGGATTATTTCTACTCCTTTACCCTTTAAAGGGATGTTCTTTTCTTGAGGGATTAAGATATAATTTTTTTCTTTTTCTGGAGGGATATCCTCAACTACCCAGGAAAGAAAAGAGCCATTTTCATTTCTTTCCACCTGAGAAACAATTTCTTTACCTTCTTCTTCCTCTATTAGTTTCACTCCCTCTATCTTTTCCTTCAGGAAAAGAGTAACCGGGCAATTCTTCCGACGATGGTACCCACTTTTCACTATTATTCTTTTCTTTTCAAGCATACTTTTCTCCTTTCAATTAAAAAAGTATTGTCAAGGTTCAGAGCCTGCGGGGAACAAGCCCCCACGCTACAGTAACAGTAACGTTTGGGGATTCACCCCTATCCTGTAGCATCGGAGTTTATCTCCGACATCGTAGCGTTGGGGTTTATCCCCAACATATTTTACGCAACCTAAAAGTTGCGCCTACCAATTAAAGAAATTTCTTTAAATAAGCAAGGCTATCTTTAGCAATTTTTCTCGGTCCGGGAGAGACATCAAAAACTTCCACAGAGATAAATCTTGAATATTTAATTTCTTTCAAAGCCTTAATTATGGGCGCAAAATCTACTTTCCCAAATCCTGGTCCTAAACCATTAGGATCGTTAGCATGAAAATGAAAAAGGTAATCCTTATTTTCCTTAATTATATCGGGAATTGACCTTCCTTCATCACTCATTGCCTTTACATCCAGATGAAGTTGAAAATGGGGATGATTAATTTCTTTGATTAAAGAAACTGCCTCTTTAGCCGTATTAATAAAATTAGTTTCGGCTCTGGCTAAAGGTTCTAAACAAATAGTTATTCCTCTTTCTTCAGCTCTTCCTAAGGAATTAATAAAAACTTCTTTTGCTCTTTTCCTCGTTTCTTCATAACTTGAATCCTTCTCTATATTTCTCTGTTTCGGCGAACCAAAGACAAGCACCTTTCCTCCTGTATCCGCACAAAAATCAACAAGACTCTTTAGATAATCAGTTGTTCGTCTTCTCACCTGTTTGTCTAAAGAGCTTATAGAAAGTCCTGGAGGACTGGCTAAAAGCCAATGAAGACCAATTATTTCCAGTCCATAACTTTTAGCTAAAGAACTAATTTCTCTTCTTTTATTGGAAGAAATTCCCTCTACTGAAGGAGCTAAGGTGAAAGGAGCAAATTCTATTCCCTGATAACCAAGATTTGAAATATACCCCATAATATCCTTTAAAGACCAAAATTTATCATCTTCCTTAAATGTTTCGTTACAAATTCCTAACTTCATTTACTATTCCTTCCTCAATTAATTTAACTCTCTTTAGTTTTCTCATATTGATATGGTAGTTTATTTTATATCACACTCTTATAAAAAGTCAAAAAAATTTAATTTAAAAACTTTCCAGGGAATTAAATACTACTTTATTAAAGAACTCTTTCCCCTGATGCATCATCTGGAATATCTTCTTTATCTCTTTCAACTCAAAACGATGAGTTATTAAAGGTTTAACTTTCAATCCGCCTTTCTTCATAAAATGAACAGTTGTTTCCCATTCATTTTTAGAAAAATGAGTAAATAAAGAATTCCAACTTCCATATAAAGTTAATTCTTTTCGCAAAATACTGGAGATAAGATCTTCGGGAAGTTTTACCTCTCCCCTCATATTCCCTAAAAGGATAACTTTACCTCCTTTTCTGGTTAATTGTAAGCACTGTTTAAAAGTAGCGGGAACACCTGCTGCTTCTATACTTATATCTACTCCTCCCTTACTCTCTTTTAATACTTTCTCAACAGGGTTTTCTTTTGCCGCATTGACAATTTTCTCAAAACCAAAATCTCTGGCTACTTTAAGTTTTTCTTCTTTAATATCTACCAAGAAAATATTTCTCGCTCCCTTTATTCTTGCCCACTGAGCTAAGATCATTCCTATGAACCCTGTTCCTAAAATAGCTACACTATCATCTACTTCTATTTTTGCTCGCTTGATAGCATGAAGAGCTACTGAGGTAGGTTCTATCAAAGCAGCTTCTTCATAGCTTATCGTAGGAGGAACTTTCATTAAATTATCTAGCGGAACCTTTACATACTCAGCAAAACCTCCATTACAGCGAGAACCAAGATAATCATAATTATCACACAAGTTATATTTTCCCATCTGACAATAAAAACACTTATAACAAGGTAAAAGAGGAAATATTGTGACTCTATCTTCTTCTTTTATTTCTGAATTTCCTTTTCTTTTCTGCACCACTATTCCCGAGATTTCATGTCCGGGAATAAGGGGGAAATGATAAGTTCCTTTCTCCATTACCCTCGGTATATCCGAAGCACAGATGCCACAAACCTTTACCTTAACCAATGCTTCT
>Ga0114919_10003522_pt1 | contig 12617 bp, 10 predicted proteins | sample BlataG_FD_88682 | JGI IMG/M metagenome (GOLD analysis project Ga0114919, IMG submission 88682) | Deep subsurface microbial communities from Black Sea to uncover new lineages of life (NeLLi) - Black_00105 metaG | ecosystem: Environmental > Aquatic > Marine > Oceanic > Sediment | place: Atlantic... | reverse complement strand
CCGGAATAGAAACAATAAGTAAAATATCTTCGATGAACCTCACTGCAGCAGGAATATCCTCTCTTTCAGCAGCCATCGCGGTAACCATTATGACAATCTTGAAGCTGCCCGTCTCAACATCACAGGCGGTGGTTGGCTCCATCATAGGTGTTGGTGTAATGCAAAAGCACGTAGCTCTCACAGGCCTCAATAAGATTATTATATGCTGGATAGGAACACCAATAGGTGGTTGCATAGTCAGTATAATTTTATATGTGCTATTGGCAAGAGCTGTGAATAGATTAAGGCTATCCTGGGCAGGATTCGATTTCATGATGAGGGCTGGTCTTATCATCACCGGATGTTATGGCGCCTATGCCCTTGGTGCAAACAACGTCGCAAATGTAACTGCAGTCTTCTACGGAGCCGGCTTCCTTTCCCTCCAGGCCGCAGCACTAATCGGGGGTGCGAGTATTGCCCTCGGGATTGTAACCTTCAGCAAAGGAGTAATGAAAACGGTAGGGAAAGGCATTGTAAAACTGGATGCCTTCTCCGCCCTTATAGTGGTGCTTTCAAACGCCATAACGGTACATATCTATGCCATCATTGGTGTTCCTGTATCTACATCCCAGGCAGTTGTTGGGGCAGTTCTGGGGATTGGTTTACTGAAGAGAGCAGAGGCGTTGAGAAAGAGGGCGATCATTGGTGTCTTTTCAGGCTGGATTGCTACACCTATTATTGCTGCTTTAGTTTCAATGTTCATCTATTTTGTGATAAATTTAAAATATGTAGGATGATTTTTTTCTTATTTCTACAGCATCGTAAAGAGTTCAGTTCCAACGAATTTCAATTTTTACAAGCAGTTCTGAAGGAAAATCCCATCAAGATATAAGAACTGAACTGATTCATCATACCAATAACATAGAAGAATTAATTAGAAAACCCTCAAATTGCCATTCTGGTGGGCTCCAGAATTCGCTTCTCCAATGCAAGCTAAATATGGTTACCCTAACTGAAATTCTAACTGAAATCCTCGATGCCCCCTAAGATGTTTTGATATCCTTTTCATATTCTCACTTTTATAGATCACACTACTTCTGGTTAATATACTACATTTTAGCCTGTTTCTTCTTTTGGTGCATTCTTTTTGATACAAAATGAATTAACCGCCTTATGGTCTTTAGCCATTAAGTTTGTTTCCATTTAAAATAATGATAAGTCAGCTTGTCTACTTTTCAAAAACCAAGTGTGGCCTCAAGAGGCTAATGGGGAATATCTCACACGATCTACTTGAGTATCATGTCAAATCTTGTCAGTAAATATTATGAAAGGATTTCACCCATACTAAGCAGATGATCTATCATTAATACATTGACATGAGGAGATATATTTTCTATGTGAATGATGATGTACCTGCTTTTTTCGGCTTATAACTAGATTGTGTAGCGAGACAAATATTGGTCGAAAAATCGGGTTCAGAGGTTTCTTTCGCTCTGTTTCACGCCCATCGAGGGGCGATTATGTTAATAGCAGGCAACTAGTTCCCTCTCTCCTGGAAAAAGAGGCTTAGGTTCTATGGTAAACTATGGCAAGGATTTCTTGGAGGTGACACCGTGGATGAGCCGATGTCCTGGGCTACCTATAGCGTGGACGGTGATGGGATTCGAAAACCTGAGGCTTGGGGTACTACATAATGCCCAATTACTTTTATCCATTTTGGTTTAAGGTGAAAAATATCCATGGGTAAAAAGGGAAAACTTGTTCTCGTAATCCTGGCGGTAGCTGTGGCGGTTGCAGCTGCATACCTCTACAGGGACAGCCGTAAGGCCCCAGTGATTTCGAGATCCGATGGCGAGGCGGAAAAGGACCAGATGGACAAGTCTGGACAGAGGCCCATTTACATCGGTTTCATCCCTCAGGGCAACGCAGTGTTCATGGTGAAAAAGTGGCAGCCTCTGGCAGACTATCTCGCTAAGGAGCTGGATATGCCCGTAGAGATGGTCTTCAGAAAGAGTTACCGTGAGATTATTACTGCTTTGAGCAATGCTGAGATAGACGTTTGCCTGACCGGTTCCTTTGTGTATGTTCAAACCCGGGAAGAAACGAACATTCGTCCCCTGGTCAGAAGGAAGAAATACGGGAGCGATCTATATCATAGCATCATGGTAGTAAGAAAAGACAGCCAGATTAACTCCCTGAAAGATTTGCAGGGGAAGAAGTTTGCATTCACGGACGAGGATTCTACCGCCGGCTATCTCTTGCCTGTGGCCATGATGAGGCAAAGGGGGATTTCTGATCCAGAGCGGTATTTCTCTGAGGTTATATATACAGGGAACCACGACTCTGCCCTGTTGGCGGTCCATACTTGCAGCGTTGACGGTGTAGCCCTGTCTACCACTCGCTGGCGACCGGAAAATCCCAAGGTGAAGGAACTCAAGATTATCTGGAAGTCTGAGCCCGTCCCCCTGGGCCCCTTCAGCGTCAGGGGAGGACTGGATAAGGACTTGGCACAAAGGATAGAAGAAGCTTTTCTGAAGATTGGCAAAACCCCTGAGACCAGAGATTTATCAGATCACATCCAGATAGAAGGTTTTGAAGAGGCCAGTGACAGTGATTATGACATTATTCGCAGGGTAGAAAAATGGGTTTTTTGAATTTAAAAAGATTAAGCCTGAAGATGAGGTTTATTTATGCCTTTATCTTTGTGATAATTATCACCATTACTATCCTATCTTTGACAAACTATTTTCGCTGGAAACATAACTATCTTCGTCAGGCCTGTGACGAAGGGCTGATCCTCACTCAAACTCTAGCCCAGGGAAGTATAGATCCTATTATCAGGAACGATTTTTATACCTTAGAGGAGTATGTAAACAATCTGATCAAGAAAAAGAATATTGCCTACGTGGTGATCATGGACAGACATGATCGAGTCCTCGCTCATAACTCCGGTGCTATGGGTAATATACCCAGGGAGATAAACAAGCGGGTAAGGGGAGATATCACCCCATATTTAGTTCAAACATACTATAATGCTGTTCTTAAAATAGATGTTAATGATATTTCTGTGCCGGTGCTAATCGATTCCAAGAAATGGGGCACAGTGAGGGTAGGTTTTTCTTTAGAGTACATCAAGGAAGAGATTGCCAAGAATGTGTTTGTGGTTATTGTGACGGGGCTCATATCTATGCTCTTAGGGATCGCAATGGCCTTGATCTTGACCCGCTTTGTAACCGGCCCTATTGAAAAGTTTGCAAAGAGCATGAAGACGGTTGCCGCTGGAGATTTAGAGCAAGAGATCAGGATGGATACGACCGACGAATTTGGTGTCCTGGCCATGTCTTTTAACCAGATGGCCAGGTCCCTGAGAGAGAGTAAGGAGGAGTTAAAGAAGACATATCAACGGCTAGTGCATAAAGAGAGGATGGCTGCCCTTGGAGAGCTGACTGCACGCATAGCCCACGAAATCAAGAACCCTCTGGGTATTATCAAAGGTTCGGCCCAGATCCTGGTTGAGGAAGTTGAGAAGCCTGAGATTAAAACCGAGGTCGCCGGTTATATTATAGAGGAGGTCAACTGTTTGAATATCAAGATTCACGATCTATTGAACCATGCCAAACCGAAGCCACCGAATTTAGAGGAAGTTGACCTGAACGAGATACTTGAAAATAGGATTCAGTTCTGGGAGTCTCAGAGACCTGAAGAGCGAAATGTAATAATTATCAGGAAGTTAAACCGAGAAATACCTTTTTTACAACTCGATAAGGAGCAGATCAGGCAGTTAGCACTGAACATGATAATAAATGCCTGTGAAGCCATGCCCAACGGCGGAGAGTTAAGGATTATGACCGACTGGAATTCCCGAGGTGACAGACATGATTTCGAGGAAGAAAAGGGCAGAGGAGAGTCAAGTAGGCCTCAAAATAATGGTTATGTGCGGGTAGAATTTAAGGATACGGGGATTGGTATCCCCAAAAAGGATATTCAGAAAATCTTTGATCCTTTCTTTACCACCAAAGAAAATGGCACCGGACTGGGACTATCCACCGTATATAGAATAATAGAGAATCATAGAGGTAAGATTGAGGTGGAAAGCAAGGAGGGAGAGGGGAGCAGGTTTAGCATATTCTTTTCTGTAAATGGAGTTACGGGGTGATTATACAAAATCGCCTAACAGGCTTACATTATGTTTATAGATAAAGCCAGGATATTAATTGTAGATGATGAGAAGAGGATGCGCCGTATCCTCCAGATTCTTCTGAAAAGTCAGGGATATGAAATCAAACTGGCTCAGGATGGAGATGAGGCATGGAGCATGTTCCAACAAGTCCCTTACGACCTAGTGATCACTGATCTGAAGATGCCCGGCATTGATGGCATGGAGCTTTTAGGCTTAATAAACAAACAGAATCCTGACGTTCCAGTGATCGTCATCACTGCCTATGGAAGTGTAGATTCAGCGGTAAAGGCAATGAAACAAGGGGCTTATGATTATATCACAAAGCCTTTTGAAAATGAAGAGATCAAGATTGTCGTAGCAAAGGCGCTTTCGTTTTCCAGCATGAAACATGAAAACCGCTATCTGCGTGAGGCAGTGGGGGCCAAGTATAACTACGATCATTTTATAGGGAATTCTCCCCGGATAAGAAAAGTGCGGGAACTGGCTGCACAAGTGGCAAGGACTTCCTCCACAGTGTTAATTCAAGGTGAAAGTGGAACCGGCAAGGAGCTTATAGCTCGTCTGATCCATTTTAATAGTCTACGTGCGGCCCGCCCCTTTGTGGCTTTTAACTGTGGTGCTTTGCCCAATAACCTTCTGGAAAGTGAGTTATTTGGTTATGAAAAAGGGGCCTTTACAGGCGCCCAAAAGCAAAAACCGGGAAGATTTGAGCTTGCCCATAAAGGCACCATCTTTCTGGATGAGGTTGGTAACATGAGTAATGAGCTTCAAACTAAAATGTTGAGGGTGTTGGAAGAAAGGACCTTTGAACGACTTGGAGGGACAAATTCCTTTCATGTAGATGTTCGCATCATCGCCGCAACCAACCAGGATTTGAAAAAAATGGTACAGGAAGGATATTTTCGATCGGACCTTTATTATCGATTAAACATATTCCCTATAGAAATTCCACCTTTAAGAGAATATAAAGAAGATATTCCCCTTATGGTTCAATACTTTTTGAAACGGCTTTCCAAAGAGATTGGAAAACAGGTCAAAGGTGTTTCCCAGCAGCCTATGAATCTATTGATCTCCCAACCCTGGCAGGGAAATGTAAGAGAACTCAAGAATTGTCTGGAGCGGGCAGTGATTTTATGTAAAAAACAAATGATCGAATCTAGAGACCTTTTGCTTGACCAGGCTCGGCCTTCCCATACCTCACCCCATATGAATATCTCTATTCCTGCGGAGGGTATCTCACTACAAGGAGTGGAAAGGAGTCTTATCATTGACGCGCTCTCTCTTGCTGGGGGCAATCAATCCAGGGCAGCTTCGCTCTTGAAGATTACCAGAAACACCCTGCGTTATCGAATGGAAAAATATGGGATTAATCCAAATGCGTGATATCCATCACATGGTGGTGCAAATCCACCAAAAACAGGTGCTTCCCCTCTCCGCTTCATATGGAAAGAATCATTTTACCCCAAAATAAAGTCTCGATTATCAAGGAGTTATATCCTTATAGGGATGCGGTTTTAATGTCTGGCATGGAAATTGTATTGATTATAGGGAGTAAAGCGCGTGGCATAGTGCCCATCGTTCTCCCGATGGGTAAAGCCCTCTATTAATCCAGTGTCTCCTTAGTGAATAAAATTGAAGCTTGAAATATGTCACCGTAATTATGAAATCTTGGTAAAAGTTGTTCAAAGAGGAGAAATTTAAGTAAGCATTTTATGAGTAATTCAAAGGTCTTGTAATATAACCCTAATGGAGGTGTAGTTATGAAAAAATTTATAGTTTTGTTGCTGGTTGTTTTTTTTATGGTCCCTTATGCGTACTCAGCAGATCAGACCCTTGTTGAGAAGGCAAAGGCGGAGGGGAAGGTATCGTTTTACGCCAACATCACGGCCATCCAACCCATTATGCAGGAGTTTATCAAGGATGAAGGTGTCAAGGGAGAATATACGAGAATCTCCACCTCGAAATTCTTCGCGACCGTCCTGACTGAGTATAAGGCCGGAAAGCTTATTGCCGACGTACTCCAGTCGCCCCTGCCGATCATGGAACTCCTGAAGGATAAGGGCGTTCTGACCGCGTACAAGTCACCTGCGGCCGCCATCTATCCCGAATGGACAAGAAAAGACGATAAGATTCAGATTTTCGGTATTGAATATGTCGCCCTGATTTATAACAAGGAGCTTGTCAAGCCGAAGGATGTCCCCAAAAGGTACGAAGACCTGACAGACCCTAAATGGAAGGGAAAGATTGTTATGGCCAATCCCTCTGCCCATGCGACCACCATTTCCTGGCTCATCGGGCTGAAAGAGAATGTTTTCCCCTCTGAAAAGGCCTGGATGAAATTCGTCAAGGGTCTCGCGGCCAATAAGCCAATGTTTGTCAAATCTTTCGGCCCCACCCCCGCACCGGTGGAGAGCGGCGAGAAGCTGATCGCTATCTCTATGCCGAAATACATCATCACCAAGGCGCCTGCCCCTCTGGATTGGGCAAGAGTTGAGCAACCCCTGCTGGGGACTCCCCGGGGGATATCTGTCGCCTCCACCGCTAAGCATCCCAATGCTGCCAAGCTATTCGTGGATTACTGGCTGTCCAGAAATGCCATGCAGATGCTGGCGGATAAAGTGGGTGAGTATGTTCTCTATCCCGGTGTTTATCCTCCCATAGATGGCATCGACAAAGCAACGGTTCTGCCCATTCGGGTGTTGTCGGATAAGGAAATCCGTTATTGGGGAGGCGAATTCAAGAAGATCTTCGCTACATCGTAAAGGTGTTTCCCTCTCATTTATTCCAACTGCTTCACGGTCCTGAGACCTGGTGTTCCCGGTCTCAGGACCTCTTCGGTACTTATCTATGGGTATTAGCATTAAAGGCTTAAACAAGGATTATTTCTCGGAAGGTAAAAGGATCAGAGCCCTAGCGGACGTTGATCTGACCATTCCAGCCAAACAAATCTTCACCCTTTTAGGCCCGAGCGGATGCGGAAAGACCACTCTGCTCAGGTGTATTGTTGGATTGGAAACACCGGACTCGGGAGAGATAGCGATCGGGGGAGAAACAGTCTGGTCAAAGGAGAAGGGCATCTTTGTCCCTCCGGAAAAACGGAGGCTGAACATGGTGTTTCAAACCTATGCCATCTGGCCTCACATGAACGTGTTCGATAACGTGGCCTATCCTCTCCAAGCCCGGAAGGAACCTAAAGAGGATATCACAAGGAAAGTCAAAAAGACATTGCGGTTTGTGCAGCTTGAGGGTTTCGAGAACCGTCCGGCAACAAAATTAAGCGGCGGCCAGCAGCAGCGCGTCGCACTGGCCCGGGCTTTGGTCGCCGAGCCCAAGGTGATCATGTTCGACGAACCTCTGAGCAACCTGGACGCCAAACTTAGAGAAGAAACGCGGAAAGAATTGAGAGATTTTCTGACCGAGCTGAAGATCACTGCGGTCTATGTGACCCACGACCGGGTCGAAGCCCTGGCACTGTCGGACGCCATCGCAGTGATGAAGGCGGGCGCCATCATAGAAATAGGGTCTCCTAAAAAAATCTATTTCGACTCCGATCATCAATTCGTGGCGGATTTCATTGGCCGCGCCAACCTGATTGAAGGCAGAGTGCGGGTTATTGAGGATTCTTACGCGATTATCGATTCCGATATCGGCGCCATAACCTGCCCCAAAAGCCCCGATACGTCACCTGGAAATACGGTGACACTGTGCATTCGCCCTGAGTTCATCAAGGTGATGGAAAAGGATACCCGGGAGAGCTGTAACATCTTCCGGGGAAAGGTGGATTCCCTGGTCTTCGTCGGAGAGGCCTACGAGGGTGAGATCATTATCGCGGATACCCGCCTGTTCACCAGAATCGAACCAACCCTCACCATCAGTGAAGGAGATGAGATCACCCTTTTCTTCGACCCGGATCAATGTTTTGTGCTATCGAAATGAACAGGACGTTTAATACAAGAGCGGCATTGACGCCAAGCCTGATTGTAATTGTCGGGTTTCTGACTGTATGCCCTGTCGTCATGCTTATTTTCGGGAGCTTCTCTGAAGGTCTCGGAGCCTTCGGCAGTCTTACCCTGGAAAAGTATACGCAAGCCTACACCGATCCCACTTTTGCCAGCATCATTGTCAATACGGTCATATTCACCATCGGGTCCGCCTTTGTCGCTACCAGTTTGGCCCTGTTCCTGGCCTATCTGAATACCCGAACCAACATCCCGTTCAAATTCCTGTTCCGGATCATCTCCATCATCCCGATGATGATTCCCCATATCCTTTTCTCCGTCAGCTGGGTTCTTCTCCTAAACCCCTCCAATGGTATGATCAACCTGTTTTTGCAAAAAATATTCTCTCTGGAGGGTTCTCCCTTCAACATTTACACGCTGCAGGGAATGATCCTGGTAGAAGGACTGCTGGATCTGCCCATCGCCTATCTGATCCTCGCTCCCGCCATGGCGTCCTTCGACGTTTCCTTTGAAGAATCTTCCAAGGTCTGCGGAGCATCAAACCTGCGAACGCTGACCAGAGTGACGCTGCCTGTTCTCAGACCCGCCATCCTGGCCTCCTTCATACTGGTCATCGTCCGGAGCCTGGCGTCCTTCGCCGTTCCCTCCGTCATCGGCATGCCGGGACGGATATATGTGCTGGCAACTCATATTTACCGTATAATCGCGACCGGTTTTGCCGTGGACTATGGCATGGCGGCAGCGGTGGGCATGAGCGCCCTGGCCGCGTCCATTACACTCATTTACCTTTATCGATACCTGACCTCGGAAAGCGAGAAATACGTGACGATCTCAAGCAGGGGATATAAACCTTCTGTGGTCGACCTTAAGAACGCCAAATATCCCCTTTTCGGAATTGTCGGCATCCTTTCCTTTGTTTTGATCGTGCTGCCGGTCATGGTCCTGTTTTATATTTCTCTTGTTCCCTACTCCATGGTGCCGAGTGCGAAGGCCTTCTCCATGATGAGCTGGAGGCACTGGATAGAAGTGCTGGGAGATCCCATCTCCTTGCTCTCCTTGAGAAACAGCGTTTTTCTGGGCATAGTTGGAGCATCGCTGGGTGTGATACTTTCTGTCTTCGTTGCCTACGTTATCGTTAAGATCCGTACCCACGCATCAGGCCTTCTGGAATCTTTAAGCTTTCTTTCCTTTTCCTTTCCCGGGATCGTCGTCGGTGTGGGCTTTATGTGGTTTTTTGTCCAAACGCCTCTGTATGCCACGATCTGGGCGCTTTTGATCGGGTATATCGCCACATATCTTCCTTACGGGATTCGACCGCTCACGAGTGCCTTTGTTCAGATCCATAGCCACCTGGAAGAATCGTCCAGGGTCTGCGGCGGGGGAACTCTCTATACATTGCGCCGGGTTGTCATACCCTTGCTGATTCCAGGCGTTGTATCGGCATGGATTCTGATGGCCACCATGTTTGTTCGGGAATTGACACTCTCGGTTGTGCTCTCTAGGCCGGGAACAGAAGTCCTGGCTGTGCAAATCTTCCGTTTTGCCGAAGACGGTTTGTGGGGGCAGCTCTCCGCTCTGGGAATTATGATGATTTTTATCTCCACAACCCTGGTTGTTATTGCTTCCTTGATCGGGGCAAGGCTGACGAAAGTGGAAACTGTCAGCCAATAGAGAAGTGTAGATTACAGAAATATCTGGTTATGATCCCCACTTTGAAAACTTTTATGCTAGGAGTTTGTCGGTCTTGCTGATGTTCTGTCCCGCTCAGAGTGAGCGATATTTTTGCTCTGTGCCGCTCAATACAGCAGTTTCTTTTGAAATTGGTGAGGAGGCAATGCCAGAGGGAACCCAGGTGACACTCTATCTCAATACCGATCAGATCATTGGACTCACTAATTGAGCCTCTGCCACGCAAAAGAACGTCCCCCTGGCCCCCGTGCCACAGACACAAGATGCAATAAGTTTCCTGATTTCTTTCTACACTTTTCCAATCTTAAATGCTGAGCCGATAGCCTCTCCAAGGCGATGGTATTTCATTGTACCAGGGGTGTAGATAAGTGGATCAATCTTTTCTGGATCTGCCTTTCCATCTGTCAGGCAATCTTCAGATATGTATGTTTCAATAATTTCACCCACAACCAAGGTATGGCTCCCTACATCTAAGTAATGGATAGCCTTGCACTCCAGATTTAGTGGGCATTCTTGAATGAGAGGGGCTGTTTTAAGTTCTCCATAGAAGGTTTTAAATATTTGTGACTTGTCGTTCTTTTTTCCGGAATAGACACCGCAATAATCAGTCTTTTTGACCATGTCACAGGACGGAACATTAACTGAAAACGTTCCGTTTTCTCTAATTCCTTCAAGTGTATATCGGTCTTTATGGATGGCAATGGAAACAGCCGGGGGTTTGTGTGCTGCAATCCCACACCAGGCAGCGGTCATAAAATTTGGTTTTTCATTTACTTTTGCCCCCACTAAAACCGCAGGCATGGGGTAAAGCAGTGTCTGTGGACCAAATTTGATTTTATCCATTTTGTTTCTCCCTTTTTAGTTTGCACATTTGAATGTTGAGTTGTAACTACTCAGGTATCTTGCCACAGGCACCAAGCCTTTCGGCCGTGAGCCCTTCGGCTGCGAGCTCAGGGTCGAGCGGCTCAAGGCCGAACGGACACCAAGACTATAGAATTATTCTTTACTATAGCTTTTTTAATGCATGGAACATTGAAATTAATGAGAAAACTCCGTTATTCAATTTATATTTATCTCCTCTTTGGGTCTTTTTGGCTTGGTGGCTGAATAGTTACGTTGAGTTTAACTATAGAGGAGAAAAATGCAAGCAATAAAGAGGATGAATATTTTTAAACTACAAGGGCAGCTAAAGATGAGTTTGGTGTCACGGAAACTTCACATATCTTTTGGGTGATATTTTTTGTGGAATAAGATATATTGCTTAATTCAGTTAAGATATGCGTGTTCTGTGCGAATTGAATAGTGCCTCTTCAGCATCACATCACGCATGTCATCAAGAATCTTATTTGACATAGATTTTTTCCTATTTTATCGTTTTTTTTATCAGAAAGAGTGTACTACTATATTGAATATTGAAAGCAAGCTAAATTGCCTGTTTGTCCATTCAATATCAGGATATCAGGCAAAATTGCCTTATACGTAAATGTTAGCCAGACGAAAGGCCGATGGAGGAACTGGAAAGGCTCCTCTAGCGAGGATGCGATGACGCAACCATTCGAGACGACGTTCATTCTGTTTGCGGACATGCTGGGCTTTGCGGCTCTCGTCGAGAGGGAGGGTGACGAGCTCAACGAACTTAATCCGATCTTTACCGGCGTTGAACTGTATTCGCCATCCCCTGCGGAAAGTCTGCTTGGATACCACTTTATCAACTTTCATCGTTGCCTCAACCAGGCTCGCGTGCGCCTCCAGGAGATGGGCGCCGGTACCGCAATTGTATTTTCCGACTCGGCATTTTTCCGAATAGAGACGCTCGATAATGCGATTCACCTCGCGCGCACGCTGATGTTCGAACTCGTCACCAGTGAGACGCCTGTCCGCATGGGTCTTGCCCGCGGCTCGTACCGTATGCTGCGATTCCTCACGGACTCGTCCGCTCATGTGTCCTTTCACATGTCGCAGTTCCTAGGAACCGGTATCGTCCGTGCGCACCAGACCGAACGTTGCGGCGTCCCGGGCCTGAGAATCCTGCTGCATCCAGACCTCGAGCCCTTGCTGGATAAGAAGGACTTGCGAATCGTTCCTGTGAAGCCCAGCGAGAAGATGCGGCTGAATGTCCAATCTGAAGTCAACTACCTAGACGCAACAGACAATCATTTGGGTCAAGATTTCGAGGATTGCATTCAGTTCGACTGCTTGCGATGGATGATGGGCGTCACGGATGAACAGCTTCAATACCATTACGTCGAGACATTCAATGCCTGGAACATAATGCGCACACAGCTCGGGCGCGCTCCGTATCCATGGGAGAAGTTCTTGGATCGTGACGAATACGACTACACGCATGGATTCGTGAGCGACCTTCGGCAAGTTAATGACGTACGGCCGGCTAACAACGGCTTGCACCCGACGGCGCTGGACGCGGTCCCGCAGCGCCGCGGGTGAAGCCGATCGTTATGAGGAGATAGGAATACGGAACAGTTCGTAAAAACATACGCTTGGCTTTTAAGCCTTGTTCCATTAGCGGGACTCGTGCTTGGAATCTGGCAAATCCTTCGCTCACGTCGGAAAGCCCGTTGGGGCAAGGTTAAGACGATGTGCGTTTTCACACCAAATACTGTGGGAAACGGCGTTGGTGTTGCGCAGACCGGGCCAGCTTCGTTATTGGTGGAGGCGGTCAACCACGGACCAGGAGAGGTCACGATCATCGCCTTGAAGGGCCGATACAAAGATGGGAGTATAAACGACATAACCCTACGAACCACAGGCCACAAACTCAGGCAGGGCGACCGTTTTGAGAGAGCTATTAT
>Ga0114919_10003519_pt1 | contig 12627 bp, 9 predicted proteins | sample BlataG_FD_88682 | JGI IMG/M metagenome (GOLD analysis project Ga0114919, IMG submission 88682) | Deep subsurface microbial communities from Black Sea to uncover new lineages of life (NeLLi) - Black_00105 metaG | ecosystem: Environmental > Aquatic > Marine > Oceanic > Sediment | place: Atlantic... | reverse complement strand
TCCATCGTGGCGGCGCTGGGCGCCTGGTCGATGAGCTCGCCGGCCGACCGCCTCAGTATCCGTATCGACACCAACAGCAGCAGGGCCGACATCACCACCGCAAAGGCCGGGTCCAGGAACCGCCAGCTCGGCCCGCCCACCAGCGCACCGAACATGCCCACCGCCGCGGCCACCGAAGAGAACGCGTCGCTGCGGTGGTGCCACGCGTTGGCCTCCAGCGACAGGTCGCCTTCCCGCTTGGCCACCCGATGGGTCACGCGGAACAGCCCCTCCTTTGCCGCCACCGAGATGAGCGCCGCGGCGAACGGCACGGCCGGGCGGAGCGCGCTGTCGACGTGACGGTGCAGGAACTCGTGCAACGATTGGAGAGCGTCTATCGCAATGAACACCGCCGCTCCCGCAAGGGCCACCCCCACACCCATCGCCACGAGCGTGGTTATGCGCCGGTGGCCGTAGGGATGCGTCGGGTCGGCCGGGCGAGACGAGTAACGCAGGCCCGTCAGCACGGCGAGGTCCGTTATCAGGTCGGCCCCGCTGTGCAGCCCGTCGGCAAAAAGTGTCTTGCTGGCGAACACCACGCCGACAGCAACCTTGGCGACGGCGAGCACGGCGTTGACGACCAAGCCAAGCCATGTGACGCCGCGCGGGCCCAGCCTTTGGCCGCGGGCCGCGCCTCCCTCGCCACCGATAGCCGAGGCGGTGTCGGCGGGCTGGTCGGTCACGGCTTGAGGGCTTCCTGAAGGGCCAGCACGGCGTAGGCGGTGACGAGGTTTGCGTCGCCCTCGAACCAGCGGTCGGCGGGGTTGATCCACGAGCCGTCCTCTGCGACGCGCTCGGCGAGAGCATCGATCAGCTCGTGCCGCCAGTTGTGTTCCTCACCGTCGGCGGAGGCGATGGTCGGCTCGCCCCACGCCCGCAGGGCCTTGGCCATCGCGTGATAGTAGTAGTACAGCCCCTGGCCGGACCGCTCGTAGGGCATGTTGGGATTGCTGTCCAGCCGCCAGTACCGGCCGATCCAGTCCAGCGCCGCCCGCACGCGCGGGTCCCGGCGGGACAGGTCGGCGTACAGCAGGCTCTTGAAGCCCACGTACGTCATCGAACCGTAACTGCGGAGCCCGCGCCCGCCCGGGCCCGGGCCGGCTTTGGACTCGCCCCGCGTCAGATCGCCCCGCACGGCCGGTGCATAAACGAAGCCCCCATCGTTACTTCCAGCCGCCGCCCAGGCGGAGGTGTTGGACTCGCTGCGGTTCTGCGTGCGGGCGACGAACGCCAGCGCCCGCTGCATGGCCGGGTCGTCGCCGGAGACGCCGGCGTCGTGCATAGCCTGCATCCACATGCCGACGCTGGACAGGTCTGGCCGGCCGTGCTCGCCGTAGCCGACGCCCCCGCTGAAGGGGTGGTCGTCGGAGACGACGTCGCCGTCGGCCGTCTGCGAGCCCGGAAGTATTTGCAGGCCCCGGAGATACATCACCGCCTGCTCCAGCGACGACGCCAGCGAGGGGTCGTCGGCCGCCGCCAGGACCATGACGGCCACCGCAGTGGTGTAGTTGGCCTTGCCCTGGGCGGGGTCGTATATGCCGCCGTCTTCCTGCTGGTAGCCAAGCATAACCGCAAGCGCACCACGGACTTGCGGGCTGGAAACGTCGAGCCGCGGGTCCTGTAGGACGGCCTTGAGCGCCAGGCCCGTAAGTGCAGGCTGCATCTGACGTTGGTCGCCCATGGACCACCCTCCGTCATCGTCGCGATGGGTCAGCAGGTAATCCACGCCGCCCGCGATGAGCCTCTCAGCCAGGCGGGCGTGGTCCGCATCGAGCGGTTCACCGGCGGGGGCCGTTCCGGCGGCGCGCCCGTCGCCGGCGTCCGAGGGCGTTTCGCCTGCCGGCTGCGTGCCGTCGCTGCCCACGGCTTGCCCTGGGCTGCCGTTTTTTGCCGGGCCTTGCCGGCCGTTGCCGGTGGTGACCTGTCCTGACTCGCTACACCCGCCGGCCAGGACGATTCCCACCAAAATCAGCACGATCGGAACTCGCACGAGCACGTTCATTGCCACTTTTCCCTTGACACAAGTAATCCGTCGGCCGTCGCCAAATGCGGCGCGACCGCACCGCGCGTGCCGCCCTACCGGCCCCGCTGCATCATGAAGAACGTCAGCGCCATCACCTGAAGCACGCCCGCCACCGTCGCCCACACCTGCGCCTCGGCCATCGAGTTGTCCACGGGGCGGAGTATCTTCACGAACGTCAGCGCCAGCGCCAGCAGCGCGAGCATTTGTATTATACCGGCGATGAGCTTGGTGACTGAGAACTCTTCGGCCTGGTCCTGGCGCGCCATTTGCCGGACCTGCTGGAGTATTTCGCGGCGGACGGAATCAGGCGAACCGGCGTCGGGGGGGGCGGGGGTGTCCAGGATGTCTGAACTGTACTGGGAATTCATGTCGCGCTCCTGCGGCTGATGCTCCGGGGAACTTGCCGTTACTGCCGCCGTCTCGGGCGGCTCGTCGGCCAGCTCATCGATGAGTTCGTCGTCTGCTGCGCGGTCGGGCACGTCGTCCTCTGCGGCGTGGATTGGATCGACATACTGCGACTCCGCAGCCGCTTGCGCCCGGGCGGCACGTTCGACGCCGCCGCCCATGCGGGGGTGTCGCGGGCCTGCCTGGCGGAGGATTACCCGCGCCGCCTCCACGAGGTTGCGAACGGTGAAGTCCGCCTGGACGCTCTCTTCGTCGGCCTCGCCGGGCATCGTCTCGTGCGGCTTGCGGACGCGGATCGTCCGGCAGCCTGCCCGCTGGCCTGCCTCCACGTCGCGAGGACGGTCGCCCACCATCCAACTCTCGGACAGGTCGATATCCATGTCCTCAGCCGCTTGAAGCAGCATGCCGGGCTTGGGCTTTCGCAGGTCCGACTCCACGGCGTAGGCCTCCACCGACCCATCGGGATGGAACGGGCAGTAGTACACCTCGTCGATGCGGGCGCCCTTGCTTGCCATCATCTCCAGCAGGCGGTCGTGGATCTTATTGAGCGTCTCTTCGGTCAGCAGGCCCCTGGCTACGCCCGACTGGTTCGTGACGACCACCACGAGGTACCCCGCCTGCATGAACGTCTTGACCGCCAGCTCGACACCCGGCAGCGGCCGGACGGAGTCCGGGTCGGTCAGGAAGCCGGGATCCTCGATCAGCGTGTTGTCCCTATCAAGAAAAACGGCTTTGTTGGCCATGCGTTCGCTCTCCTGGTTCTCGCGCTGCCGGGCGGGTCACGACGACTTGGCCGAGTCGCCGCCGGCTAGAATCCGTTCAATGATGGCCGTGGTCGATTGTCCTTCGAACAGGTCCAGCGTCACCACCTTGCCGCCGCAGGCCTCGACTATTTCCCGCCCGACGACGACGGGCGTCGAGCCGCCCTTGGCGAGAATGTCCGGGGCGAGCAGCTCCAGCAGGCCCTCGGGCGTGTCCTCATCGAAGATCGTCACGTAGTCCACGCACTCCAGGGCGGCGAGCATCTCGGCCCGCTCGTCCTGGCCTATCACGGGCCTGCCGGCGCCCTTGAGGCGGGCGACGCTGTCGTCGGAGTTGAGCGCCACGACCAGGCAGTTGCCCAACTGCCGCGTCTGCTGGAGGTAGCGAACGTGCCCCATGTGCAGCAGGTCGAAACACCCGTTGGTGAACACAACCGTCTCCCCGCCGGCCTTGCGGCGGGCAAGGTCGCGGGCAAGCGACTGCCGGTCGACCACCTTGTGCGTCCGCAGGCCCAGCAGGTGGTTGAGCTCATCGACGACCTCCTGCCGGGCGATGGGCACGAAGCCGAACCGCTCCACCTCAAGCCCGGCCGCCACGTTGGCAAGCTCCACGGCCATGGCCAGCGGGCTATCAGCCGCAAGCGCCACCGCAAGGGCAGCAAGAACAACGTCGCCCGCGCCGGAAACGTCGTAAACGCTCCGTGGATGGCTGTGGGGGAAGTGCCTGGCCGACCCGTCGGCCGAGGCCAGGAAGGCGCCTTCCTTGTCCAGCGTGATGACGACGTGCTGAGCCTCGGCCACGGCCAGCAGCACACCGGCAGCGGCGGTGAGTGACGCGTCGTCGGTAATCTGCATGCCGCTTGCGACTTCCGCCTCGTAGCGGTTGGGGGTCAGCAGCGTCGCGCCGCGGTATCGGCTGTAGTCCTCGATGCAGGCCGGGTCTACCACAACCTTCAGCCCGGCTGACTTCGCCATGGCGATCAGCCGCGGAGTTTCGGCGTCGCCGAGAACGCCCTTGTCGTAGTCTTCCAGTGCGATCGCGCCGGCCTCGGCCAGGCTGGCGATGACCGCCTCGCGGAGCTTGTCGCGCGTCGCCTCGCCCAGGGGCGCCGGCGATTCCTGATCCACGCGGAACATCTGCTGGGCGTGGCGGTGCTGGGCCAGCCCCACGTAGCGGGTCTTGACCGTCGTGGGCCTGTCGTCATCCCGCACGAATGTGTCGGTGACGGCCCCGGCCGCAGCCAGCAGGCCGGCCAGCTCCGCCCCGCCGTCGTCGTCGCCGATTACGCCGAGGCACACGGCCGTGCCGCCCAGCGCCCCGATGGCCGCCGCGACCCGCCCCGCCCCGCCGACGATGGACTCATTCCGCACGTGACGCAGGATGGGCACGGGGGCTTCGGGGTTGATCCGCTCGACGTCGCCGTAGACGTAGCGGTCCAGCATGAAATCGCCCACGAGGACCACCCGCGGCGAACCCAGCCGCCCGATCTGCTCGATAAGGTCCTGCATGATGGGCGATTGTACAGCCGGGAAGGAGGAGAAAGCAATCGCGGGTTGAAGGACATCGCCAATGTCTAATGACTAATGACTAATGTCTAACTGCGGAGGAATGCTAAATGCCAAAAGACAAATGCTAAATGAAGAGAGGCAGGCCGTGCCGGGCAGGGAGCGGGCTCACTTACGCCCCTGTTGGGAGCAATTGAGTTACCCAAAGGGGACGCCCGCACCTTCTGCGCGGCGGATATCCTCATCCGCCGCGTTCTTGGGCGGCCATGCCGACTAATTCTTGTTGTATCCAAACTCCCTTGTGCAAAGAGCGTTCTTCCAGTGGGCCTCCCTCTCAAGAACATACTCATTTCTTGCCTTGATATCACAGACCTCGATGATCCCGAACTGAAAGTTGTCGGCGTAAGACTTCCCCTTCGTCTTCAGCACATCTCGCAATTCCTTATTACCCGCATGCCCGTTCTTCGCGTAGCTCTCCCACCGTCTCCATATCCCGCCCTCTCCTTGGGCACTGCCCACATATTGCTTTCCGTTCTTCGTATCCACCACGACATAGACGCCAGCGACGCTGCCCAAGGCAGCTTTCCACGACGCAACGGACTCCCTGACGACCGTCCTCAGCAGGCTCCAAGAGAGCAGAACCGCATGGTATCCGGGAAACTCGCCCACACTCATCTTTCTCGGCAAGATCTCATCAACCACAAGCTGGTCGATGTACTTCCATCCCTGTAAATAGGATGCTCTAAAGGTCCTCCGAAAGCTGATAACAGCTCGGCCGGTAAGGTGCGCCAGGCCTGGGACCTCTGACGTGGCATAGACGTAACGCGTCTTTCCCTTCTGATTCCGTTTCGACACGCTATGGACTTGGTAAACGCCAGCAAATAGCCAGCGGTCCCCGCCCAAGCCGATCAGCGACAGAACGTGATCACACTCGAAGTTCTTCTGGTTCTGGTCCTCCTGCCATTCCCTGAACGAGCCGTCAAAGAAGGCGTCGAGCGGCTTTGGGTTCTTGCCCGTGGCGCAATGTATCTTGAACTTCTTTAGGTCGATCTTTTTCAGGTCAATCAAGTCGGCAAGCTTCAGCATCTCCGGCTCCTTTCATTCATCCCCAGCCCGTAGAGCGGGGCTACTCCGCTGCCTCGTCACCCTCTTCTGCCGGTTCGGGCTCCTGCGGGGCGAGGGCGGCGATTTTGGCGACCAGTTCGTATCGGCCGTCCACGACGGTCATCAGCACCATCAATTGTCGCAGCGGCCTGTCGAAGTTAAGCCCGGCCAACTTGACCGCGTCCTTCTGCGTGGTGACCAGGACCTCGGCGTCCGTCGAGTCGGCCAGCTCGTTGATCTGCTCGACGGTCTTGTCGTCGTATACGGCGTGGTCGTCGTAGGCCACCTCCGCGAGCGCGCACGCGCCGACCTGCCTGACCGTGCCGAAGAACCCCACCGGGTTGCCCAGCCCGCAAAAGGCCACCACCCGCTTGCCGGCCAGTTCGCTCACGTCCAGTCGCTCGCCGCGTTCGTCCAGCAGGCCCACGGGCCGATGGGCCGAGGCGTGCATCGACGCGCCGGGTGCGTACTCCTTCAGCTTGCCGCGGAGGTCGGCCAGCTCGTCGGGGCTGATCTGGTCGCTGCGTGTGATGACGACTGCGTGGGCGTCCTTGAGCGCCGCCGGCCGCTCCCGCAGCAGCCCGCGCGGCAGCACGTAGCCGTAGCCGAACGGGTTGGTCGCGTCGATCAGGACGATGTCCAGGTCGCGTTTCAGCCGGCGGTGCTGGTAGCCGTCGTCCAGCACGACCACGTCCGCGCCGGCGACGACGGCCGTCTTCGCCCCGGCGACGCGGTCGGCATTGACCACGACCCTACAGTCGCACAGTTGGCTGAGCATCTCGGCCTCATCGCTCTTGCCCTCCCGCGCCTTGTACCCGCGCGTGACGATGGCCGGGCTCGCTCCGACGGCGGCGAGCTGCTCGACGACCCACGCGACCATGGGCGTCTTTCCCGTGCCGCCGGTGGTGATGTTGCCGACGCAGATCACGGGCACGTCGGCCTGGCGGGACCTGTAGATGCCAGTGCGGTAGTTCCACCGCCGCCAGGCCATCATGTCGCCGTAGGATCGGCCGGCCATCCACAGCCAGGGCCTAAGCCACGCCCCCCTCCGGCCTCCGCGGCCGGCCATGATTTCGCGTATCTCGGATTCCTTCATAACTTCACGAATAGTCTACCGGCCCGTCCGGCAAGGCTGAACAGCAAATGCCGAGTCCTTAACGGACTCAAATCCGAAATTCGAAACTCGAAATTCGAAACAAGCACGAAAAACGAAACTCTAAATCCGAAGCAAATGCCAAATGCTAAATTCCAAATGCTAAACTTCCGCCGCCGCTACATCAGACTGCACTCGGAGCAGGTGTGTTTCGTGTTTCGTGCTTTGAGCTCCGAGCTTTGAATTTGTCTCGTATTTCGAATTTCGTGCTTCGAATTTGTCTCGTATTTCGAATTTCGTGCTTCGAGTTTGTCCGGCATTTCGAGTTTCGGATTTCCGGCGCGCCCCAGGCGCGCCGGCTACATGGCCGCGATGATGGCCTCGGCCATTTCCCTCGTGCCTACGGCTGACGGATCGTCGCGGTGGGGCTTCATGTCGTAGGTGACTTTTTTGCCCTCGGCGATGACGGCGGCGACGGCCCGTTCGAGCGTGTCCGCGGCGGCGCGTTCGTCCAGGTGCCGCAGCATCAACATGCCCGACAGTATCAGCGCCGTCGGGTTGACCTTGTTGAGGCCCTTGTACTTCGGGGCCGAGCCGTGCGTGGCCTCGAAGACGGCCCCATTCTCGCCGATGTTCGCACCCGGCGCGACGCCCAGCCCGCCGACCAGCCCGGCGCACAGGTCCGAAACGATGTCGCCGTAGAGGTTCGGCAGCACGAGCACGTCGTAGAGCTCAGGCTTCTGCACGAGCTGCATGCACATGTTGTCGATCAGCCGCTCCTCGTACTCCACGTCCGTGTACTCAGCCGCGACGGACTCGGAGACCTCCTTAAACAGCCCGTCGGTGTGCTTCATTATGTTGGCCTTGTGAACGGCGGTGACCTTCCGCCGCCCGTTCGCGCGGGCGTAGTCGAAGGCGAACCGCACGATCCGCTCGGTGTTTTCCACGCTGATGGGCTTGATGGAAACGCCCGTGGTGGCCGGGCCCGTGCGAATGTGGCGGTCGGTCGCCACGCGGTTGATCTCCGCGATAAGCTCCGCCGTGACCGGCTCGCCTTTGGCGAACTCCACGCCGGCGTACAGGTCCTCGCAGTTCTCGCGGACGACGACGAGGTCGATGTCCTCGTATCGGCTGCGGACGCCGGGGTAGCTCTTGCACGGCCGCAGGCAGGCGTACAGGTCCAGCGTCTGCCGCAGCAGCACGTTCACCGAGCGAAAGCCCGTGCCGATGGGCGTGGTGATGGGGGCCTTGAGCGTCACGTCGGTGGCGCGGACGGAGTCGATGGTGGCCTCTGGCATGGGCGTGCCTTCGGCTTCCATCACGTCCAGGCCGGCTGGGCGCACCGTCCAATCGATGCTGCCGGCCCCGTCGGCCTTGTCCAGTGCGGCGTCTACGCAGCGGCGGGCGGCATCGGCCAGCTCGGGCCCGACACCGTCGCCGGTAATGAGTGTTGCCGTGTGCGTTGCCATCTGCGGGGGTCCCTTACTACTGGTTGAGCAATACTGTTTCGGTCAGACCGGCCCGACATGCTAGCCGCTGCGGGCGGATCAGACAAGACGCTGCCCCCGCGATGGCCGCTGGCGTATCCGACCACGTTTGGGAGATTAAGGATATTGTGGGGCTGCTAGGCTGAGTAGAACTTTTCGTCGCTGACCCCATCTGCGGGCGTTAGGTTGAATCTACGACGCGCCGCGTCGATATAACACCGATCCACGTCAGCAGTCCTGCTTTTCGCCGGGAATGGATACTTGCGCCCGTCAGCCGCCAGGAAAAGCCAGTGCTTCTTGCCGCGTGCCGTTTCAATACCAAAAGCTTTGAACATCCTGACGACATCTTTGAACTTGGAGGCCCCTGGTTTCTTCATTGGGCTTACGCTAGCGCGTAATCCATGTGGTGAGTTGCCGTTGTTCGCCTACGGTGGGCATGCTCGTCTCGCCGTGCTTCTCGGCGCTCAACCCCTTGGGCAAATTTTTCCCAGCGATCTGCTGGCGCTGGATGCAGGACCTTATCAATCGTACCGTCCGCCAGTGCCGCAACAATCAGCTCACCCACAAGCTCATCCAGCAACCTCACGGCTTCCAGCGCGCTGCGCCCGACTGCTACGACATCTAGCTCCAGGCAATGCGCAACAAAATGCCCAGGCTTATCGGCCGATGAATAGATCAAGGCGCGCAGCGGAAGTCTGCGCGTCTCGCCGGGGCCTTCCGTGGCCGAGCAATCGTCGGTGAATTCGGACATTACGCCCGGCCTCCTAACATGTGTCCCAATCTCAGCATATCATTATACCACAGAATCTAGTACGAACAACTCGTATCAAAGGTTTTCATCGTCCTGATTCTGCTGTGACCTTGAGGCCGGATTGTCAGCATCGTGAACCGCTTGTCAAGCCCCAGAGGATTCTGGCCCCCGATCTCTCGAACTGACCCACTACCCGAACGTCGGCGTGCTTGACAACGCCCAGCCGTTGGTGAGAAGATACCGCCCGGAACGTCAACGGCACGGACGCCAGGCCGGCCCGACGGATCGGCCAGCCGGCCCCATGCCCAAAGGGCGCACCCCGCGGCCGAAAGCGCAGAGGCTCACCGGGTGCATCAAGCCCACTTTTCGAGGTTTGCAGGACGATGATTGAGGTCCGCAATCTAACCAAGTGGTACGGCCGAGTGCTCGCCGTGGACAATATCTCCTTCGAAGTCGCCGTCGGGCAGGTGGTGGGCTTTCTGGGACCGAACGGCGCCGGCAAGAGCACGACGCTGAAGATTCTCACGTGCTATCTGCCGGCCACCGGCGGGCGGGTGAGCGTGGACGGGCTGGACGTGCTGGCCGATTCCCTCGCCGTCCGCCGCAGGATCGGCTACATGCCCGAACGGGTCCCCCTTCCCGGCGAAATGCGCGTCCGTGAGTACCTCACGTATCGCGCCGCCCTGCGAGACATCCCGGTCAGCCGGCGACGGGCAGCCGTCGACCGGGCAGCCGAGCGCTGCTGGCTGAGCACCCCGGAGGACATGACGCGCCGCCGGCTGGACCAGCTCTCCCGCGGGTATCGCCAGCGCGTGGGCCTGGCGGAGGTGCTGCTGCCCGACCCGCCCGTGCTGGTGCTTGATGAGCCGATGATCGGCCTGGACCCCGCGCAGATCCGCGCCATGCGCGAGCTCGTCACCGCCCTCGGCGCCGACCACACGGTGATCCTGTCCAGCCACATCCTGGCCGAGGTCGAGCAGACGTGCAGCCACCTGGTCATCATCGCCGGCGGGCGAATCGCCGCAACGGGCACGCCCGCCGAGCTCCGCCGGCGCGTGGTCGGGCCGAGCAGGATCATCGCGGAGTTGAAGGGCGCCGAGCCGGATGAGCTGGCCGCAGCCGTGGCGGCCTTGGACGGCGTCAGCGACGTACAGCACGCCCGGGCCGGCAAATGGACCCGCCTGACGATATCCGGCGATGACGAAAGCGACGCGCGGTCGGCCGTGGCGGCACTGGCGGCCGAGAAGGGCTACCCCCTCCGCGAGCTGCGTCGCGACGTGGCGTCGCTGGAAGAGTTCTTCGTGCAGATAACCTACGATCAGAGCATCACTCAGGCCCGGCGCGAGCCGGCCTGAGCAGACGGGCCTCCCTATGCGAAAAACGCTGATCATCGCCCGGCGCGAGCTGCTGGGTTACTTCGTTTCGCCGCTGGCCTACGTGGTCGGGGCGATGTTCCTCGCGGCGAGCAATTTCTGGTTCTTCCACAGAATCTTTCTGCCGGGCCAGGCCGCGTCGATGCGCCCGCTGTTCGAGTCGATGGCGTACCTCATGGTCGTCGCCCTGCCGCTGCTGACGATGAGGCTGATCAGCGAGGAATACCGTAGCGGCACGATAGAGCTGCTGATGACCGCGCCGGTGACCGATGCGCAGGTGGTGATCGGCAAGTTCATCGGCGTGGTGGGCTTCTTCCTGGCGGTGCTGGCCACGACGCTCGTGCCGCTGATGCTGATGGTAGTGTTCGGCCGGCCGGACGCGGGGCTGGTCATCATGGGCTACGTCGGGCTGATCCTGCTGGGCTCGGCGTTCCTGGCGGTGGGCCTGTTCGCCTCGGCCACCACGGAGTACCAACTGGTGGCGGCGATAGTGGCCGGCGCGATTCTCTCGGCGCTGGTGTTCCTGCCCGGCGCGGTGGTCGCATACGGCCACGGGCCGTGGAGCCGCCTGGCCGCCCGCGTGAACCTGATGACGTACTTCAAGGACTTCGCCCGCGGCATCTTCGACACCCGCGGCGTGATCCTGCTAGGGACGGTAACGGCGCTGTTCCTTTTCCTGAGCGTCAAGACACTGGAATCCAAGCGATGGCGGTAGATTCGTCCACCAAGCCCGGCCGTGATGGCCCGCAACTGCTCGCGCCCGCCCGCGCGAGGGCCGCGGGAATCGCCTCGATCGTCGCGTCGCTGGCGGCAACGGTCGCCCTGGCCGCGGCGATCATGGGTCCGCCCGGCGACTCACCGGCCGCCGCGGCGACGGCCCTGATCTGGCTGGTGATGTTCATCGCCGCCATCGCCGTCGCCCAGCGCCTGATGGCCGGCCGGCAGTGGGCCCAGCAAGCGCTGCTGGCGTTCTGGGAACTGCTTGGGATCGCCTCGGTGTGCGTGCTGCTGGGCGGAGCGATGTACGGGAATGAGCAGGGGCTGGCGCTCGGCGGCGTGGCGGGGTGGCTCGTCGCCGCCGTTGCGCTCGTCGCGGCGGGGTTGGTGTCGGGGCTGCTGATAGCGGCGTCCCGCGCCGGCTCGCGGCAGAGGTACGGTTCGATAGTCACCACCTCGGTCGCCATCGCGGTAGCCGTCGTGCTGGCGGTGAATATCGTCGCCCAGCACGACTACGTCCGCACGTCGGTGGAATCGTACGGCGTGTACCGCCTGGCCGACCGAACGCGCGGGGTCATCGACGGCCTGGACCAGCCGGTCAAGCTCACGTGCGTCTACGCCGCCGACGAGAGCGGGGCCTACGGCGAACGAACGTTCGAGCTGCTGGAGGAGATGGCCGACTACGCCGCGCGGCGCGGCAAGCAGCTCCAAACCGCCAGCGCCGACACCGAAAGCGAAAAACGCGACGTGCTGCGCGATCTCAGCGACAAGATAAGCGCCGGCGCCGGCCACCACATCGACTACCTGCGGAGCTTCATCGCGGACTCACCCGCCCTGGTCGCGGAGATGCGGGCGCAGGCCGACGTGTGGTCCGCCCTGCCGGCGGGCGCTTACGTGTACCAATGGCCCGTCGCCGACGACGCGCGGGCCCTGGCCGCCTACGCCGACCGCCTGGAGGCGCTGCGTTCCCGGTTGGCCGGGCAGGTCCCGGCCGGGCCGGGCGGACAGGTCGCCGCCGGCGCGGAAGTGCCGGACTACGCCGCCCTCGCCCGCGAGACCACCGCCTCCCTTGCCGCCGCGCGAAAGAGAATAGCCGACATCGCCTATGACCTACAGGCCATCCAGGCCGTTGCCGGCTCGGTCGCGGCCAATCGGCCCGGCGTGGTCGAGGGCATCGATCGCCTCGCCGCTGTCTGCCGGGCGATGACCCAGGCCGTCGGCTCGCCCGGCGACCCCGCCCCGGCCGATCCGCGGGCGCTGCTGAGCGAGTTCGTCGAGCGGGCCGGCCTGACGGTCCAGGGCGCCCAGGGCGCGGCGATCCTGCTGAGCGAGCTCGCCGGGCGGGAAAACCGCGACCGGCTGAGAACC
>Ga0114919_10003518_pt1 | contig 12629 bp, 8 predicted proteins | sample BlataG_FD_88682 | JGI IMG/M metagenome (GOLD analysis project Ga0114919, IMG submission 88682) | Deep subsurface microbial communities from Black Sea to uncover new lineages of life (NeLLi) - Black_00105 metaG | ecosystem: Environmental > Aquatic > Marine > Oceanic > Sediment | place: Atlantic... | reverse complement strand
GAATTTCGCACTGTAGTTTTACATTTTACATTTTGAGTTTTAACTTCCCTTATCTGTAGTTCCAATCCTGTTATCCTGTCCAATTCCTTTGTGTCTTCGTGGCAAAGAATTCCTCTCATTCCGGTCCGTAATATCGGCGAAAAACGTGCTCAAAAAGTGCGCATTTTTGCGCATATCTGGTCAACTTTTGTTAATTTTTGTCAATTTCTGTGCATTTCTGGTCAATTTTTGCTCACTTTTTACCGCTTTTTTCTTACCTATCTTACCCAAATCATACAATCCAACCCCCCAACCCGCGTTCTTGACTCAAAAACACGCTTGTTTCTCGAAATTCTGCGCATTTGATGTAAAAACTTGCGCGTTTTGTTCGAAAAATTTGCCCCTACCGCCCCATCTTAATGTAAAGGTCTCGCTTAACTTTGCCCGTTGAGGTTTTTACAAACTCGTCTATTTTTATCTCCAGATGATGCGATGACACCTTTTCGAAACCGGACAGCTGCCGACTTTTTCGCTGACATTCGTTGATATTCTGCCAGATGAGATTTTTAAGGACCTGTGGTTGTTTCACTAAATCAGAGTAGGAAAGATTGGTATTTGTCTCTATTGCGTCCCAGTTCGGTTGGACAATTGCTCTGACGGTTTCTTCTGTCTGCCCGACCGATTCTTCTTGTGAGTTCCCATTTTGCGAGTTCTTTGCAAAATGGGGTCTCTGCAAGCCGGGAACCACCAATACCTCTTTTACATACTGAGCCTGGGAAAGCACCGATTCAACGAGTTCGGGATTAACATTTTTGCCGCCCGGAAGCACAATCAGGTATTTCTTCCGCCCGGTAATGAAAAGGTATCCATTTTTGTCAAGGTAGCCCAGATCGCTGGTACGCAACCAGCAGATGCCCTTGTCGTCCGTTTTAATAACTGCGCCGGTAGCTGTGGGATTTTTATAGTAGCCCTTCATAATACAGGGCCCGCCGAGGACAATCTCTCCCTTTTCGCCGGGTTGCAGGAGTTGCTCTTTCTCGTTGATAATCTTCACCAGCAGGGTCGGAATGGGTTTACCGACAGAGCCCAATTTTCGTGGATTGCCGTTAAATCCGTAAACAGGTGAGTTTTCCGTAGTGCCGTAGCCCTCATACAGCAGCAGACCCCTTCTCCAGAACACGTCCAGCACCCACCTGGGAACAGGAGCTGCCCCTGAGATGCAGAACCTGAGGTTACGCCAGCCCTGCTTTTTTATCATTTCTTTTCCTACCAATTTCGGCAGATGGTTATCAAGCAGTCTAAAGAGCAGATTTTTTTCTTTCCGTCCAGCGAGATTCTCTTCAATTGTCTTGGCCATGACCGAAAAAATGGCAGGTGTTCCAATGAAGATGGTTATGTTTTTGTCCTTAATAAACTGGGATATTCGGCGGTATCTATTAGTATAGACGTTAGCTGCACCAACCCAAAGCGTAAGCAGTTTCGTAATGGTAAGGCCAAAAGAATGATGGGGCGGAAGAATGTGACCGAGCCTATCATTGCTGGTTACCTTCAGTTTCTCCAGGATACCCTGTATATTCGCGATAAGATTAGCGCCGGTCAGCTCGACTTCGCGGGGGTCACCGGTGGTGCCGGAAGTGCACAAAATTACTGCGGTGTCATCGGCTTTAATCTTGCTGTGGATTTTATTCAGCGATTGATTTGACTCGATACCATTCAAGTTAGTTCTTTCGTAGGTAGTCATTTCAATCAAACCCAGGCCTCGGCTGGAGGTAAACTCCCTTAGCTCCTGCCGGGAATCGACATCTCGATAATCATCGGCCATAACAATCAGACGAGAGTCTGTAGAGGTGATGTGTTTCTTTACAGCTTCTGCCGGCCTTTCCGGGTCTATCAGTACCGGCACGGCTCCGGAAAGGATAATCCCCCAAAAAGCCACATCCCAATCCACACGGTTCTTGCCCAGTATTGCTATTTTGTCTTTTGTCCGAATGCCTCTGGCCTGAATGAGCCATAGGGCAAAGTCTTGCGCCCTTGTTTTTAGCTGTTCAAAGGTAAGAGTTTCCTGCCGCTCTTTTCTGATGATTTCCAGGCACTGCCTGGCTGCCAATTCGGTCTGGAGGACGGATTTATTGAAAAGCTCTATTAAGGTTCCCAACGCCCCAGTTCCCATTTTTCTTTCTCCTTCCACCCTGGAGAGACTAATGCGGGCGGAGAAGCCAAAGTCATATCCTCAGATTTAACATTTTCAGAATATTCTATGATAGCGTATTGGCTTGTAAGAGACAATAAACCTCTATACACAACCTCGCCGTTTTTAGACCTTTTCTTCTGTTATCCTGAGGCAAAACCAAAGGATTCTCCCTACAACGAGAAATAATACCACAAGGCAGAGCAAGAAATGCTTCACTTCGCTTTGAATGGTAAATTGTTCTATCTTCTTACCAGAGCGACGGTTACAGCAATATTTGTTCAAAATTGGCCATTTCGGGCCATCCCTTTTGATTAAGATAGGTAATTTGGGCAAAAAAATTTGGAAAATTTTCAAAAAAATGCTTGCAAAAATCATTTTGGCGGTTATAATTAGAGGTGAGATTTATGGTTCTTTTCTTCTTTTTATAACATCTTGGTTTTGGTGAGACGGCAAAGATTTTCATAAGTTTGCACTATATTTTTTATGAAGCTGTCTCAAAAAGCTGGGGCTTCTGACGGCCCCAGCTTTTTTTATGCGTTTTGACCGGTTAAATCTGCCCACGGCTAAGCAAATCGGTCGGCAACAGATGTTCCACACGCAGCATCGGCCGGCTACTCAAAGTCGCGTTGAGAGAACTATTTGAACTCCGAGAAGTTTGGCCTTGACAATAATTTGTCCAAATAATAAAAACAGTAAAGGTCGCGAAAGAGAAAGTTGCTGGCAGCAGAAAAAGCTGCACTGATAAACAGGGATTTCGAGAAGTAAGGTGTTCAGCAGTAAAGCAATTATGCAGATACGAAGAAGGTTTAGCCGGTTAGAAGTAAAGATTGCTAATCGGACAAGCAAAAGGTTCCGAAGGGGCTTTACGTTAATAGAACTTTTGGTGGTAATTTCTATCATTGCGTTATTGATGGCGATATTGATCCCTGTACTAAGCAAGGTAAGGAGACAGGCAAAGGCGGTTGTTTGTCAGGTGAACCTGAAGCAATGGGGCCTTATCTGGTCGATGTATTGCGATGATAACAACGGCTATTTCAGTACTGGTATTGACGTTGGGTGGAAGCGCGGGCAATGGATAACAGTGTTGCGGCCTCAGTACGAGACGAAGTCGGATATTCTCCGCTGCCCGATGGCTATGAAACGGTTGGAAGGGAAAAGCCATGGCGGTCCGTTTAACACCTACGTTATGGGCGAAGGTGGGACAGGCGGGGACATACGTGAAGAAGCCAGCTATGGACAAAATAACTGGCTTTATCATTCACCTTCAGACGTTGACGAAATTCAAGGACGTCCGACTAAATGGAACTGGAGGACTGTTTACGTTAAAGGTGGAGACAAGATACCGGTGTTTACTGATACCATGTGGAGGGGAGGCGGCCCCTTCTACAAAGACAACAACAAGAGCTCCATCCGCATCGTACCTCCTGAGTCCAATGGTAAGTGGAATGATTATGACGCTGAAATGCACCATTTCTGTATCGACCGACACGGGACTGGGACAGTAAATTACGTTTTTTTGGACTGGTCGGTTAGAAAAGTAGAGCTTAAGGAGTTATGGAAGTTGAAGTGGCATCGCCAGTTCGACACAAACGGCGCCTGGACTATAGCCGGCGGTGTCAAGCCGAATGATTGGCCACAATGGATGAGAAAATTTAAGGACTACTGAAAAAGTACCGAACAATTCTATATCAACAAGGTGGTTGCTGGGCCAAAGCTGTATTGCTTCAAATGCGGTGTAAACTTTTTAATTGTGCGACTTTACGTTTATTAAGGCGGCCAAAAGGATATGTCTTAGTCTGTCAACACTAATGTTGTTGAGATAATCTTCAGTAAAATCCAACTTAAACCGGCCTCTGAAATTTCTGATTCGTCTTTTAAGCTCGTTCCTGCCCAAAGACGCGATTGTAGTTGCTGTTTGTTCGAAATATTTTACTGGAGCCATCGTCTTTACTTTTGAAAAACTATTGTTTTAAGTTGGGTTTGCCCAGTAAGTTGGCCTTGGTCTTACGGGGTTTCCACTGTTAATATCGCCTGTGGCGTTGAACTACTTTTGGGAGAAATTCTCTGCGGGGTGCTTAGGTGTCGAAATCGGCTCATTATCGGCTTAATTTTTTTCTGTCATTTTGCTGTTAGTCTGATAACTTTTGGTTATGAGGACGGAGAAGCTTCAATTTTACTTGCCGGCGGAGTTGATTGCCCAGCAGCCGGCCGGTGTTCGAAGTGATTCGCGTCTGCTCACTTTTAATCGCTCGACGGGTGAGCTTATCGACAGCACTTTTTGCAGGGTCGGCGATTTTTTACTGTCCGGGGATTGTCTTGTACTTAATGACACGAAAGTTTTGCCGGCCCGTTTTTTCGCCCGTCGCGGCAGCGGCGGCAAACTCGAAGGCTTATTTCTGGCCGAAAACGAACAAGGTATATGGGAGGTAATGCTAAAGGGCGCCCGTAAAATAAAGACCGGCGAGATTATCTATCTAAAGGACAAAACAACGAAGGATTTTTGCAGGGCGGAAGTGCTTGATAAGCCAGGCCGGGGCAGATGCCGGCTAAAGATAGACACAGATGCAGGCGTTGAGACTGTTCTCAACAAGATTGGTTTTCCGCCGCTGCCGCCATATATAAAACGAACCGATGATATTAGCCAGGCAGCGATGGATGAAGTGCGGTATCAAACGGTTTATGCGCGGCATACCGGTGCCGTTGCGGCACCGACAGCGGGGCTGCATTTTACCAACCAGCTAATCAACCAGCTGAAAACCGCGCAAGTGTGCTTCGCATATATAACACTGCACGTTGGGACAGGGACATTCAGGCCGATACGCACAGAAAATATCGAGGAGCACGAAATTCATCGGGAACAGTTCAGCATTGATGAAAAAAATGCCCGGATAATAAATGCAACAAAAGAAAGGGCAGGTCGAATAATTGCTGTGGGCACAACCTCGGTGCGCGCGCTGGAGACGGCGGCTTCCGGTTCACAGGTCGAAGCCGCCAGCGGTACAACGGAGCTTTTCATTAAGCCCGGCTATAAATTCAAAATAGTTGATGCTATGGTAACGAATTTTCATCTGCCGAAGTCAACGCTGCTTGCACTGGTGACGGCCTTTGCCGGCCTGGAAAATATCCTTGCCGCATATCGGTATGCCATCGAGCGGCGATACCGCTTTTATTCCTACGGCGACGCAATGCTGATAATCTAACCATTGACTATTGTCTATTGACTATTTTCTACTTCTCTTTTCAGCAATCAATATTCAATTGTCAATTGTCAATTTTTATAGGCCAGGGCTGGACGCCGCATCTCTTGGCCCAGCTTTCATACAGGGCCTTTAGCTGCTTGACCTTTTGCGGGTACTTTTGGGCAAGGTTGTTTAGTTCCGTGCGGTCGGCTTGCAAATCGTAAAGTTCCCAATCATCGGGATGCTTCGAGACGAGTTTCCATTTGCCCTTGCGCACCGCGCGATTACCTTCGTGCTCCCAGTAAAGGGCTTCCCGGTCGATTGATTTATTCTCAAAGGCCGGGACGAGACTTCGGCCCTCGAGCGGTATGAGCTTGCGGCCTTTATATTCGCCGGGATATTCGGCGCCTGCGACGTCGAGACAGGTAGCCATAATATCGATTAGGTGACCCGGCTGGTCTCGCAGTTCGTTGTGCGCCTTGATGCCCGCCGGCCAGTGAACTATCAGCGGCGTGGCGATGCCGCCTTCATGGACCCAATGTTTGTAGCGTCTATATGGCGTGTTGCTGGCATTTGCCCAGGAAAGGCCGTAGCTCATATAGGAATCCACGCCGCCCGGTGGTAGGCCGTTTTCTCTTCTGTCAAAACCTGTCGGGCCTCCCTCGGCGCATCCGCCGTTGTCAGCCAGAAAGAAAATCAACGTATTGTCCAGGCAGCCTGTCTTTTTCAGCGTTGAAACGACCCGTCCGATGCCCTGGTCCATACTGTCGATTTGTGCGGCGTAAACGGCCATTTTTAAATCCATCAGTTCCTTGTTCTTTTCCTCAGCCCAGGGCCACGTCTCCGGGTCGCGCGGCGTCATTTTCCAATTCTTGTTGACCAGGCCCATTTTTATCATTCGCTCGTAGCGTTCTTTCCGCAGCACGTCCCATCCTTTCATATATTTACCTTTATACTTTGCGATATCTTCAGGCCAGGCGTGCAGCGGCCAGTGAGGTGCGGTGTATGCCAGGTAAAGGAAAAAGGGTTCTTTTCTTCGGCCGAAACTATCGATGAACTTGACAGCGTTTTCACTGAAGGCGTCGGTCATATAGAATTTCCCCGGCTTGGGTGTAAAGGGCTTGTCGTCAATTGCCATAGTCCTTTTTGCATCCGCAGCCTTGGTTTTCGAGATGTCAAAGTAATTTGCGGCACCGCTAATCAAGCCGTAATATTTATCGAAGCCGCGGTCAACCGGCCAATGGGGACGCTCTGCGCCGACGTGCCATTTGCCGGACATAAGGGTATTGTAACCAGCCGTTTTGAGAGCTTCGGCAATGGTTACACAGCGGTCATTCAGGTAGCCCTGATAGGCCGGATGTCCTTTATCCTGTACCATGTGTCCGATTCCGGCCTGGTGCTGATAGAGTCCCGTCAGCAGCGCCGCACGCGTCGGGCAGCAGCGGGCGGTGTTGTAAAACTGCGTGAAGCGAAGGCCATTGCGCGCAAGCCTGTCGAGGTTCGGCGTGTGAATCTCGCCGCCGTAACAGCCGATGTCGGAATAGCCCATATCGTCGGCCATAATGAGCACGATGTTAGGACGTTTATGTTTTCGCTCCTTTCCGGGTTCTATCGCAGAGCTGCCTCTTTTGGAAAAGGCAGGGAAAACGTCTTCTGTACAGCCGGACAATATCGCACTTGCCGTACCTCCAGCAATCATTTCTATGAAATCACGTCGGCTCAGCATCCTCATTTTATTTTCCCCTTTCATTTAATTTTTGAAAACATCGGTCATAACTACAGGCACACGTTATTGGGAGCTTTTCAAACGCTTGAGCGTGGCGCTTGTCACTCGCTGTACGTATCCAAATGGGTCCTTCAGTCCCGTCTCTATCTGGGGTAGAGCAGGTTGGGCTTTGTCACCAACCTTGCCCAGAGCGATGGCAGCGTTCAGGCGAACGGTGTTTGATTTATGTTTTAGCATTTCGACCAGCACGCCCAACGCCCTCTTTTCTTCACCCCAGTTGCACATCGCCTCGGCCGCGGCGATGCGAACAATCGGTGAGCGGTCTTCCAGCAGCTTGTCAATCGCTGATTTTGCCCGCTTGACCTCCTGGCCGGACTTGCAGTTACTGTGCAAACCAATCACAGCCCAATAACGAACAGGGCCGTAGTTGTCGCTCAGGGCCTTAATATATTGTGGTATTGCTTTCTTACCTGAGTAATCTAAATCCTTGATAGTGCGCAGGTGCTCAAGCAGCTCTGTCCTGTCGAGCTGGTTCCTCCAATGTGGTGTGTCCTTGCCTGCGTATGGTTGTTTGGCTGGCGACACTTTGTCGCCGAGTTTGAACCTGGCCTCGCTGCTGTCCAGGAAGCCGAGACGACATGCCTTGGCCGCGAGTACCTGGCCGGGTTTGAGCGGCACGGGTTTTGTGTATAGTTTCCAGTCGGCCTTGCTTTCTGAGCCGATTTTGTAAGCAATCGAGGCACCGGCTGTAGGACAGGTGACGACCACGGGTGACTCGGAATCGGATTTGGTTTCTGAGAGCACCCAGAACATCGGTTCGGCTGTTTGCTGCTGTTCGCCGCCAGGCCACTTCATCTCGTCAAACTCAGGTTCCGGAATCAGTCCCACATCGGAAGTCTCTTTCACCCATTTGGCGTGAACCTTGCGCATTCGCTCCAGTACATCCTGGTACAGTGGCACCTCTGCAACATTGTCGACCTCGTGCGGGTCGCAGAAAGTATCGTATAGTTCCTCGATCGGCTTGGTTTTGCGAAAGTACTGTTTCTGCGCACCCGTCAGTTTGCCCTCCGCATTGAGGCGGCGCATCTCCTGCATCGTCGGCATCTCGTTCATATAGTCGATGTCCTGTCCGTAGCTAAGGTGCGGCATATAGTTGCGAATGTATTTGAAACGCTTGTCACGCACCGCTCGAATGATATCGTAAGCTTCATCCATACGGTCGCGCGCGGCAAAAATATACCGGCGCTGCGGGGCCTTCTGGCTGCCGAGAAATGCCTGGCCCTGTATGTAATCGGGTATCTTCACGCCGGCCAGAGAAAGCATAGTCGGCGCAAAATCAAGAAATGCTGTCAGCTCGTCGTTCACGCTGCCGGGCCGAAGCGCTTCCGGATTGCCCGGCATAGCGAGTTTTCGGAGTTTCTGCGGCACGCGGATGATTAGTGGAACGTGAATGCCTGAGTCGTAAATCCACCGCTTGCCCCGCGGCAGCCCGCGCCCGTGGTCGGACCAGAACCAGACGATTGTGTTATCGGCCAGGCCGTCGGCCTCGAGCTGGACGAGGACCTCGCTCACCTGCTTATCCATCAGCGTTATAATATCGTAATACTGTGCCCAGTCTCTGCGGACCGCCGGCGTATCGGGATAGTAGGGCGGCAGAGTCGCCTTAGCCGGGTCGTGCTTCTCATCCGGTTTGAGGGTCGCCAACTGCTGCTGGAATTCTTTGTTCCTGCTGCGGACCTTGCTCTCGTGCGTGGTTGTGAAATTGAAGATGGCGAAGAACGGCTGGCCTTCGGCGCGGCCTCGCCAGTGCGCTGCACGGCTGTTCTCGTCCCAGGCGGTCACCGGTGCGTTAAACTGGTAATCGGTCTTGACGTTATTCGTGCAATAGTAGCCCGCCGCCCGCAGGATTTCACTGAAGCACTTTACATACGCCGGCGGCACACCCTTGCAGCGCATCTGGTGCGTGCCGATGGTGGTCGGGTACATACCGGTGATGATACCGGAGCGTGTCGGGGCGCAAACTCCAGAGTGCGAATAGACGTTAGTGTAACGCACGCCCTGCGCCGCGAGCTCGTCAATATTGGGCGTTACGGCGTAAGTGTCACCATAGCAGCCAAGGTCCGGACTGATGTCCTCGCAACTGACCCAGAGGATATTCGGCCGCTGGCCTCTTGATGTTTGCTCAGCATTAAGAGGGATTTGAGATAAGAGCACCGCGGCTGCCGAGCCTGAGCTAATCTGCAGGAACTGACGCCTGTTAATATTGTTCTTAAAACTTGCCATTGATATTGCCTCCTTAATTTACAAGTTAAATAACATTATTCTATCCCGCCCCCGTAGTTTTCGCCGGTACCTTGAACAGCTTAACTTTACCGATTTGTTGTGTCAAGCAGCAATTTGGGTGCCCTTGGGCTAATTTTGCACAGGATATTGCATCACTACGTGAATTCGGGTATCCTGTATAGGAAGCCGTATTGCGTCGTCCGTGTGCCGTATTGCCCGCACCTGTCGGTTGCCGGCGGGCACAGGTGCGAAACAACGTGAGAAAGAAAGGAGATGTGACTATGGAGAAGATACTCAAAACTCTGGTTACCCTGCTTGGAGTGTTCTGCTATGTAGCATTTACCGGCGGTTGTCCAGGACAGCCAGAAGAATCTGCAGGTAAAGAAATGATTGTAAGCAAAGCTGACTTCTACGTCTCGCCGGCCGGTAACGATTCCTGGTCGGGGACATTGCCTGCGCCAAATGCTCAGCGCAGCGATGGCCCGTTCAGTACCCTGGCCAGAGCGCGTGATGAAGTTGCCCTGCTGAAAAAGACAAAGTCTCACGCAGATATAACCGTACTCATCCGTGGCGGGACCTATTTTCTTAAAGAGACGGTCGTCTTCGGATTGAAAGATTCGGGTACCAAGCAGCAGTCGATTAGATATGCAGCGTATCCCGGCGAGGAGCCGGTTTTCAGTTCCGGCGTCAAGATTACGGGCTGGCAAAAAGTGAAAGGGCGGTTACCCGGTCTGCCACCGGCGGCCAGAGGCAAAGTCTGGGTCACTGATGTGCCGCAGACAAAGGGCCCCCGCAGCTTCAGTTTTGCGAAGCAAAACGGCGGGCGTTTCCGCACACTGTACGATGGCGAAAAAATGCTGCCTCGGGCACGCTCCAAGGGTTTTGTTCCGGAGGGTGTGCGCCCCGCTCGTGAACGGCGTTGGGACGACCGTGTTACCCTTCAGTTCCCGGAAGGGGCTTTACGCAACTGGGAAAACCTGGAAGACGTCGAAATTTTCATCCGCCCAACGGCGCAATGGCTTGTAAACTATCTCGGATTAGCAACAGTCAACGAGACTGAGAGAATCGCCAGGACAAGCGTGCCGGGGACCTATATGTTAGCGATGGTAAATCCGAAATGGACGGAAAGCTGCTGGGTCGAGAATGTGCTGGAGGCACTGGACAGCCCCGGCGAGTGGGTGCTTAATACCCGCGAAGGTAAGCTCTATCTGTGGCCTGAGAACGGCAGGCCCGGCGATAATATTGTCGCGCCGCGTTTGCGGGAACTGTTCCGCGTCGAAGGACGCAACGTTAACCAGGTAAAAGGCGATGTCCCTGTACGCAATATCGTGTTCGAGGGCCTTACGTTCACCTGCGGCGACCGCGATGTCTGGACAAACAATGATAAGGGCATCCAGCACGACTGGGAAATGTGGGATAAGAACAATGCATTGTTGCGATTTCGCGGCGCCGAGCAATGCGCCGTCGAAAACTGCACGTTCCGCAACAGCGGTGGCACCGGCATACGCGTGGACCTCTATGGGCAGAACATCCGCATTGCCGGCAACCACATTTACAATATCGGCGGGACAGGTGTTCTGCTTTGCGGGTACGGGCCGGGACTGAAGGATGTCAACAAAGGCAATACGGTGGTCAATAATCACATCCACAATATCGGAATCCTGCATTGGCACAGCCCAGCCGTCTTTATCTGGCAGAGCGGCGAAAACCGAGTGCTGAACAATTACATTCACCATCTGCCGTACGACGGCATAGTCCTGAGCGGAGTGCGGCCCCGCTACTTTGGCATCATCGACCCGGTCAAGTGGACCGAAGGGGTCATTCCGCCGGACATACGCGAGAATATGCTCTTGATTCGATGGGATGAAACCGGAAAACCCAAAACAGCCGCCCAGGCCCTGCGTTTCGCTCACGCCCGCAACAACCTCATCCAGGACAACGAGCTGCATCACGTCATGCAGGTACTGGGCGACGGCAACGCTATTTACCTCTCGTGTGCCGGTACGGGAAACATCATCCGCCGTAATCTGATTTACCTCAGCCCCGGCGCCGCCACCGAGATTCGTTTCGATGATGACCAGGAAGAATCGACCGTTACCGAAAATATCATCTTTGGCAACGGGATTAAACTCAAGCACACCAACTACATCGAGAACAATATAATCATCGGCGGGGCACTTGCATTTAGAAAAGAGACGGCAGAAGGGGCCAGAGTACAGAGAAACATTATCTATAACACCGGGCCGAGCGCCTCTTTCTATACAGAGGAGCAGGCGGTACTCAAACTGGCGAATCCGGATTACAACCTCTTCTATTGCAGTGACGCCAAGCAGGGACGCGCTTTTTTGGATAAGATTAAAAAAATGGGCTTTGAAAAACACGGCCTTTTCGCCGACCCGAAGTTCGTTGACCTGGAGAATTTCGATGTCCGCCTGAGGCCGGACTCGCCCGCACTCAAACTGGGAATTAAGTCAATCGATATAGATAAGATTGGCCTGACCAACGACCCGGCCTTTCGGCGCCTGCGCCGCGATGGATTAGACCTTTTATAGTACAGGTTGTGGGTGCTAACTGGTGAGTTTTGAGGACCTTTGCTATCAGCCAGCAGCGCTGATAAGGGTAGTTGAGGATGGAGGATATTTTCCGTTCTTTCCTGAGGGCAGCTTCTAAGCGAGCCACATTTGTTCGAACATCTGCGAGTCCCGACGAGGTGCTGTCCCCGCCATCCATCGGCACTGAAGGCAAAACGCAAAAAGCCAAAAACCACATTATTTCGTTGACGGGACAGGGTTTCTTTAGTACAATAAAAATATAAGTTTTTGATAGAATCTTCCAACGATTCCGGTGATATGCTTTTGAATATTGTTGAGGACAGAGGCCAAAAAAAGGGCATTATTGCTGAACTGTTCGTGAAAGCCGAATTCCAGGCGTCCCTGGAATCGGAGAAGCGCAGTTTCGGAGGAGCAAGTTATCCTAAAGGGCCTTCTTACTGAGCCAAACGGCAACCGACCTTTTGCTGAGGGAGGCCTGGTCACCTCTGGAGGTTGAAGATAAGAAAGCTAAGAACAGAATAAAGTAAAGACCTTTAACATATCTTCGAACAGAAAGGACAAGTACTCATGAAAAGAAGAAGTCAAATCTACACAATATTTGCCTGTCTTTGGCTTTTGTTATGCATGTTTTCGGTTGCGAAAGCTCAGCAGCCGGATGCCAACGAGATATTGGAGGCCACAGGTATTAAGGGTGGACTGATTGTCCATATCGGATGTGG
>Ga0114919_10003517_pt1 | contig 12630 bp, 10 predicted proteins | sample BlataG_FD_88682 | JGI IMG/M metagenome (GOLD analysis project Ga0114919, IMG submission 88682) | Deep subsurface microbial communities from Black Sea to uncover new lineages of life (NeLLi) - Black_00105 metaG | ecosystem: Environmental > Aquatic > Marine > Oceanic > Sediment | place: Atlantic... | reverse complement strand
CACGACTGGTGGCTATTGAGGACAGAATATATATGATTTATGCGGGCAAGGACAAGGATATGGCTCGTGTCTGTGAGTCTTACATTTCTATCAGTAATTTCCAGGAGACTATGTGGACATGGAGCAGGCACAGACTTATCCTGCCGATAATGGTAGGCATCCATAACAGAAATGCCACTTACTTCCCAAGAAGGTTGGATAGAAGGTTAGCGCTATTACACCGACCTATAGCGATGGCGCAGAACATATGGCTCTCGTTCTCCTACGATAGAATCCACTGGTATGACCACAAGGAGATTCTAAAGGCACGCCCTGGGTACTGGGACGATGCTAAGGTGGGGGTGGCTGGACCGCCTATTGAGCTTGAAGAAGGATGGCTTTTAATCTATCATGGTGTTGAAGCCGAGACATGGACATATCGCCTTGGTTGTGCTCTGCTAGATAGGCATCACCCCGAAGTCGTGCTTGAGAGGTGCGAGGGGCCTGTCTTGGAGCCGGTGGAGGATTATGAACTATCAGGCGGTACTCCAAGTGCAGCATTCTCCCCCTCAGGCGGTGCTCCAAATGTAGTATTCTCCTGTGGGGCAGTTGTCATTGAGAACAAGCTAGTTCTGTACTATGGTGCCGCTGACAAGGTTATTGGGGTTGCTGTGGGGGACCTGCCCGGGAAACCAGTTTGAGAAATGGGAAATACGCCGCTAATATCAATAACCATACCGAGTTACAACTCGGAGAAGATGATTCCTTTCTGCCTGGAAGGAGTTGCCAAGCAAACCTATCCCAATATCGAAACCTTGGTGATTGATAGCCACTCAACAGATAGAACAAGAGATATTGCTGCTAGTTATCAGGCTAGGGTTATCTTATGCGAGGGAAAGCTGCTGGCGGCTAGATACCTTGGCTATAAGGAAGCAAAGGGCTTATACATAGCCTTTGTCGATACCGACCAAATCCTGGAACCTACTGCTATCGAAAGAGCTGTAGCTATGATGGATGACTACGATATGGTAGTCTTCGAGGCATGGTCTTACAACACTGAGTGGTTTATCCCGAAACTACATGGTGCCTCAAAGCAGATAATTAATGCTCACTTTGGCGAGCCCGGTGCTTTTGACCCAACTAGAGGGCCTTTTCTGCCAAGGTTCTTCAAAAGGGAGATCCTGGAACAGGCCTTTGCTGCTATACCTCAGGAGTTAATACCGGACACAATCCATCCTGACCATGCCATCATCTACTATGAGAGTTACAAAGTCTCACAAAGGGTAGGTGGCCTGCGAAATGCTATCTATGATGTAGAGCCTGGCTGGGGGAAGCTTTGGGGAACACGCTATAGATACGCAGCGTCACTGAGAAGCATCAAGAAATCATATTATGGGAGTCTACTTCTGAAGAAAATGGGATTCGGTCCCTCTTTTGGATGCCCTATAGTGGCTGGTGTTCAAACTCTATTACTGGCGGGAATAATCAAGGTTATTGAATGGATTGGATATCATTTCGGTTAGTGCTAGAAACAGGCACAGTATTCTCTTGTAAAGCTAAATGATGAAAAGAATCATATATATACTTCTTTTAGCGGTAATCTATTGGTATGTTGCTGCGTCGAGCCTGCTGCTGTCCTCTCCGGCGGGTGTTGCTTACCAGCCAGCTCAAGAAACATCCCCAACCCCTGTTAGCGAAGAAAATGTTCTTAACCTCTATGGTATTGACCCCTATACCCTTGACCCGGCAGTCGTTGGTGATATGACTTCCGGGGAATACATCATGCAGCTCTTCAGTGGTTTGGTTTGCCTTGATAATAATCTGGAGCTGGCACCTGATATAGCCCAGTCATGGCAGGTCAGCGATGATGGCAGGACTTATACCTTTTACCTGCGACAGGATGTCAGCTTTCATGATGGCAGGCAGGTTAAGGCTGAGGATTTCAAGTATTCCTGGGAGCGAGCCTGTAACCCTGAGACAAGGTCTCAGACGGCAGCTACCTATCTGGGCGATATTGTCGGGGTGAGGGAAGTATTATCCGGTGAAAGGGAAGACATTAGCGGCGTCAGGGTTATCGGTGATTACACCCTTGAGGTAACTATTGATGCTCCAAAGTCTTATTTCTTATCCAAGCTGACCTATCCCACCGCCTTTGTGGTGGATAGAGCTGATGTGGAGTCGGGTGGGGAGTGGTGGCGCAGTCCCAATGGCACCGGTCCATTTAAGCTTAAACAGTGGGATGAAAATGATTTACTTGTTCTGGAGAGGGATGAGCTTTATTACCGAGAGCCGGCCAAGGTCAATCTTATTGTCTTTCAGCTATGGGGCGGTGTGCCCATGAATATGTATGAGACCGGTAGAATTGATGTTACCAGTGTCGGCATTAGTTATATTGAAAAGGTTACTGATGAAACCGGTCCCTTTTACCAGGATTTAAGGGTAGTGTCGGAGCTGAGCTTTTCCTACATCGGCTTTAGTACTACCAAGCCGCCGTTTGACGATGTCAATATCCGCCGTGCCTTCTCTCAGGCGATTGATAAGGATAAGTTAGTTTCTTTAGTATTTAAAGGCATGATGCAGCGGGCAGATGGCATCCTACCGCCTGGCATGCCTGGCTATAATGAGGAACTTCTTGGGCTGGACTATGACATAGATAGAGCAAAGGAGTTGATTGTCAATTCCAGGTATGGTGACGTATCCCAATTGCCGCCTATCACCATTACCACTGTGGGGTGGGGAGGGCTAATATCACAGGGGCTTGAGGCTATTGTTCATCAGTGGCGAAACAACCTGGGGGTGGAGGTAAAGGTAAGGCAGTTAGAACCAGAGAGATTCCTTTATCACCTTAAGCAGGAGAAGGATGAGATGTTCTATATTGGCTGGATTGCTGACTACCCCCACCCACAGGATTTTCTGGATGTTTTGTTTCATAGTGGTACTGATAATAACTTTGGCGAGTATAGCAACCCTGAGGTAGACGCTCTGCTGGAGAGGGCAGGGGTGGAGCAAGATAGTGAGCTGAGCCTGGCACTATATCAACAAGCTGAGCAACTCCTGATTGATGATGCTGCCTGCCTACCCTTGTGGTTTGGGCAAAATTATATTCTTGTTAAGCCCTACATCGAGGGATATAACCTAAATCCTTTAGGTTTTGCTATGCTAAATGAAGTCTCGGTTGAGCCTCACTAGATATTGGGGGTTGATTGGTTATGGATTTGGTGGAGCAGTTAAACCATATTTTCTCTCCCAGAAGCATTGCTGTAGTCGGTGCCTCAGCTAATCCAGAGAAGGTGGGCTTTATGTGTGTCGGCAACCTGCTGGAAGCTGGGTTTGGGGGCAGGGTTTATCCAGTTAACCCCGGTCTGTCTGAGCTTTTTGGGTTAAGGGTATACCCCTCGGTTACAGCTATTCCAGGAGAGGTTGATTTAGCTATGGTGGTTATTCCTGCCGAGCGCACCCTATCTACCATAGAGGAGTGTGTTGCCAAGGGAGTAAAGGGGACCATTCTGATTAGCGGCGGTTTTAGAGAGGTGGGCACGGAGATTGGTTCCGATTTGCAGGCTCAGCTTAGGGATATAGCCAATAGGGGTGGGATGAAGATTATAGGACCGAATACCCTGGGGTTAATCAATCCGCGGGCTAAGCTTAACGCCTCATTTCAATACACACTTAGTCTGAGCCAGGCCGGCAATGTGGGGATAGCGACTCAAAGTGGCGGAACAATTATTTACCTGGTGCATGCCTTGACCAATCATAATGTGGGCATCAGTAAAGCTATCGGGCTGGGCAATAGGTGTAATCTTGATTTTGACGAACTGGTAACCTATTTTGGTGAGGATAAAGAGACCGAGGTAATTGTTCTATATGTGGAAGGTTTGGAACAACCCCAGCGGCTTATCAATGCTGCCCGGCGGGTGACCAAGCGAAAGCCCATCGTGGTGTATAAGGCGGGTAGGGGTGAGGAGATGGACAGGGCTACCTTATCCCACACCGGTGCCTTGGCTGGCAAATACGAGTTCTATAAAGCCGCTTTCAACCAGGCTGGCATGATTATGGTTGATGGTGTCATGGAATTGGTTGATGTAGCTAAGGCACTAGCCTTCCAGCCAGCGGCGGTGGGCGGCAGGGCGGCTATTTTCTCGGTTCAGGCTGGTCCGGGAATAATTATGGCTGATAAATGTCGGCAATTGGGCTTGAGGCTGGCTCAACTTTCACCAGCTACAAGGCGCAGGCTCAGGCAACTGTCATCGCCATTGAATCCAGTGGGTAACCCGGTTGACCTGGCCTGGAAATCAAATGAGTTTGATGCTTGCCGAGAGATGCTGAAGGTTGTTTTAGAGGATGGTGGCGTTGATGCTGTAGCTGTAGCTGCTGCCTTTTATGGCTTAAATATGGAGCTGATGAGGGCTGTGGTTGATGTTGCTGACATAGCCAGATACCTCAGAAAGCCGATAGCGGTGTGTTTGGACTCGCCTAAAGGCTTAGCTTATGCCGAGATAAATGCACTTGAGGGGAGCGGTATTCCCACCTTTCCCCTTCCCGAGAGGGCAATAACTGGTTTAGCCGGTTTGATTAAATACGGACAGATACTCAAGGATGGTGGCGGAGGGGGTGGGATTCGAACCCACGGCTCCGGTATATCGGAGCAACGGTTTTCAGGACCGTCTCCTTAAACCACTCGGACACCCCTCCGTGGCGGTTCTAGTATAGAGAATAGACGGCGCAGGGTCAAATCTATTAATGGAGGGAAAGTATGTTATTGGAAGGGAAGGTTGCCTTTGTCAGTGGAGCGTCGAGACCACGGGGAAACGGAAGGGCAATTGCTCTCACTCTGGCGAGAGAAGGAGCCGATGTGGCTGTCAGCGGCTGGAGCCACATTGAGGGGGCAGAGTCGGTGGCGGCGGAAATAAGCCAGATGGGGCGAAGGTCTATCGCCGTCAAGATGGACGTCAGGGACTATTATGATGTGCAGAAGGGGTTCGCCAAGATTAAGGAAGAGTTGGGTGCGGTAAGTATACTGGTAAACAATGCTGCCCTTATGGGGCATAACATTTCAATTTCTAAAACTACCCCCGAAGAATGGGATAACGAAGTAAAGATTTGCCTTAATTCTGCCTTTTACTGCATCAAAGAGGTTTGGGCAGATATGCGTGCCAATGGGTGGGGGCGGATTGTCAATATCACCTCAGTAGCCGGGGTCATGGGAGGATACGGGCAGACGAGTTATGGTGCGGCTAAGGCAGGGCTAATTGCCCTTGCCAAATCGGCGGCCATTGAGGGAGCCAGATTTGGTATCACCGCCAACGCTGTGTTGGTTGGGATAGCCAATACCGATGCTTATCTTGTTGACCTTACCGAGGAGGTTCGCCAAAGGGTGGAAAAGCGAACGTTATTTAGTAAGCCGTCGGAGCCGCAGGACATTGCCGATGCCGTAGCCTATCTGGTATCAGATAAAGCTCGATATATGACCGGGGCTGTCATGAATATGTTGGGCGGTCTTGACCTCTTTGTGTTTTAGGGTTTTGTCTACCTCACCCGCTGTATCCCCCTCTCCTATCAAGGAGAGGGGGAAGTAAAATTTAAGAGGGGCGAAGCCCCTCTTTGACTCCGTGTAAGATTAAAGGTATTAAAGCACGTATTGCGGGAGAGATACAGTAGATAGAGTCCTACTTAATCACCTTTTTCAAACTGTCAAGTCCAGTAGAAGAAATTTTTGTCCCATTCATAAATATCCCCATATTTGTCTTGTTCTACTTTGCGCGGTTCTTTCCTCTTTTCTTCAAAGTAGTAGATTGCAAGCTCGTCACGTGTTAGGGCACCATCCCGTACAGCTGAAACGAAGCTATATAAGATATGCTCACTGTGCGTAGTTACTATTATTTGTTTGTCTTTCTCCTTTGCTGTTTGCAAAAGTATGTCGCAGAGCTTTTTCTGAGCTTTCGGGTGGAGGTGAATCTCAGGTTCTTCAATGGCTAGCAGAGATTTTTCAGGAGTAAGAGCTAGCGTAAGTAGTAACTGGACTAATTGGTTTGTGCCAAAACCATCACCAATGAGCGGGATACCTTCGGGAACAGCATATGACTCTATGCCAACTTTTCGTCCTGGAATTAGCACAGACGCAAGGTCGCTGCCTGTGATGGACTCTGACCATGACGGAACAATTTCCACAATACCTCTCCCCGCGTAAGCAAGGGTAGATGCTAGTTGAGCATTCCCCCCTGGCTGAAAATCCATGGCAGGATTTGCGTCTAGCTCATAATCCGGTCGCTCAAAACCTCGAATAGCATGTACATAATAGGTATTGTTTAACACACTGTTGACCGCTGAAAAAAGTTCGTTTAATTTGCTCGTCAGTTCCTTTGCTTTATTCCCCAATCCCTCGGGAATAGACGCAACTTTTACTCTCGCTGGTATCGCAACTTGCCCCACAAATTTTAAGTTAATCTTTATTTCTCCCGATTGTGCAGATTTCCAAGTAAGCTCTGATGGTTGAACAGTGCCTTGACCCTCCCCTAGCTTTACCACATAGTGCTTTATCCTAGGGCTACTAATCACGGCATCAAAGCCAGTTAGACTAGGGTCAAAATGGGCATCATAGGAAAACGAAGCATTCTGTGGAATATTTAGACTTTCATAGCCTGCCACTCCGATGGAAACACCAATCCCTATCTCTCTGTTTGAGGCCTCTCTGTTTAACACGGTTCTAAATTCCCCAAGATTAATAAGCGGGCCATTTACTATCAGTTTTTTCTGTTCAATTGATTGTCGCAGAGCCATCAGGGCATGAGATATACTTGACTTCCCCGTTCCGTTTGGGCCAATTAATACCGTGACTCGGCCCAAGTCTATCTGGGCTTTCTTGAGACCCTTGAAGTTTTCTAATCTTACTTGTTGTAACATGATACCCCTCCACATTACCTAGTTTATTTTATCACATCCTGCCCCACATAAGGCTGGAGGACTTCAGGAATTAAGATAGAGCCGTCAGCCTGCTGGTAGTTCTCCATGATGGCAATGAGAACCCGGGGCAAGGCTAACCCTGAGCCATTTAAGGTATGGACAAATTGGGGCTTGGCTTCAGATGATGGGCGATAGCGGATGTCAGCTCGTCGGGCTTGAAAATCACCGCAGTTGGAGCAGGAGCTTATCTCTAACCACTCGCCACAGCCGGGAGCCCACATTTCAATATCATAGGATTTGCTCGCAGCGAAGCCTAAATCGGCGGTGCAAAGCTGCTTCACCTGATAGGGAAGCCCCAGTTTTTGGCAGACCTGCTCGGCATCATTCACCAGTTTCTCCAGCTCCCGGTCTGAGGTAGATGGCTCGGTGAATTTATATAGCTCCACCTTATCAAACTGGTGACCTCGTTTTATGCCTCGGGTATCCTTTCCCGCCGACATTTTCTCCCGGCGAAAACAGGCGGTGTAGGCGACATAATAAATAGGCAGGACTCCTGGTGGTATAATCTCATCGCGGTGGAGGTTGGTGATTGGCACCTCAGCCGTAGGCACGAACCAGAAGTCGTCCTCTTCATCATGATACAGGTTATCGGCAAATTTAGGCAGCTGGGCGGAGCCCACCATGCATTCCCTCTTGACCATAAACGGTGGATATACCTCCAGGTAGCCGTGCTCGGTGGTATGGAGGTCAAGCATGAAGGAGATGATGGCTCTTTGCAGTCGGGCACCTAACCCCTTGAGCACATAGAAGCGGGTGCCAGAAAGCTTTACCCCCCGCTCAAAGTCGATGATGTCCAGAGATTCACCCAGTTTCCAATGTGGGGCTGGCTCAAAGTCAAAGCTTTTTGGCTCCCCCCAGGAGCGAACTATTGGGTTATCCCCTTCATCCTTACCCAAAGGCACCGTTGGCTGGGGGATATTGGGCACCTGTAGCAGGAGTTCCTCAATTTGCTTATCCAGGCTCCGAACTTGCTCCTCCAGAGCTCTTATCTTGGCGCGCAGCTGGCGCCCCTCACCTGTAGTTTCCTTGGCTATTTTCCTTTCTCGAGCAGCCTGTTTTCTTTGGTGTCTCAGGCTCTCAAGCTCCAGAACCTTCTGATGGCGCTCGTGGTCAAGCTGCAAAATCTCATCCAGCGGGGCAGTATCCTGACGGTTGGCTACTCCTTCTCGCACCAAGTCTATATTTTCTCGGATAAATTTCAGGTCAAGCATAGTTACTTATCTACCTCTCCCCCTTTATCCCCCTCTCCTTCAAAGGAGAGGGGGAGGAGTTATTATTGAAAGGGCGCTGCCCCTTCAAACTTCTCTCACGGAGCAAGAGAATTACTTATATAAGAGGGGCTTCGCCTCTCTTTGACTCTCCTTTATGTTTTCTCCGATTTCAGTATTCCTATCCATCTTGGGGTTCCATTCATATATTCGCGGTAGGTATCACTATATCGCTCAAGGCAATATCTTTCCTCAACGAGCACCTCCGTTCGCATCCAGAAAATATTGGCTATGCCCAGGAGGAAAAACACCCAGGAAGCAGCAGCGATACTGGTACCCAGGAATATTAAAAAAGTAGCGAGATACATGGGATGTCTGGAGTAATGATATATCCCATGGGTAATCGGCTTATCAAATGGTGCGGTGGTGAAGTTAATTGTGGCCGTGGTTAAGACACCTAACCCTATGAGAAAGATGGGCAGACCGATGTAGAACCACGGCGTTTCCAGTTGAAGAGGTAGAAAAATGGAATACACTGTAGCCAAGAGCCAGATTGTGTTGCCTATTATGCCCGCCCTCGCCTCGGTCTTGCTTTTTTTCATATCAGAGGGACGGCCGCTTCTTTCGGCTACGTTTTTCCCGGCAAGGATAACGGCCAGCCATTGCAGCAGAAAGTTGCTCATGAAAATCCAGGCATTCCATATACCTATTTTAAAGGCTGGCATAAGCGACACGGTTTTCCTCTCTATGGTTTTTCCCTGAGTTGGGGAAATAGGATTACCTCACGAATTGATTGCTGACCGGTGAGTAGCATCACCAGGCGGTCGATGCCAACCCCCAGCCCCCCCGTAGGGGGCATGCCATACTCCAGCGCCAGCAAAAAATCTTGGTCAATAATCTCCACTACCTCAGCTTCTGGCTTACGCTCCTTTTGCTGCTTGAGAAAGCGCTCTCTTTGCTCTATCGGGTCGTTGAGTTCGGTGAAGGCGTTGGCAATCTCCATTCCCCCGGCAAAGGCTTCAAAACGCTCAACAAGACGCTTGTTATCAGGCTTGGTCTTAGCCAGGGGCGACATTTCCACCGGGTAGTCCCGAAGGAAGGTGGGTTGTATCAGATTTGGCTCGACAAAGGCTGAGATGAGCTCATCTATCAGCCTGCCCCTGTCCTTTTGCGGGTCAACCTCCATTTTTAGCTTTAGCATCTCCACCCTGAGCGAATCGGCATCAGGATATTTCTCAAAGTCAATGCCGCCGTATTTGATAATTGCCTGGCGCAATTCCAGGCGCTGCCACGGGGGCTTGAAGTTTATGATATTGTCACCGAACTTAACCTCATATCCACCCATGATTTTGCGAGCAATAAGGGATACCATTCTCTCAAGCGTCTTCATCACATCATTATAGTCAGCATAGGCTTCATAGCTTTCCAGCATGGTGAACTCGGGGTTGTGCTTGGTGGAGATGCCCTCGTTGCGGAAGATACGACCCAGCTCGTATACCTTGTCAAAACTGCCGATAATCAGTCGCTTGAGATGAAGCTCAGGGGCAATGCGCAGGTAGAAATCCTGGTCAAGGGCATGGTGGTGGGTGGTGAAGGGGCGGGCTAAGGCACCCCCGGCTGAGGGTTGCAGCACCGGCGTTTCTACTTCTAAGAATCCTCGCTGGTTGAGGAACTCACGGATGGCAATGATAACCTGGCTACGGACTCGGAAAACTTCCCTGGCTTCAGCATTGGCGATGAGGTCCAGGTAGCGTTGACGGTATCGCTTGTCCACATCGCTTAGTCCATGCCACTTTTCCGGTAATGGTTGGAGCGACTTAGCCAGCAGGGTGAAATTTTCTACCTCAAGGGTTGGTTCTCCACTCTTGGTTCGGAAAAGCTTGCCGCTGACCCCGATAATATCGCCGATGTCTAAATCCCGAAATAGCTTAAGGTTCTTCTCACTCAGACGGTCTTTATAGAAACATAGCTGAATCTTCCCTGAGCCGTCACGTAGGTCAAGGAACGAGATTTTGCCCATAGGTCGGTTAGCCATAATACGTCCGGCAAGACTAACTCCCGCCGCCTCTGCTTGGCCCCTTTCTTCTTGCTGCTTGAGTAGGGCTATGGCTTGCTGTGTGGTGTGGGTGCGGTGATAGCCATAGGGGTAGGGGTCGATGCCACGACCGCGAATTCGGTCAAGCTTTTGCCGGCGCTGTTGAGCTATACGGTCTAATCTGGATGTCATTTTATTTAGTATATAGCAAAAAGCTGGGAGTTCCAAGCTCCCAGCCGCATATCATCTGTATTTCATCTTTATTCTATAGTAGAGCGATTTGGCTAAATGCCGCTCGCCTTGTTTGTTCTCTCAGGGTATCCAGCCAGGCGGCTGATTTTATCTCTCTTTCCAAGAGGTATTTAAGGTAATTCCTCATCACCATCTCTAGCTGATGAGATAGTTCCGGGTTTATTTTTAGTCTGCTGACAGTATTATAGTCGTTGTTCTGTAATAGTTGTAGCACTTTTTGTGCATTTAGCGAAAGGGGATAGGTCAAAGGCTGGTTTTGGCTGCAACTGGGGCACAGCATGCCACCAGCGCTGGGGCAAAATGAGTTGGTGGTGACTTTTAGCGGTAAGCGGCAGGAGACACACTGCTGAAGCTGGGGGCGGTAGCCAACCTCATTGAGCAGGTGCAGTTCGAAGTAGCGCAGCACCAGTTCATTATCTCCACCCTGGCATAGGCGATGCATGGTCTCGAGCAGTAGCTGGAACAGGGGATAATCTTCCACATTATCGGCGGCGAACTGATTAACTAGCTCGGTGGCATAAAGGGCATAGGAAGAAAGCTGCAGGTCGCTCTTCAGCGGCAGAAAGCTATTGATAGTCTGGCTCCCGGTTACGGTATCAATATTTCGCCCACGAGCCAGCGAAACCAAGCTGTGGGTTAGAAGTTCAAGGTGCCCTGCGAGCTTACTTCTGGGGCGCCTCACTCCTTTGGCTACCGCCTGAATCTTACCCAGGTGAGGGGTATAGAGGGTGAGGATTCTATCCGCCTCACCCAGCTTGGTCTTCCTGATAATGATGGCTTCGGTTTGATAGTTTCTCGGCTTGGACATTTTAATTATTTGTATTTAAGCTGTTTACGCACCGAATTAACAAATTCAGTCAGGTGTACCCAACTTATGGCTTTGCCACTGGGCAGAAAGTACTTGATTTCCTCAGTATACTGCCCTGCTTCAGTTACGGTTTCGATTTGTGCTGGTAGTAACTCATGCCCAATGTTCTGAACAATCATGCCTATCACAGAACCACCGTGCTCCACTAGTACGAGGGCACCGCTTGCGCCTTTTAATGCTGGGAAAGATAACTCCAAGCACTGGGTTGGTATTGACTCGGGATAGGTACTTTTATAGTAGCGCACTACGTGCCCCTTTCGAGAACACGGCTCAAAAAGGAGGGTTAATTCTCCATCCTCCATTTGTTCAGGGTGTGTACGACTAAACTCAAGAGTGACGATGTCAAAATTTATGGGGGGGTTTTGGGTTGCAAGGTCTAGAGGTTGAATGTTGCTAGCTCCTTGTACACGTCCTGAGGCAATATCAAATTGAGGGGAAAATTCGAGGTCAGAAATTGGGCATGGAACAGGCTGACTATTTTGTAAATCAAATGTTATTGCGTTATAGATATGCTCTTTGGTGCTGCCTTTACTTGGAAACACATGTTTTGCAGTGAGAAATGTCCCATCATTGTCAATAAAGAAGCCTGTGCCTAGAAAAAGGTAAGCAGGTCTTGACGTTTTATATATGACGCTTGCTATTGCAAAGATTGCTTCTAATGGCTTGGATGGAAGCGGCATATTTATGTTTTCCTCTCTTACTTTTACTCCCCCTTCCCTTTATCAATTTTTCTAAGGGAAGGGGGTAAGGGGGATAGGTTACCAAATAATCTCTAAAACTCCTGCCTGCCCTCAATGGCTCGGCTTAAAGTAACATCATTCCTCGCCAAAAGTCCGGCTAAGTGCTTTTTTAATACTGGCTAGGTCTTCAGCCGATAGTTGCCATGTCCCGGCAGCGGCGTTTGCCTCCGCTTGTTTGGGGTTTCGGGCACCCACCAGGACGGTACTGATTCCGGGTTGCTGGCGAATCCAGTTGATTGCAATTTGAGAGATAGGTTTACTATATCGCACAGAAATTTGTTCTATATCTTTAAGTAGCGTCTGGATTTGGCTCCAGTATGGCTCTTCGTAGTAGGGGTAGAAGAAGCTACGGGCATCATCGGCATTAAATATCGGCTTTTCCTTATATTTGCCGGTGAGGATGCCGCCCCCTAGTGGTCCATAAGCCAATATCCCTACCCCTTGCTCCTTACAGAATGGGAGGAGCCTCCTCTCGATTTCCCTGTTAACCAGTGAGTATGGAACTTGATTGCTTACTATCGGGGCAGCCTTTTGTGTCCTCTGGAGTAAAGCGGTATCAAAATTAGAAACTCCAATATACCTTATCTT
>Ga0114919_10003516_pt1 | contig 12631 bp, 12 predicted proteins | sample BlataG_FD_88682 | JGI IMG/M metagenome (GOLD analysis project Ga0114919, IMG submission 88682) | Deep subsurface microbial communities from Black Sea to uncover new lineages of life (NeLLi) - Black_00105 metaG | ecosystem: Environmental > Aquatic > Marine > Oceanic > Sediment | place: Atlantic... | reverse complement strand
CTTTGAAGTCGCTAACCTCACCCCCACAATGAATATGCCCTACGTCGGCGAAAGCGCTTTTGCCCATAAGGGAGGTTTGCACATCGACGGCCTGCGCAAAACCAGGCGCTCCTATGAACATATAGACCCGAGCCTCGTCGGCAACGAAAGCCGCTTCCTTATCTCCGAACTCAGCGGAAAGTCAAGTGTCCTGGCAAAATTTGAAAAGGCCAAGATTGCACAGGACAAAAAACTCGCTCGCAAAATCCTAAAACGCGTCCAGGAACTTGAAAACGACGGCTACCAATTTGAAACAGCCGATGCCAGCTTTGACCTCCTCGTCAAAAAAGTCATCGGAACGTACAAACCCTTTTTTCAGCTTCTAAAATACTACGTCACTGTCGAGAAACGCACCACGGGCGAGATGGTAAACGAGGCCACTGTCAAGCTCAAGGTGGGCGACCAGGTCCAGCACGTGGTCGGCGAGGGAGACGGCCCTGTTAACGCCCTTGATGCAGCACTGAGAAAAGCGCTCGAAGGGTTCTATCCCACGCTCATCGATATGCACCTTATTGACTACAAAGTCCGCGTTGTAAACGCCAGGGCAGGCACCGCCGCACGCGTCCGCGTAATAATCGAATCACGCGACAGAACAAGCGTCTGGGGCACCGTTGGCGTTTCAGAGAACATCATTGATGCTTCCTGGCAGGCCCTTGTCGACAGTGCAGAATCCAAACTCAACAGGGACAAAGTGCCCCCTCCTGCCTGAGCCTCCAATACCGACCGCTGTTCAGTATCCCCGTAGCGAATTCGCTGACCGCTCCCACAGGTATTTGGAAAATATTACCCATTCTGCCGAGCTTTCCTATTTTAACTAAAGATTCCTAACAGTACGCACCGATGGATATATTACCCACATTACCACGTGCCGCTGAAAATGAGACTGGGATGACAATATGGAATACCTAAGCAGTTTGGAGAGCAAAAAAATGACTGGCCATTCAATTTTGGAAAAATACTTATCGGCCCTTCTTCAAGGTGATAGACAACGCTGCCGCGCCGTAATAGAGCAAGCCATGCAGACAGGCACGCCCGCCAACTCCGTTTATGCAGACATAATCTGGCCCATCATGCTTGAGATTGAGCACCTCCTTCGTACCGACAGGCTTACGCCCGTCAAGGAACACCTGGCCACCCGCATCAATAGGACCCTTGTCGACCAGCTTCAGAACAAGCTGCCCCGCAGGCCCAGCACCGGCAAGAACATAGTCGTCTGCTGCTCGCCGAGTGAGCTGCACGAGCTCGGCGCCCAGATGACCGCCGACCTCTTCGAGAGTGCCGGCTGGGAAGTAAGATTCATCGGCGGCGGGCTCACAAGCGACGACATCCTTGCATTTATCAACGAATACGCTCCCGATATTCTTCTAATTTACGGCACTACACCAAAGCAGGCGCCCGAAGTTCGAAGGCTTATCGATACGATACGCGCTGTAAACGCCCACCCTGATATGCACATGATGGTCTCCGGCGGCGTCTTTAACAGGGCCGACGGACTCTGGGAGGAAATTGGTGCAGACCTTTTCGCCGAGTGCGCAACCAAGGCGGTGCAGGTGGCTTCGGACATCAGCTCCGCTCCGCTTGCGCAGCCGACAATAAATAAGAGGAAAAGGAAAGCCAGAAGGCTCATGCCTGAATCGCCGGCCGCTGTCTCCAGCCGCACATTCATCGGCGCCGGCGCCGAAGCCGAAAACGCCACGGTCAACCAACCTTAGTGGTAAGCACAGACCGTTCCTCTCGTGCTCAGCAAATAGAGCAGACCATCGTAACAGGCGCCAGGTCCGGCAAGACCGCCAGGCAGCTCCAGTGTGATTCCCTGCAATATGGCCCCACTGTATTTTTCTTGGACAAGCTGACGAGACGTTGATACAGTATCGGTCGATTGATGGTGCCGGGGCTTTCGCCTCGTGGCGAGTAAATGGATACTCGGCAAGCACAAAAAAGATACGATGAACGACGGAATGTACGAGCTTGTTCAGAAAATCCTTTACGCGGTGAGTTTTATTGCCATCGGCGGAACGTTGGTCATCGTCTTTTTCTTCGTCTTTGCCCCGAGCATCCTTGGCTTAAGGACCATACATAAGCAGCTTGAAAATCTCCGGCACCAAACCGAGCAGATGAATGAGCAGTTCAGAAAAATCGCCGACCATTTGAAAGACACGGCGAGGAAAGTCCCGAACAATAGCCACGGAGCGACCGATAACGCACAATCAGGGGAGGATTAACGCCGTTTGACGTGAGGCGGCAGCAAGAGCCGCCCACTACGTACTAAATACGGGAACGGCAAATGCCGATTCTCAGGTAAGTAATCCTGTTAAATGATGCTGACTCCCGCAAGTGACCGCTCAGGAGTCGAGCAACACCGCAAGAAGGTTGCTCGGATTTGGGAGTAAGGAATTATGATTGAGGCTCTGGGTTCCAGGACTATCGAAGACATCGGGAATATGGGACGCTTCGGAAGGTTCGTCTGGCACGCCTTTGTTCAATCGCTCCGAAGCTGTGTCAGAAGCCGAACGTACCCCTTGATATGGACGCAGATGCACATTATCGGCGTCCGCAGCGTCCCCGTGGTAATGATAACCGGCGCTTTCGTAGGAATGACCCTCGCGGTTCAGGCTTACGACCAGCTTGCCGGCATGGGTCTGGAAGAACATCTCGGCGTCTTGATTAATATTTCCGTCGTCAAGGAGCTTGGCCCTGTCCTTGCTGCCGTTATGCTGGCCGGGCGAGTCGGCGGCGCACTCACCGCCGAACTCGGCACTATGAACGTCACCGAGCAAATCGATGCCGTCAGCACTATGGGAACCGACCCCGTCAGATACCTGGCCGCACCGCGCATACTCGCCTGTCTGCTGCTAACACCCTTTCTGATTATATACGCCGATTTTCTCGGTATCGTAGGCGGATACTTCGTAAGTGTTATTCAACTCGGAATAAACGACAGTGCCTACTGGAGCTTCAGTGCCTCCGGTGTGGAGTTGTGGGACATATCCATAGGTATTATCAAGGGTCTCTTCTTCGGCGGCGCCATCGCCGTCATTAGCTGCTACAAGGGATTTACCTGCAAAGAGGGCGCACACGGAGTGGGACAGGCATGCACCGAGGCCTTTGTCGCCAGCTTCATTTCAATACTCGCGCTTGATTTCGCCCTGGTAGTCATTTCAAAAGCAATTTACACCATCTTCTGGCCGATTAAGAGCCTTGTTTGAAAACGCCAATTGGTTGCAAAAAAATGAAAATGGAAACGAACAGCCACACAGAACAAACGCAGGCAGGCAACAACAGCGAGATAGTCGTCCTTAAGAACATAACCAAGAGATTCGGCAACAATGTAATCCTCGATAATGTCTCCTTGGCCATAGAAAAAGGCAAAACAACGGTCATTATTGGGCCCAGCGGCTGCGGAAAAACCGTGCTGCTAAAGCATATGATTGTCTTGTTGCGACCGAACTCCGGCGAGGTCTACCTTAAAAACAAGCGAATAGACCACCTCAGCGAAGAGCAACTGTACAAAATACGCACTCACTATGGCTTTCTCTTCCAGGGCGGAGCCCTGTTTGACAGTTGCACTGTTGCTGAGAACATTATGTTTCCAATCCTGCAGCACGTCGAGACCATCGACAGAAGACAGATTGAAGAGACTGTCAAGACCAAGCTGGCTATGGTCGGTATGGATGGTTTCCAGAATTTTTATCCGGCAAATCTCTCCGGTGGCCAGCGAAAAAGAGTCGCCCTCGCCCGCGCCGTCGCGCTCAATCCGGAGGTGATACTCTACGACGAACCAACGACTGGACTGGACCCTATTCGTTCGGACATAATTAACGAGCTCATTCTCAAACTCCAAAGGGAGCTTGGCGAGACAACCGTTGTCGTCACTCACGATATGAAGAGCGCCTACAAAATAGCCGACCGCATCGTTATGCTGCATCACGGCAAGATTATTGCCGACGGCGACGCCGACCATATTCGCAGTCACCCACATCCGGTCGTCCAGCAATTCATAAAGGGACAGGTCGGCGAGGACGACCTTGCCGTGCTGCGTGCAAGCGGCGCCGTTACACAAGCACAGTTCCTGCCCCGCGACTTCGAGAAATGACACAGGTAATGCAGCACAAGCCACAGAAAATCGCCGACGAGCTGGCCAGGCTGGTTCGCGGCGACGTCTTCGCAGATATACTGCACCGTGCCGCTTTCAGCACCGATGCGAGCATCTACAGCATAGTTCCAGTCTGTGTGGTGGCTCCACGCGGGCCGGCCGATATAGTCGCCGTTGTCCAATATGCCGCCCGCCATAATATACCCGTGGCCGCCCGCGGCGCCGGAAGCGGCGTAGCGGGTGAGTCGCTCTGCAGCGGCGTCATCTTCGATATGACCCGTTATATGAACAATATCGCAGGCACTACCGACAACGGCCTAACTGTGGCCTGCCAGCCGGGTGTTGTGCTTGACGATTTAAACAAGTTTTTGTCGCGCTTCGACAGGAAAATCGGGCCTGACCCATCCACCGGCAACAGGGCAACCATAGGCGGCTCCGTCGCAAATAACGCGACCGGCCCCCATTCACTCCAGTACGGCTATATCGGCGACTATGTCGAAAGTATCGAAGCGGTGCTGGCAGACGGCAGTATCGTCAAATTTCCCAACGACCTCGAACCGGCAGACCCGGAAGATAATAAGCTCGATGCTATCGCTCAAAAGTGCCTGTCCGTACTCTCGCACGGTCAAGAGATTATCAAAGCAGCCCTGCCGGCAACCAGCCGAAACCGAAGCGGCTACTCAATAGCCGGCATTTGCCGCAACGGCAGGATTGACATGGCGCGACTGCTGGCTGGTTCGGAAGGCACCCTTGCAATCTTCACAGAGGTCACGCTCAGGACCGTGCCCCTGCCTGCCGCAAAAGCCCTGCTCCAGCTCGAGTTCGATTCGCTCGAAAAGGCAGCACAGACTGTGCCGCTAATAGTCCAGACCGGCGCCTCTGCCTGTGAGCTGATGGACCAAACCCTGATTACTATGGCAAGAAAGGCCCTGCCGCAGTACCGCGACGTTTTACCTGCCAAAGCCGAGGCCGTTCTGCTAATCGAGCACACCGGCCAGACAGACCGCCAGGTCAGACAGAAAATCAAAAATACCGACGACGCCGTCGGCAACATCGCTTCGGGCCGAAGAATTGTCCTCGACCCACTTGACCAGGAGCGCCTCTGGAAAGCACGCAAGGACGCCGTTCCATTGCACGACAGAAAAAAGGGCCGAAAGCATCGCGTTCCCTTTATCGAAGATGTCTCAGTCAACACCGAGCGGCTCGGCGAGTATATCACCGGGATAAAGGCGATTGCACAGCGGTACGAAATTCCGATGTCTTTCTACGGCCACGCCGGAGACGGCGAGCTGCACATAAGGCCTTATCTTGATTTGAGCAACCCCGAACAAGTCCGCAAGATGCAGGCCATTGCAAACGATGTCTTCGCCCTTGCCTGGTCGCTGGGCGGCTCAATCAGTGGTGAGCACGCCGACGGACTTGTACGAACGGCCTTCATACGGAAACAATACGGCGACCAATTCTACAACTTACTCGGCGAGATAAAGACCATATTCGACCCAAACGGCCTGATGAACCCCGGCAAGATAGTCACCAGCGACGCCAATATCATGCTCAAGAACATAAGGGCCGAGCATAAGATTCTGCCCGAAAGGATACAATCGGATTTGCTCTTCGAGCCGGAGGAATTGGCCCTTGAGCTTGAGCAGTGCAACGGTTGCGGACTTTGCCTCAGCAGAGAGTCCGGCCTGCGGATGTGTCCCGTATTTAGAGCGATGGGCGATGAGCTGGCAAGCTCCCGCGCAAAAGCTAACATACTTCGCTTCTGGGCCACGGGCCGCATGGATGATGAGGCCCTTGAGTCAGCCGAGTTCAGAAAGTTCCTCGATTTGTGCGTCAACTGCAAGGCCTGTGCGCTGGAGTGTCCATCAGGCGTGGATGTCTCGAAGCTTATTACCGCAGCCCGCGCAGCTTACGTAAAACGAAAAAGACTGAGACGCACAGAGTTCCTGCTGAGTCACAATCGCTATTTGAGTATGCTTGGGGGGTTTTTCAGACCCGTTGCGAACTTTGTGATGCCGCTGCCGCCAATGAAATGGTTCCTTGAGAAAACCGCCGGCCTCGACCGGCGAAGAGATATGCCCCAGTTCGCAGGCAGGTCGTTTGTAAAAGTGGCACGCAAGTTCCTCGCTTCCTGTCAGCCCATACAAAAGCCCGTGGACAAGGTCGCCTACTTTGTTGATACATACGCGAATTACAACGACCACGAACTCGGCTTCGCTGTGCTCGACGTGCTCAGGCACAACGACGTTGAAGTGATTTTGCCGAAGCAAAGGCCCACCCCTCTGCCGGCAATTTACTATGGCGACGTCAAGACCGCCCGCAGGGATTTACGCTACAGCGTCAGACATTTAGCCCCAGCCGTTCGGGACGGCTACAAAATCGTCTGCTCTGAGCCAAGTGCCGTACTGTGCCTGCAGCAGGAACTGGGGCATTTTGTCGGCGGCAGCGACGCCGAACTCGTATCACGCAATACCTGCGAACTAATGAGTTACCTGCTGGATTTGGCCGGCAAGGGCAAGTTAAAGCGGCCCGAAAAACCAATACCCGGCAGCTTCGTATATCACTGCCCGTGTCATTTACGTGCGGTCGACTTGGCAGGTGCGACTCTTGAGCTTTTGCCGGAGCTCTGCGGGGTCTCGGTTGTGGACCTCAACAGCGGCTGCTGCGGCCTGGCAGGGACCTTCGGCATGCAGAAGAAAAACTATGAACTGTCCTCAAAAATCTCTCAAGACCTGCGGCAAGCCCTCGAATCATCGCCGGTCAAACACGTACTGACCGAGTGCAGCGCCTGCAAAATGCAGATAGAACACATAAGCGATTGTGCCGTCAGTCATCCGATTAAAATCATAGCGGACAGCTACAGCCAAATCCCCCCCGCCTCTAGCGCGTCAAACTAACGCAAGTACGTTAGTTTCGATTAAGGTGCATGGCCTGTGTATTTGGGGTTTACCGAAACGGAAGCGAGGTCTTAGTTTGCCGAGGCTTGCATCTCCTCGTCAACGCTGAAATGCTTCATCTGAAGCTCATAAAGCGAGCTGTTCTTCTCGATGAGTCTGGCTATTAAGCCGATTTGGTTCAGCAGTATTTCAATGAGGTCGATGTTTATCAGCGTTGATTCAGGACTGTACTTGGGCAGAATTATGAGCACGTGGCCGCAGTTGGTTCGCTCGGTGGCGAGTTGAGCCGCTACGATGCCGGCGTCGTCTTTCTGCGTAACTACCGGCTCGTCGCCATCGTCCACTTTCGCCGCAAGCTCCCTCAGAAATGACTCGCTCAGGCCCAGTTTGCCGAAACGCTCCGAATCGCTGGGCCAGTGATGTCCGTCCTTATCCAATATGGCGATGATTGGTCCTGTTTCCGGAAGAATCTCGAAAACCTGACGTGCCACCTGCTCACTGAGCACACTGCTGGGAGAAAACAGCGAGTCATACATAACCATAGGTACACTCCTTGCTTTAGCTTTTGACCAATACTCAACCAGCATTTCGGTAGAATCCGCCTCTGACTTCGTGGGGACTTGCCGAGTTCTGCGTTTTTGAGGCAAAGAAGAAGCGCCGCTCGTCGCCGGCGTGTGATTATCGGACCGACAGCCGATAAAAGGTCAAATCCTACCGCTGCCGGCTGTCACAGCATGGATTTGAATCGGGCCAGCCGAAAATATCGGCCTGGACAATCGGTTACACCCGCACCTGGGGTGCTGTTATGACCATACACCCGGCTTGTTGCTATGTTGTACCGTTTCTGCAAAAATCTCACCAGCTTCAGCAGAGACTGGATTTGCCTCGACGTGGGACTGCTGTGATTAAAGTTCCCTACCAGGCAGATACCCACCGCCTGTTCGTTGGCCCAGTTGTCCGGTGTCTTGCAGTGTGCCCCCGTAAGCTGGCGGCGCCACCGGAACGTAACCTCAACCTGGCCGTCGCCGCTGTCGGTTCCATTGCCTATGACAAAATCGTAGCCGACTCCCTGCCAGTGCCGCACTTTCCGGTGCTCTCTGTCAAAAATACCTGCATTGCCGTTGTCCGTGCCTGAATGATGGATTACTACAGCCGTCCAGCGCCGCTCGAGTCTGGCCGGCGGCAGCCAATCGCCGGGCACATCAACATTGGACGGTTGCGGGTTATGACTGGGCTCCGGCAGCCGCGGCTGACGAAATTCAGAGCCTCGAGCATTATCCACAATCTTCGGTATTTCCTCTCTGTTCTGCGAGCAGCCGCAGAAAATCAATAGAAAGCTACAGGCAGCCGCAGCTCGCACAAACGCACCAGGCGTCATTTGCTTTTCCATAAGCGCCTAACCAATCCTCTCACAAATCTTTATGGACTTTTTGCACCGTATCCGGGAATCGAGGTTTCTCCCTGTATCTTATCATGTGCACACGATTGCCACGCTCATTATGCTCAACCACGTCCATATACGAACGCATAAGCAGTAACCCCCTGCCGTTCGTCTTATAGAGATGTTCGCTCCAGCGGGGGTCAGGCACGATGTTTGGGTCAAAACCGCTGCCTTCGTCAGCCACAGAAATCTCTACCTTATTGCCGTCGATGGTGTAGTCTACTTTGATGTGTTTATCCGGCTCCATCTTGTTGCCGTGTTTGATGGCGTTAAGGAATGCCTCCTCCAGGGCCAGGTGCACGGCGAAAACATCCTCTTGAATGAAATCGTGTGCTTCTACTTCCGCCAGCACCTGTCGGCAAAGCTCAGAAGCAACCGACGGCACACTGGCGATGACAACTGAACGACTGATTGGTGCTCCTGACGCCATAGAACAATATTCTCTTCAACTCCTTCACGGACCAGGCGTTACTTAAACCACCCACCTTTGAAATCGGCCATTGCTCACACTTTTCTTTAGGACTACCACAATCATACCAGTCCACCCGCACGACAAGTTCCTGCCTCTAATCCGACGGGCCCAGACCCTCCATTGCCGCTTCCAGGTCCTTGTAAATATCGAAAATCCTGGTAAGACGGGTAATCCTGAAGATTTCGTGAATCTTCGGCTCTATGTTACAAAGCCGCAGAAGTCCGTCCTGTTCGTAAACCTTCTTGCTGACCCTTATCAGCAGGCCAAGAACCGCTGACGACAAAAAACGAACGTTCCGGAAGTCCAGAATCAAGCTGATGCCCTGGCCCTGCTCGACCACGGACATTACAGAGTTCCGAAGGGCGCCGATATCCTGTTCCTCGAGGATTTTCTCGTCCGTCAGTGTAACAATGGTTGCATCTCCTGCATACTCAACGCTTATTTTTGGCTCCATAGATACCATAGCATACTCCTGATACACCGATAACCACACGGAATCATATACCCGACAGGCTTAAATGTCAAGCTTTTCGGACATCGGCAAAAAAGTTAAAAAAAATTGCTTTTTTTTCAAAAAAGTGCTTGCATTTAAGGCTTTTTCAGATGAATATCTGTTTATTGGTTTATTTGTATTTAGGGGTAAGGTATACGGGTATAGGAGCAGCCGGGTACGCTTGAATGTTTGATTAGCTACGCTGGGTAATCCGGATTCTGCCATATCGGAGCTTATCGTCACACCCAAGACGGTTTGTAGAAAGCAGATGAGTTGTTTTTGAAAATTCGCTTTTGTAAAAATTGGGCCTGTCTTAAAGGCAAGACGGGCGTTGGCAACAGAATGCTTTATTTGCAAAAAGGAGGCTGACATGAAGATCAGTAGGTCAACAGGATATGCACTGCTCGCGGCCGGCTACATTGCCCGGCATCGAAAGGAGGGGATTATCCTCTCGCAGACTATCTCAGAGAAGTACAACATCCCTCTGGAGTACCTGCTCAAAATCCTGCAGCAACTGGTAAAAGCCAATCTGCTCCGCAGCAAAAGAGGTCCGCGAGGCGGATTCTCACTCGGAAAACCCGCAAACAAGATTACTTTGTTGCAGGTTATCGAGGCCGTCGACGGACCAATGGTGAGCCTGTTGCATCTCGAAGAGCACGCCAAGGGCGAAAGATTCGCTTCCAGAATCGAGAAAACCTATGACAAGGCCATCTCGCAGGCAAGAGCGGTCTTCGATAAGGCCAAGCTATCGGACTTGCTGGGCAGCTAAGAGGCTTCAATGCACATTAGCCGGTTCCAGGAACTGATTTCGCAGAAGTATAAGAAGCGGGACCAGCAGCGAGGGGTTTCTGCAACGTTTTTGTGGTTTGTCGAGGAAGTTGGAGAGCTGGCTACGGCGCTGGCCAAAGACGACCGACAAAACAAACCCGAGGAGTTTGCAGACGTCATGGCTTGGCTGTGCACGCTGGCTAACATAACAGGCGTGGACCTCGAAGAAGCCTGCATGCAGAAGTATGTCAACAGTAAGGTCGAAGGCTCCAAATAATAGAGTCGCTTGTACTGTATTAGGGGCCTTCGGCCTGCTGTTCTTAGCCGGCCGGTGATTCGTTTGAACGTTTGCGGTTTGCTCGGTCTGACCCTGCCGGGGCCATCAAAGCACGGTAAAAGCACCACCCAAGCCCGCCGATAATCAGCAACAAAACCGCACCTAAGATTAAATATGACACGGCGCCGAGCTCCTTTTCGGTGTGCGAAACTACTGTTGCTATCTTTCGGTCACGCACCAGGTATATCAAATTCAGAGCTACGAACCCGCCAATGTCGCCAGTGGCCAGGATACCCGTCCAGGGAGCGAACCATGAAACCCTTGTAGTACGTGTATTGTGCCTGGCAAGCAGATAGCTGCTGATGACCACCGCCGCCGCCGCAGGCACAACACTCACCAGCAGAAACCGGCTTCGTCCGCCGCCTGATACTGCCGACCTGAACAAAAATGTCAGCATTACTGTTGAGACCACGGCAAGAATAAAGCCTGCAACGCCGGGTGTTTTGCCTCCGACCTGCAGTGTGCTTTCGTGACTTTGCCGGATATGGTTCCGGCCCCTCGCAAGACTGACCACTACCGCCGCTATCGGAAGCAAAACCATCACTGAAAGCCCAACGCAATTAGTAACAATCCACCCTCCCTGTGGGTCCCGCAGAAATCCCGCTTGCCGGGTTACGTCATCGAACAGGCTCCAGAAAAACAAAGAGCTCAGAATTATCGGTATCCCAATCTGAATAAGGTAGTTCCACCATCTTCCCACTTGCCAGTCGCTTCGCTCGTTAGCGTGCCGCCGAAGACGCTCAATCCGCCATATCCACCCAAGGACCATACACTCAAGCAGGCCCAGCCACGCAATACCCCACGTCCCATCAATAAAGTCCCCGATAACCCCTATCCAGCTCAGGCCGCCCTGCGTAACAAACACCATTGCTCCCGCCACTCCAATGACCGTTATAACCGGAAGCACAATGCTCCGCCTCCACCCGGTCTTGTCAACGACCGCCGCAAGCATCGACTCCGTCAGGGAAAACGCCGAGTCTATCCCCAGCGTCACCAGCGCAAAGAAGAACACGAAGCTAAACCATGCAGAGTGAGGTAACTGCGCCAGGGCGTACGGAAATGCCACAAAAGCAAGTGCCGGCCCGCCCTCGGCAACAGTTTTCACGCCCACCGGCTGCCCTGCCTGACGGGTGACAAATGCCATAGCCCCCAACGTCGCAAAGACCGCCAGACCCGCCACGAAACTCGTCCCGAAGTCGGCAAGAGCTATTATGGCCGCGTTGTTGTTCAGGTCGCTTTTTCTGTGAAGGAAACTGGCATAAGTAATCATAACCCCGCCAAATGCCAGACTGAGAGAGAAAAAGGCCTGGCCAAATGCAAATCGCCAGGTCGTTGCGTACGTAAGTTGCGACCAATCGGGATTCAGATAGTAAGCCAGCCCTTCCACACTGCCTTCGAGTGTCAGACCGCGAACCGTCAGAATCAGCAGCATAAGCCACGGCAGTGGAACCGTCCACCAGACGATTTTGCCGACCAGCTTGACCCCACGAAAGATGCAGAAGTACATCGCCACCCAGGTAATAACCAGAGGCCAGAATATATGCCAGCGAATATGCCCCAGGGCCGGAGCATCTATCTTGCCTAAATAAGTATCGTTGAAGAAGCTCTTGGCATTTTCCACACCCTCCAGGCCCTGGCCCGCCCAGGGAAGCTCGCCTCCGTTGAGAATACCCTTGACACTGAACCACAGGAAGCTAAAACAATACGCCAGAATCACCGTATAAAACGTTGCTATCACGAAGCCTAAGAGTATGCTCCACCAGCCCACGAACTCCAACTTCTTGTGCCCACACGAAAATGCATAGGGCGCCGCACGTTGAGTAGAGTGCCCCAGACTAAATTCAAGGATGAGCATCGGCACGCCTATTGCAAAGACGGCGATGACGTACGGTATCAAAAATGCCCCGCCGCCATGGTCATACAGCTCGTAAGGAAACCTCCATAGATTGCCCAGACCCACCGCCGAGCCAACCGCCGCAAGGATAAATCCGCCTCTTGTCCCCCAGCTTTCTCTTCGCTCTTCCAAAAGCTCAACCATCGTCGTTCAACTCCGCTCGTTACGTTTGTTCCACCTCCGGCCAAAAATCG
>Ga0114919_10003515_pt1 | contig 12632 bp, 9 predicted proteins | sample BlataG_FD_88682 | JGI IMG/M metagenome (GOLD analysis project Ga0114919, IMG submission 88682) | Deep subsurface microbial communities from Black Sea to uncover new lineages of life (NeLLi) - Black_00105 metaG | ecosystem: Environmental > Aquatic > Marine > Oceanic > Sediment | place: Atlantic... | reverse complement strand
GTAGGAGAGATACTGAGCAGTAGCAAGCTCCGAAAGCGATTGGATAGGGTGAGACTGCCAGACCACCCATCTCCAAAGATCAGTCACGGTGAAGTGGTGACAGCAATGCTCGGACTCATGTGTTTGGGCAAGCCGGACTTTGATGCCATTGAGCCATTCCGGGATGATCCATTCTTCATCAAATCCCTGGGCCTTAGTTCAGTGCCATCTAGCCCGACGTTGAGACAACGGCTGGACAGTGCAAGGGGAGCCCTCAACCGCATCCTCCTTGAGGAGTCTGCCAAGGTAGTAATACGCTTTGCGCCAGCGATCACCCCCAGCGAGGGAGATTTGGTAGCGATCGACATCGATGTCAGCCCATTCGACAACTCCGAGACGAAGAAGGAAGGGGTCAGCTGGACGTACAAGAACTACAACGGCTATGCTCCCATCTTCGCCTATGTGGGAAAGGAGGGATACCTTGCCAACCTGGAACTGCGTCCGGGGAGCGACCATTGCCAGAAAGGGACGAAGGAGTTCCTAGAGAGAACGCTGTGCTATGCCTGTATGATGACCGATGCGCCCTTTCTGGTGCGGATGGATTCGGGGAATGACAGCCTGGAGAATATCAAGGTCTGTCGAAAGAAGAAGACCCACTACATCATCAAGCGCAACCTACGCAAGGAGACGAAGGAGGAGTGGCTTAAGATCGCCATGGAGTGCGGGGAGATAGAGGAGCCACGTCCGGGCAAGCAAGTGTGGCGAGGTGAGCAGCATGTAAAGAGGGCGGGCATTGATGAGCCACTGCGGATCATATTTAGGGTGACCCGACGAACGACGGACGCCAATGGGCAGGTGCGGATGATTCCCGAGGTGGAGGTAGAGACCTACTGGACATCGTTAGATGTGGATACAGTGAGAGTCATCGAGCTGTACCACGCTCATGGTACGAGTGAGCAGTTCCACTCTGAGTTGAAGACAGATCTTGATCTGGAACGATTGCCATCGGGGAAGTTCCAGACCAACGGGCTGGTACTCCTGCTGGGGATGATCGCCTACAACCTATTGCGGTTGATCGGCCAAGAGAGTCTAGAGTGGAACGACGCTCCCATTCGTAAGCGACCATTCCGCCGTCGAATACGCAGTGTGATACAGGATTTGATCTACCTTGCGTGTCGAATGGTAAAGCACTCACGGCAGTTGTTATTGTCCTTTGGCAGGCGTTGTCCTTGGTTTAACACATGGCAGAGGATATACCTACGATTGGCCCCGACCTGACCGGGCCCCTCGTACGTAGGGGGCATACAAAAAGAAGAGGTAGGAAACGGGCACCCTTAAAAGGGAAGGTGTTGCAAAAAGGGAGAGAGAATGCGATGGAGGAGGTCTTGCGGCCTCATTTTCAGTGTTTTCCACTGCCTGAGGAGGAGGAATGCCAGAAAATCGCTGGCATATCGAAAGCAAGATGCGTGAAATGAGCCCTAAACGGGTGACTCTTTCCACCCTTCACGGATTCAGCTCCTAGTTAGGCCGTCTGGAGTGTTCGAGAGGTCATGCCCTGTCTCCGAGAAGGGTCTTAGAAGAATAGGAACACGTTTCGGTGTATGTCCTCTTGGCCACCAAGAATTTACTGACTTGCCTTTCTCATGGTGGTTCTGTACCTTACAGATGTCATGGAAAAGAACGCTCTTCCCCAGTTTACTGAAGACGTAGGAGGGCGTCTCCGCAACATCCGACTCGGCAATTCCCGGGGGTTGCAGCCGCTGTTCGAGGCAATTGCCAACTCGTTCGACGCAATCCGCGAGGCGCAGACCTCCGACGGCGCGATCCGAGTCGTGATTACCCGTGAGACTGGACTGGATCTATCAACAGACAAAGAGAAGACCTGGGTTAGCGATTTCTCAGTGATTGACAACGGAGTTGGGTTTGGGAACGAGAACTTCATTGCGTTTCTGACGGCGGACACGATAAGGAAGAAGGCGGAGGGAGGCAAAGGTGTCGGACGATTTCTTTGGCTCAAGGTATTCCGGACAGTCAAAGTAGAAAGCGTGTTCCTGGAGAACGGCAAGCAGTATAGGCGTGTGTTTACCTTCGAGCCAACAAGTAGTGGGATCACTTCCCACAAGGTAATGGAGGCTCCCGGTGCGAGTAGATCTACGCGAATCGAACTCCTATCCATGCGCGAAAATTACCGCAATGAATGCCCAACAAAGCTCAACGACATCGCGTACAGAATTCTCGAGCACTGCCTAACGTATCTGCGGGAAGAGAACGCTCCTCAGCTGATTATTTCAGATGCTGAGGAGTCAGTAGACATCCGACAGCTCTATCAAGAGACTGTGCAGCGCGATGCCGCATCGCGCACTGTAGATGCTGGAGGTCATAAGCTCTCACTCACCTATTACAGGCTTATGCATGAACGCGCATCAGGGCATTTGCTTCACCTCTGCGCTAGTGGAAGGGATGTGAAATCGCTCGATCTTTCTGAAAAGGTTCCAGATCTTCCTAAGGCTCTGGAAGATTCAGACGGAAATCGCTTTTGCTACGCAGTGTATGTTGTTGGAGACCTGCTAGACAAGCTTGTGAACTCCGAGCGAACCGGCTTCCGGTTTGCACAAGAAAGGGATCTCGGCCTCTTTACGGTCACTGAGGACGCACTTGAAGCTCACCTTTTACGTGAGGTAGAGGAGTTTCTGCAACCCTACATATCTTCCATGCGAAAAGAAAAAATGCAGAAAATCACAGAGTATGTACAAGGGAGCGCACCCGTTTATCGCCACCTCCTCACACGCTACCGCGATCGTGTTGAGAGATTCCCTGCGAATCTATCCCCTAGCAAGTTGGAGCAAGAGCTCGCTAAAACAGAGTTCGAGGTCCGTCAGGAGGTCCAAGAGCGCTACAAGAACCTAATCGAAGAGCGGTACCTTGATCCTGATCGATACCAAGAAGAGCTTCGAAAATTCATTTCCGAGTACAGCGAGATTGGAAAGGACAAGCTCGCTGACTACGTCTCTCACCGACGAGCCATACTCAGTCTACTTGAGAAGGCAATGCAGACTGATGTATCTGGGAAATACAACACGGAAGATGTTATTCATAACCTGATATTCCCAATGAGGTCATCCTCAGATGAGGTCAACTTCGAGGATCAGAATCTCTGGGTGCTTGATGAGCGGCTGTCATATCACAAGTATTTAGCTTCGGATCTTAAGTTGCGGCAGATGCAGGTATTGGATACCAACGACCAACAACGGCCTGATCTAGCAGTCTTCAATTACCCGGTTGCGTATTCTGACGATGACTACCCGTATGGTTCCGTAGTCATCGTCGAATTTAAACGCCCAGAGCGAGATGACTATTCGGAGAGGGAAAACCCGATCTCTCAAGTTCTGGATTACGTTGAAAGAATCCGTGGCGGTCAAGCGAAGGATGCTAATGGCCGCCGCATTCCTCCGATCAAACAGGAACGGCAATTCTTCTGTTACATCGTTGCGGACGTCACGCCAACACTACAGAAGCTTCTGCTGCGGGACGATTTCCTACCTACCGCCGATGAGTTAGGGTTTTACAAGTACCACGCCCGATACCAAGCATACTGCGAGGTAATTCCCTACGACAAGCTTCTCCGTGATGCCGCGAAGCGGAACCGCATCCTGTTTGAGAAATTGAACATACTGTAGAAGTGGGAAACACAACCCCTATTCCGAAACCTTTGATCCAGCAAACTAAACTCCTGGGGGGCATGGGGAGTCTGATCTTGTTTCTTGGCATCAAGAAGGAGAACGATTCAGCACGGGCGATGAGAAAGGAGCCGTGACGACAATTGTTGGACGGGATTATTCCACCAACGATCTCACGGCCAAGCGCGTTGCCAACAGACTGAATACCAAAAGCAAAGACCCTGCCACACAACGAGGAACAGCAGGACGAGTGGCAGGCGGTGTGCCGCTACTTCAGCCTGGAGTCGATGGCGCTGCTCTACCCCACTGAGGAGCCTGCCGAACGTTCACCCGTTTTCGTTGCCGGAGAGGAGGTGTTCGTGGCCCAGACGTTGCACAGGAGAGGGAACCCAATCTACACACTTGACGGGACGTGGCCTCTGGCAGTCAGTATAATATTGTGTTGAGCATAGTTTTATCCTGAAAGAGAGGTGATAGTAGATGCAAGGCGCAGTAACTCCAGCCCCAATCCTGAACCTACTAACCGGTCTGTGGGAGTCTCAGACGTTGTATGCGGGAGTCGAGCTTCGGCTTTTCACTCTGATCGAGAAGGGCGCAAACACTGTGGAGGAGCTTGCTGAGACGGCGGGACTTCCAGAGAGATCCATGGAAATGCTAGCAAACGCCCTAGTAGCACTCAACCTTCTAACGAAGCAGGGGACTAAGTACTTCAATACGGAAGTCTCCTCGGAGTTTCTAGTTGAGGGTAAGATAAAGTATTACGGTGACTTTGTCCTAATGAATTCCCGGAGAACGTATGACACCTGGGGAACCATAGTTGATTGCGTTCGAACGAACGCCTCGCAGAGAGACGGGATAGTAGCGAGATTCCGAAAGGATGAGGATTTTGCTCACCTCTTCACTAGAGCAATGCACAACAACGCTATCGCTCCTGCTCGTGCACTTGTCTCCGCAGTTGACTTCTCAATGAGCCGGGCAATCCTGGACATGGGTGGAGGTTCAGGAGCCTATTCCATACTGCTTGCGAAGGCCAATCCGCACCTTGAAGCCGTGGTCTTCGATCTACCCCCAGTCTGTGATGTGGCTGATGAATACATTCAACGTCTTCAGGTTGCCGATCAAGTCACGACATTGCGGGGTGATTTCCTCGTCGACGAACTGCCCTCGCCTTTTGATGATGTGATCCTAGCGCAGATTCTTCACAGCTATGCGCCAGACGATTGCGTTACGATCCTAGGGAAAGCGGCTGCTTGCCTCAACAACGGCGGCAGGTTGCTCATCATCGACTTCTTCCTTGAGAACGAGAAAACATCTCCCGTGTACTGCGCCTTGTTCAGCCTCAATATGCTCGTTGGCTCTCCGGGAGGAAGCGCCTACTCGATTTCCGAAACGGAGGACATGCTTGGCAAAGCGGGGTGTGGCGTCGAGAAGGTGGTGGACATTCCAGGACCGTCCCGTCTGGTGATCGCTAAGAAGCTGTAGCCATAGCGCTGTTGATGCTTAGTTCACGCGGATGTGACGGGTGAGATAGCCAATCCCAGCAGGAGTAAGATAGATGGACAAAGATAGCTGGCAACTGGACATCTTGTCTACCGGTGTCGAGGAACTAGATCGGCTTCTCGGAGGCGGATTACCGCGGCACCGCGGATATATGATCCGCGGCCCCCACCACTCCGGCAAACGCCTTCTTGCACTGGCGATCCAGAGGGCATCCCTCCTAAGAGGTGAATACAACCAGTACAGCGTCTACGGACAGTCCTATGAGACGGTCCTTGACTACTACCGATCGGCTGGCATTGATCCCATCAGGTTTGTGGCGGAAGGCCTACTCAAAGTGGTTGACTACTTGACCGCTGAGACTGCTGAACCGGACGAGCTTGAGTCGATTCGCGAAGGCCTGCAACCTGAACTCAGGGATGGTGTCATCTTCATGCCGCCGAGCAGACTTCAAACCGAGCTTCAGGAGTATATCAGGGAGATGCGTGCCTACATCAAGGACATTGGACGACCAGGTACTGTCATCATCGACTCACTCAATGAGCGCCTGCAGCAAGCTCCAGTAGATGTTGTACTAGACCAGTGGAGACGTTTGAAACGCCAGATGTCCACGCAGTCAGGTCTGCTATCGCTCCACATTTATACCCCCCTTGGAACGAGAATCGAGAAGGAGTACGCAGAGATGTTCCACGACTTCGAGGATGGCATCATCGAATTGCGGGCAACCCCCAGTGGCGGCCACGAGATGCGCCTCGCAATGCGGATGCCTCCTGTGATCGACAGGAACTGGCACCCTTTCAGGATTATCGGGACATCCATCGTGATAGAGAAGGAGGCAGAAGAGATGCCAGGAATGGAAGCAGGCTTGCTCGCGGGGCTGACTGGCGCCTTTGTGGCGACGTACGGCTCACAAGCAGCCAAATGGCTGTGGGAGGAAACCGAGGAGCTAATAAGGCGATTCACTAGAAAGGAGAGGATTGACGAAGACTCTAAGGATTCGGGAGACGACAACGGTAGTGTGCCAGATAATCTGCTTGAAGTCGAGGGCAACGTGCCTGATGACGTTGGGCTGAAGCAAGTACGATCCATCCTTCCGGGGATGCTGAACGAGATGGCGATTTCGGAATTGAAGGCCGCAAAGGAAGACGTCTTGGTGTTCCATCGACGATATCTCAAGTTCAAGACACTGGTCGCTGAGGCAGGCGACTACGCCGAGCAAAGAGAGAAGCGGAATCTTGTGGAGGCTGAGAAGAATCTGAACGAGGCGCTGTTTCGTCTCATGCAGTTGGCGAAGAGCATGTATGGTGAGAGCTAAGGTTGGACTGCCAATAGTGGGCGGCGTGGGGGTCTGATCTTGTTTCTTGGCATTCCCAGGAATTCCGGGGACGCAACCCATGATTTCTCAAGAAGCGGCCTGAGATAGGATCTATGTCCTTCGGACTTATCTCTTTGCTGTCTACGCAGCACAAGGTTATCCCGCCGAATAGTATTAAGCGACCGATGGAGGAAACATGACCACAACTGGCGAGTCCCATGCTGAGACCGAATCCGACCCCGAAAATGAGCTTGATCGCATCCTTGAAGAAGGTGAAGAAAAAGGGAAAAAGATAGCGGAGATTGGCCGGAACCTCACTGAGGCAGGGCAGTCCATGGCAGACGTGGCGAATGCCGCTCGTGAGGTGGTGCATGTAGTGAAAACCCCGCCCAACATTGAGTTTCTAATCAATGACTGGGGCTTGGCAAATCAGCAGGCGGATTTAGTTATTGGCCAGCTTGGGGGAATTGATGTTCCGACCTTCACCAGCGCGAGTGGCACAGCCGTATCAACATCATCAGATTCATTTGAGGAAGCAGGCCTTCTTTCGATTGTTCCAAAGGAGGAACACCCCCGCCTTGTTACGGTTCTGGAGAGTTTTAATCAGGTTTCAGAGCGAGCTGCAGATGCGGAGGAGGTGGGGAAGTTGATGAAGTCATTGGAACTTGACCAAGCTCCTCCAGGGCGGAAAAGCGCCCTGGAGCAGTTTAAAACAGCTCACGCAGCCTTCAAGGCTCCAGTTTCAGAAGGGAATCCTATTGCCACGTCTCTCATTCCTATGCGAGAGTCGATTCGCACAACAATTGACACCCTACTACGGAGGCGGCCCAAGCAAGAGAAGACCAAGAACGAATGCAGCAAGATTGTATCTATCGGTCGGCAGTTGAAGCGAGATGGTCTTCCAGATACCATCGTCAATTCATGGGCATCCCAATGGACACATGCCCTGCAAACGTATCTTTCTCCAGCGAAGGAAGAGGACATTTCGCGTGACGAATGGCGTCGAAGGCTTGTTAGATCCACACTGTTTCTCAAGGGATTTCTAGATGGCATTGATCCATCGAAGCTAAAAACATGAACACTCGGCGGGATAACCATTCGCTGGAGCGGACCGGGGATGCGGCATAATCATTGTTAGCTGCAACTAAGCGGAATTCCGGGGACGCATACCATGATTCCTCAAGGAGCAGCCTGAAATAGGAGCTATGCTTCTCGAATTCATGGGGGGAGTGGGATCACGGGTCGTTTGAATCACGCTCTCGCGCTATCATAGGTGATGTACTGTAGAAAGTTCACCAATGGACAAGGAGGAACTCTACAACCTAATCGAACAGCAAAATCCGCATCGTCGAGGAGGCGACGAAGTGAGAGCGAGCCCGATTCTAGAGGTCCACATGTCCACATCTTGGTATGCAACGCTACGCTTGTCGATATATTGGCATTGAATATCCGAGATATGAAGGGCGCGGAGTCGCCGCCCGTAAGGATCCATCTACAGCTTCGACCAACCAGCTCACTGGCCGCGCCCTAAGGGAAACGGAAGCCAAGTTCCAAACTGTGGGGCTAGGGTATGTATCCCCAGAACCCGTCACTGAAAAATCCGATGGTAAAACCCGGCTAGACTCTTGGTAAAAGAGCAAGCCTGGAAGAAAAATCATTCTCGAAATGAAGCTGTGATCCATTCAATGCATCCCCCAATAAGGAGCAGCAGGGCGAAGCAAGCAAATACTCCAGGCGCTATGCTCCAGAGTGTCTCCTGCACTACACCAAGATAAAGTGTAGGTGCGGCGAAGATTGCAAAAAGAGTTCCACCTACAAGTATTACAAATCGGGCTTCTTTTTTAGACGCTGCCCGGGTGGGTGCTGTTTGTTGTTCAGGCGGAGGTCGGAAGCGACTTGGCTTAAACGACAGTTTGTATTGCACTGGTGCGTCCAGAGTTATTTTTTCTGCAGAGAGTGACTCCAACAGGCCGTGCTCAAGTGATTTGAGAATCAACAAACGCCTGCGTTCTATTTGACTAACTTTCGGGGAAAAGGGGAAGCTGGAGACGGCCATATCCGAACTACTCTTCGCATGGATTTCGTCTTCGAGAACGAGAGGTGTATCGCGATAGTCAAGAGCACGGGCCAGCTCAAATGCACAGGTGCGTGGATCTGTAAGGTCTTCCATAAAAGACTCCAGTCGGTGTTCAAATCCTCGTATCATTAATTGAAAGGCACCTCCAAATAGGCCAAATGGCAAGCCAAACATCAGAGAGAGCCGAGCAACTTCTGCTGGTAGGAATGGAAGAAGGGTCTCGCTAACCAAAGCGAAGGCAGCTGCAATCAAACCGACTACCCAAGCAAAGTATTTCATTTGCAGCAACGGACGAACCCGACGGCGGCGTATTGCGCGGGCAGTATCATTCGCTTGTCGGCCGGCTCGATCTGCTAGCATTGCGCGTTGCCATTCCTGAATGGAGCGACCCATTTCGTCCAGGGCTACTAGCGCCTTATGGCCCACAATGGAATCTAACGCAACTGTGCGGGCCTCGTTTAGCTCGCTTTGCGCATTAGTGTCCCCGCCTTTGTTAGGATGGTGTTCCTTGGAGAGCCTTCTGTACACCGCTTTCACATCCTCGACGTCAGCATCCGGCGACAATCCAAGGATTTGAAATGCTTCTTCAACTGACATTGAATTGACCACAGAATCTCCTCCCTACGAAAAGGCCCATTTGCCAAATTATACACGCCGCTCAGAAATTGACCCACCCCCGGCATCAAACGCGGTAGTTTGGAAGCGAGCGCTGTCAGGGTCGGATCTTCATTCTTGGCATTCACAGGGGGGACGATTTGGCGCGAAATTCCGGGGCCGCATGCCATTATTCCTCAAGGAACAGCGTGAAATGGGGTCTATGTCCCTCGAATTCGCAGGAGTTCCGGGGACACCATACTTATCTTTTGCTTGTAGGCACAGACAAAAGTAAGCTCCCTTAGTTCCGGGGACACCATACTTATCTTTTGCTTGGGGAATCCTCGGGGTCAGACCTTCATTATTGGTGTTTTGCAAACCGGGCGAACTCCGGGAATCCTCGGGGTCTACCATTGTATTTACAGGTGACGGGCATGCCCCTGTTGTGTAGACTATCTATCTAGCGGGGGTGTGGCTCCTGGGGTCCGCAGCCCGCAAGGGTCTGCTCGGCTCTGAAATGCCGCCCCCGTCTTCTGTTTCATCCGGTGTATCTGTTGGATGATGCGATTTTTGCGGGGTCTGATCTTGTTCTTGAATCGATGTAAGATACTTGGCCCTTGTCTTCCGGATCTCTGAGATCGAAGTTTGCCCGCTAGCATCTACCAAAGTGGGGATGTTGGGTATCGCTTTGGGCAGGAAACGGAAAATAAAGACTTGAAACCCGCTAAATGCATGGCTGAGGCTTGGAAAGACCGGTCATCACCATGGCTTTCATTCTTCCACGATCCTCGGAGCAATGGACAGTGCAGGAAAATTCAAAAAGCAAGAGTGACCCCGACATTCGATCTTTGCCAAGGAAGCCAGCCACCTCATTGGCCGAGATCGCTACCGAGCCCCGATTCTGCTTTTGAGAGCGGTCGCAAGTAGTCTATAATCGCCATATGCGGAACATGCAGGTGCGATGTGCTTGGATTCTCACGCTCTGCCTCGCTGTACTGTCTGCCCTCTTCCTATCTTCCTGTTCTCCATCAGCGGGTGTCCAGAACATCACGATAAGCTTCTTCGGTGCCGCGGAGACAGTCGGAGGTGCCTGTTTCCTTGTAGAGCTTGATGACTACCGACTGCTTGTTGACTGCGGGCAGTTCTATGTTATTGAGGGGGAGGGAGGGGTTGAACCCGATCACATTCCCCCTATTCCAACAGATATTGATGCAGTGGTTCTGACGCACGCTCATCTTGACCATTGGGGTCGGCTCCCGGAACTCGCTCTCCGCGATGGGGGGATCGGCGAAGTCTTCATGACCGAGATCACTGCCGAACTGCTTGAAGACATGAACCTTGGAGTACTGCACAACAACCTTGCTTACGTAGATCTAGGTCCCGAGACCTTCCTCTACAGTATTCGTTCGTGCCGCGATCTGCGCAGCGATGACGAGCCCTGCATTGCTCATTCCGCCTACGGGACTGGCCTATGTGCGAGTTGGAACAAGGGGGTTGCCCAACTGGGTCAAGGTTGGGCTAAGCTTGAGCTTCCTCGTACCGAGCTTGATGCTGCTGGCTTCAGGTTGTGCTATAACTGTGTCAAGGGAGAGGTCGATAGACTGCGCACGCTATTTGTTCCGCAACCCTACAATTGCCCCTGGCAGATCGCACCAGGGGCAACCTTGGAGTTCCTCAACGCCGGGCACATTCCAGGGTCAGCCATGGTGATGCTGGAGTGCAGAACCCCCGACGGTCCATTCCGGCTGCTGTTCTCCGGTGATCTTGGTTCAGGCAACCACCCGTTTCTCGCCGGCTGGCGAGTTCCTGACAGCCCTGTGCACGCTCTCATTCTGGAATCAACCTACGGCAAGCTGATTCGAGATCCGTCATATCGGGTCGCACTCGATCGCTTCCAGACCGAGCTCGGTGACGCGCTTGCCAATGGCCGAAGAGTGATCATTCCTGTCTTCGCACTCGACCGCGCTCAGCGCCTGCTGTTCCACGTGGGCAGATGCAAGGAGTTGGGGCTCGTTGACCTCGGCATTCCGGTGTATCTGGGCGGGAGAGCCATCCAAGACTACACTGAACTCTATGGCCGGCTTGCGAGCTCCCCTAGCATAGACTATTCCTCCTTCTCTCAGACATTCTCTGACGTCGTTCCCCGGTTTGCGGTCCTTGAGCAATCCACTTCCGAAAAGCCCTACGCGTATCGACAGCTACTGTCGTTGTCGAGCGAGGACCGTATCCCTGCGGCCCCGTGTGTGCTTATCGCAACCTCAGCTGATGGGGAGCACAGTGTCTCGCACGAGTTGATCTGTCGGTTGGCTGAGGCTTCCGACACCGACTTCTTCCTCGTATCCTATGCTGACAAAGCATCTTCGACCGGTCAACTCAAGCAGCTCCAGCAACCAGACGCAAATGGGGTACTAGACCTGGAGTGTGGCTCCTTCATAGTCGACCCCGAACGCATACATTCCTTTACTTGCTTCTCAGGACACTCCGATGCCAGAGGACTGCTGCGATTAGCCGGGGCTTGCTCTGAGGGCGCTGTTGTTTTCCTTGTCCATGGGATGCGAAGAAACGCAGAGGATCTCAAGGGTTTACTTGCTTCAGAAGAGACCACTCCATTGTGGGTGGAGATCCCAAGCCTCGAAGCAGTTCCCGAGAAGTACGTTCTATACCCAAGGCAGGGCCCGTGAGCCCCTACGCAGTACAGCGTTGGGATCCTGTTCCCCGCCCTGGCGTAGCCCGGGAACATCACGGCCCCCGACCGTTGTTTCTAACGCCGGGGCCTGACCTTGTTTCTTGAATCGAAGCGAGATACTTAGCCTTCGAAGTTTGGCAGCTAGTATCTACCAAAGTGTGGAGTGACTGGGAAAGGGAAAGTTCACCCGCCTTCTCCTCTCCTTACGGGGCGCGATTCCTGGAGACCTGTTAAGAGGTCTTTTCCCTTTTGTTCTTGATAACCCCACCCCAGATCTTACCGTTTGGAATCGTGATCACGGTCCCCTCTTCCGTCTGCATCGTGGTAGTGACCAGGTTCATCTCCCCCACGATTCCCGATGCCCCGGCCGCTTCGATGGGATCGCCGATGTCATAGGGCCGGTAGAGGAGGAGCATGAACCCCGCGGCAAAGTTGGATAGCGTCTGTTGCATGGCGAAACCAAGGATGAAGCCGGTTACCCCCAGTCCAGCGATCAGCGGCCCGATCTCCACCCCCAACTGCCCAAGGGCCATGATCAGGGCGACACCGATGAGCGCCCATCGGATCAGCCTGTAGATGAACCGGCGCAGCAGTTCGGAGAACTCCAACTGCGAGATGTCCATCAGGCGGCCGGCCACCCTGACGGCGAGGATCCCCAGCAACCATCCACCGAGGAGGATCAAGAGTGCCCCACCGAGCCGTAGGCCGATCTGCGGTCCCTGATCGATGAACCAATTGACAAGATTACTCATGTCTACTGCCTCCTTGTTCTGTCATTATGCGTTTCGGCTCCTCGTGAAATGGCCG
>Ga0114919_10003514_pt1 | contig 12633 bp, 11 predicted proteins | sample BlataG_FD_88682 | JGI IMG/M metagenome (GOLD analysis project Ga0114919, IMG submission 88682) | Deep subsurface microbial communities from Black Sea to uncover new lineages of life (NeLLi) - Black_00105 metaG | ecosystem: Environmental > Aquatic > Marine > Oceanic > Sediment | place: Atlantic... | reverse complement strand
CGACAACATGACCGCGTCGGCGCCTTCGAACACGGCGGTGGCAACGTCGGACACCTCGGCCCTGGTCGGCACGGGCGCGTAGATCATCGATTCCAGCATTTGCGTTGCGACCACGACGGGCTTGCCGGCATTGCGTGCCGCGCGGCTGATCTGCTTTTGCAAGCCCGGGACTTTTTCGACCGGCATCTCGACGCCGAGATCGCCGCGCGCGACCATTATGCCGTCGGCGAGCTCAAGGATCTCCTTGAGATGGTTCACCGCGGACGGCTTCTCGATCTTGGCCATGATCGCGGTGCGGCCGCGCGAGAGCTTGCGGGCTTGGGCGATGTCCTCGGGACGCTGCACGAAGGACAGTCCAACCCAGGCAACGCCCAAAGTCATGGCGCATTCGATGTCGGCGCAGTCCTTGTCGGTCAGCGCGCTGAATGGCAGCACCGTATCGGGCAGGCTGATGCCCTTACGGCTGCCGAGAAGGCCCGATGTTAAAACTTCTGCGTCGATGCGGACATCGCTCGCTTCGACCACGCGCAGCTTGAGCTTGCCGTCATCGAGAAGGAGCGTGTGACCCTTCTCGACGGCTTCGAAGATCTCCGGATGGGGAAGCTGGACGCGGCCGAGGCCGCCAATGGCCTCGCGGCGGACAAAACTCAGAATATCGCCTTGAGTCAGCCGGATCGAGCCGGAGTCGATCTTGCCGATGCGCAGCTTCGGGCCTTGCAGGTCGACCAAGATGCCAATGGGCCGGGAGAACTCGGACTCGAGCTTGCGGACGATGCCATGGACCTCACGCAAACCGTCGTGGTTCGCGTGGCTCATGTTCACACGAAAGACGTCGGCGCCTGCTTCGAACAGACGCCGCATCGTTTCTTCGTTGGTGGAGGCAGGACCGAGCGTGGCAACGATCTTGACCCGTCGGTTTCGCCTCATTGGGACTTTGCTTCACCTTCCGGATCGGTCAGACGGACCGTCCAATCCCGCTCTTCGCCTGTGTCGACCTCAAAAAATCCCGTGCGCTTATGGCCGCGCTTCTCACATTCCTGGGTGTCGCGGATCGTGAAGGATTTGTCGTCGGTGCACATAAAGAGCGAACCGGCCCATTCGCCGCCGCGATCATAGTCGACGGCGTGAATGTAATAGTAGCGGCCGATCAGCACGCCTTTGAGCAGGGTCTCGCAGGTGTGGGAGGCGATATTCCACCAGCCCTCGCTGGCCCAGCCCTCGGTGTCCTTGTAGCCGATCGAGACGCCGACGCGGCTTGCGGTCGTGTTGCACAGCTTGAGGTCCGCATAAGCGGGCGAGACGCCGAGCCCCAGCACGAGGCCAAACGCCAGGAGGGCGGCAAGCCCCCATCGCTGCTTGGGGATTTGAATTTCCGCTAATTCGCGGGTTTCATTGGAAAAAAGCATCAGTTTCTCAGGTCTGAAATTCGCAGTTAACGAACCCCGAAAGGTAGCATCGAATTGGTTGCATTTGTCTGACCGGCGAGGCTCGATTAAAGGGCCAGTTTGGCCCTATAAACACCATTGAAAATGCTGGGTAAATGCGTCGCAATGCGGACTTTGCGTCTCGTGGTTGTTGCCGCAGCAAATCGCGGAAGGAGTTGAGCCTGGACACGCTTGTACACGAAGATTTGGGCGAAAAGCCATACCGGACCATCGAAGGGGATGTCAGTCTCGGCCTTCTTGTCCTCTGTGACCACGCTGAGAACAGAATTCCCGAGGATTTTCATATACTTGGGCTTAAGCCGGAAGATCTGCACCGGCATATCGCCTTCGACCTCGGGGCCGAAGGCGTGGCCGCAGGGCTCGCCGAGGCGCTGGGCGCGCCGGCGATCCTGAGCCGGTTTTCGCGCCTGCTGATCGATCCGAACCGCGGCCTCGACGATCCCACGCTCATCATGCAGATCTCGGACGGTCTCGTGGTGCCGGGCAATGTGGATTTGAGCGCGGCCGAGACCGAGGCGCGCCTCGACAAGTTCTACCGGCCTTACCACGCGGCCATCGATCGCGCCGTCGAAAGGGGCATCGCGGCCGGCAAGCCGCCGGCGATCCTCTCGATCCATAGTTTCACGCAAGCTTGGAAGGGCGTGGCGCGGCCATGGGGCGTGTCGGTACTGTGGGACAAGGACCCGCGCCTGCCGCAACCCTTGCTCGACGGCTTGCGGACCATCCCCGACGTCGAGGTCGGCGACAACGTTCCGTATTCGGGACAGCTCAAGGGCGACACGCTCTACCGCCACGCCACCTTGCGCGGCCTTGCGCATGCGCTGATCGAGGTGCGCCAAGACCTGATCCTCGCGGCGGATGGGCAGTGGGAATGGGCGCACCACCTTGCTCGCGTCGTGGCAGAGGTGTTGCGCACGGCGCCCGGCTTGCACGAGATCGAGCACCACGGCTCCAATACAGACCCAAGCGGCGCGAAAGGATGCAGCAATGGATGAGAAGACCAAGACTGAACTCGAAGCGGCCGCCTTTCGCCGGTTGGTCGAGCATCTGCGCGAGCGCACCGACGTCCAGAATATCGACCTGATGGAGCTTGCCGGCTTTTGCCGCAACTGCCTCTCAACCTGGTATCTGGAGGCCGCCGACGAGCGCGGGGTTCCGCTCGGCAAGGACGAGGCGAAGGCGCTCATCTACGGCATGCAGTATGAGGAGTGGAAAGCGAAGTTCCAAACCGATCGCACGTGAGCAGTGCAGTCCCACTACTCGATAAAAGTCAAGTTTATCAATAATTTACGCGCAACGTAGCGCCAAGCACGGGGCGCTTTTGTACGCCGGCTTTGGATAACCGGGAAAAGCCTCGAGTGCGTCTTGCTGCGGTCGATGATCGGGACCAAGCTCGCTTTCATCGAATCATCACAAACGCCCGAGGATCCCACCGTGTCGCTTCAGTCATCAGCCAAAGATCAGCTTCGTGCCTTCGTGTCCCGTATCGAGCGGCTGGAGGAAGAGAAAGCAGCGCTCTCCGTTGACCTGCGTGAGGTCTATGCCGAGGCCAAAGGTACCGGCTTCGACGTCAAGGCGCTTCGTAAAGTGATCAGCCTGCGCAAGCTGGACGAAACCAAGCGGCGCGAGGAAGAGGCGGTGCTCACGACCTATCTCCATGCACTCGGGATGGACGCGGAGTCCGCAGGGTCCGCGGAGTCAGAGGCGGCGTAACCCTTGGACGCAACCACGCCAGGCTTCGAGTTTATCGACGTTGCTTGGCGGCTTGGTGCCGCCGTCGTGGTTGACATGTTGATCGGTCTCAACCGCGACCTCGCCGACAAGCCGATCGGCATGCGCACGCTCGGTCTCGTCTCGCTCGGCGCCGCCGTCGTGGCGATCACGACGGTTCACTTCAGGGGGCTGGCGGAGCATCCCGACGCACTGAGCCGTGTGGTGCAAGGCGTCACGCAAGGCGTGATGGCGGGTATCGGCTTTATCGGCGCCGGCGTGATCTTGCGCGATACCAAGGAGGAGACGGTCAAAGGTCTGACCACGGCTGCCACCGTTTGGGTGACCGCCGCGCTAGGCCTCGCATGCGGGCTGGCCGCTTGGCAGATCGTGGCCCTTTCCCTCGGGCTCGCCATATTCCTGCTCGTGGGTGTGGCGCGGATCGAAGACGCCTTCGAGAAGCTGAGGAAGAACGATTAAGAGTGAGGGGATTAGCGCGCGCTCTGCGCCAGCCGCGTGGGCTTGTCCGCTTCCACAGCGGCGTAGAGGCTTCTCACCGCCCCGCCGGAGAATTTCTGGGCGCTGGCCAGGCCGCGATAGCCTGAGGTCCGGCGGAACTGGAAGGTTGTCGGCCGGTCCATATCGTCGAACAGGTAGTTGAGGTCGCTCTGCTCGGGATGGATGAGAAATGCGATTTCCGGATTGTTGACAATCGAGGTGTCGGTCATGAGGCTGGCGGTCTCGAACGGCACGTAGCTCAACTCGTCCGGATGATCGTCGTCGACCTCAGGCGCCCCGACCACGCGCGCATTCTCGTAGGTGGGCACTGCCGGCCGTTCGGGCTTGGGCATGAGGGAAGGCTGCGACCGGGGCAGTGCGCCGCCGGTGCTTGCCATGGCGAAGCGAGGCGCGGGCGTTGGATCGTCGGCTGGCGCGAGTGCCATCGGTGCCGGTTGCGCGGGCTTGTAGGAAGCCAAGATCGGCTGCGGAATGGGTGCGCGTGCGCGCTCAGGCTTCGGGGTGGGTAACGGCGCCGCCGACGCAACCATCGTCCTGTCGACCATGCCTTTGGCCAGGGCCACCTGGTAGTCCTTCTTGGTGATCCGCCCGCCGCTTCTGGGGAGATAATCGGTCTTTCCGTCAGGGAACAGGGCGGCGAGCTCGAGGCGCGGAATGCGCGGCCACATGCGCACGCGGCCGGTATCCACATGGACAAAGGGTAGACCCGAAGTCGGATAGTAACCGACGCCGCCGACTTCCTGCACGAGGGCCGAGTTGCGGAGCTTCTTCACGGGTACGTCTGGAAAATGAAGATCCGTGGCCTTGCCTAGCATGTGCTGGCTCTTCCTGGCTTGCCCGCCGCCCGCGCGCCTGAGTTTGGCGTTGGTGGCGGGGCTGCGATAGCCGGAAACGAGATGGATGGGTTTCCGGGAGCCAAGGGAGGTGTGCAGTTTCCAGATGAGATCGATGAGCTCGCGGTCCATTTCGGTCGATTCGTCCGCGCGCCAATCCCGCATGAAGTGGTTCAGCTTCTTGAGGGCCGCCTCGTCGAATTTGCCGTCGCGCTTATAGGTGACGGTCAGGCTCTCTTTTGTATGGATTTCATAGAGGGAGAGGGTCCGGGTCTCGCCGGAAGCGACAGCTTTGGGGGCCAGAGCGAAGCCCATGGCCAGCACCAGGAATCCGGCGCCAATCATGGCGCAGCGTGCACTGATCCCCCGAATGCGCATCCCCGACTTTCCGTAAACTTTGAACGCCGGTTTTGTCAGCCGGCTTCCCCCAATGACACCAAGCCCTGAGGCTTATTCGCGCCCGCGGCCGCCTCTCTCTAGGTGCGGCCGTTAAGCGACAGTATTTCGGTAAATTGGGCGAAAAACAAGGCAAACGGATTAACTGTGACCCGGCACTTCGGGCCATGGTTAATACCCGCTAAGTGACTGGGTCAGTGGGGTTTTGGCCAGTCGGCGACGGCCCGCGGGGTTAGCGGGCTCAGCCACGAATTTTTCTTTTGGAGGGCCTAGTTGAAGCCGTCGAACAGGTATTCGAGGGGATCGCCCGAACGGGACCGCGCGCGGGACTGCCGTTGCGACGAGATCGACTGGGTGATGATCCCGTCATCCGCCTCGGCATAAGCGGTGCTGCGGCCCTTCAACAGGGCTCCGGCCATGCGCCGGTCGTGGCCGTAGAGGTCGCCGAAGGTCTTGATCGAGCCGTCCTCGTTGACCCACATCGTGAAATACGTGATGTAGACGGGCACGTGCCGGTTAAGCCCGACATGCTGGTTGTAGCCGTTGTTGAAGGCCGACCGCGTGCGTGCCTCGCTCCAGTCCTTGTCATGACGCATGATCACGGAGGCGAACTGATCGGGATTTTGCACGCGCATGCAACCATGGCTCTCGGCGCGAACTTGCTTGGCGAACAGATGCTTCTGCGGCGTGTCGTGCATGTAGACGTCGTGCTTGTTCGGGAACATGAACTTCACGCGGCCGAGCACGTTGCGGGGGCCGGGTGGCTGATAAAGGTGAAGCTGGCGGATGTCGACGCGGCTCCAGTCCAGTGAATTCGGATCGACTTCCTGTCCGCCGTACTTGATGCGCAGGTCGTGGCGCTGGAAGACCGTGGTGTTCCAGCCGCCGCCGCCGAACCAGCCGCCACTGCTGCGGCGGACAAAGGGCCTGATTTCCCCGACCTTGATCGATGTGGGAACATTCCAGTACGGGCCGAACACGACTGTCTTCATTTCGTTGGAGAACACAGGCGTCGGCGTATTGGTCTTACCGACGACGACGCGCGTCCGGTAGACCGTCTCGCCGTCATTGACGACGCGCAGGCCGAACTCGGGGATGTTGACAGTGACATAGAAGCTGCCCTGGTCCTGCGGCAGCCAGCGCCAGCGCTCCATGTTCAGCAGGATGGTCTTGACGTGCGCGGGGCTGCCCATATTGCGCAGGTGCGGATTGTTGAGCAGCCACCGCGTGCCGGGGCCGACCACGCCGTCGGCCGCTGTGTTGTGCGCTATCTGGTACTCCCGCACGGCCTCGACAACGGCCTCATCATAGAGTTCGGGATTCGGCCCGGCGGGAACGTCGAGCCGCGTCCGCAGCAGGGCAACCTGAGGATCGGCGACGCCGAGCTTAAGAAGCGGTCCACCAGGGATCTCAACCGCGGGCTTTTCTTCCTTCGCGGTTTCCTGGCCGCCACCGCGCAGCTCGATCAGCTTCTTGCGCAGTAGCTCGAACTGCGGGTGCTGGGGCTGAAAGCTCCGCAGATAGGCTGCAGGGTCGGAGCGGAACGAGATCGACTCGATGACTTCCAGCGGCTTGGGCAGGACCAGCGTCGGGTCGAGATTCCGGGAGAGTCGGCTTGGTTTGATCCGGCCGCCACGCGCATCGTGCGCGTAGTCGAGCACGGCATGACTGATCTCGATTTCAGCGGCTGCGAGCTTGTCGGCAGCGTCCGGGGCGCTCGGGGTGAAGCCGGTTAGGCTCGGCAGCTTGTAGTCGGCCGCCTCCAAACCGTAATCGTCGGCCTTCCCGATCTCGGCGATCACGGCCTTGCCGCGGTCATTCAGACCTTTCTCGTCGACCCAGAGAAGCTTCTGGTCGGGAACGGAATAGTACTCAACCAGAGCGCCTTTCTCGTCCTTCTTCTGCTCGCTGGTGGCGCTGAAGGTCTCGGACAAGCGGGTCTGGACGGCGATGCGGATGGCCTCATCCCGCGCGATCAATGTCTCGGGCGCTTCAGGCTCTGCAGCAAACACCGGCGCACTCAACGGCGCGGCCAAGCACAAGGTCAACGCAATACCGTAGATGGGCCTCATGGATGTGTTCCCCCCTTTGGCCGAAACCAGCCGATCCCCGGTTATGTCCCCGACCGATAACCCGGGGCCCGTTCCCAAATGGCCATACAGCGCGCCGATTAAAGGTTCCCGAACCTGATTTTCCCCTTGGTGTGGCATTTCTGCCAAGGTTTATAGGCCCTTACGATCTGTCCGATCGGACCAGCCGATCACCACTCCTAGTTCACCCGTGCCTCGAGACCGATCTCGCGCATCTTCCGGTAGAGCGTCGAGCGTCCGATCCCGAGCCGCTTGGCGATTTCCGTCATGCGTCCGCGATAGCGGCCGAAGGCGAGGCGAATCATGTCCGCCTCCACGGCTTCGAGAGACCGGATGTCGCCTGAATCGCTCAGTGCCGGAATGCCGACGGAGTCCTTGCCATTTCCGGAGGGCACATGAATCGTGGCGGGCGATTCCGCTGACTGTCCGAGCATGACCGGCCCATTGATGCGTGGCGTCAGATCTTTCGGCGCCGGCGCCGGCGGCACGGTGACCGCATAGCCCTCCACATGGGCGGCGATTTGCGGGAACTCGTTCACGCCAAACATCGGCGTGTCTGCCAGGACAACGGCGCGGAACACGGCGTTCTCGAGTTGGCGGATATTGCCCGGCCAGGAATAGCGCTGGAGCATGGACGCTGCTTCCGCATCGATGCCGTCGATACGCTTTCCTTCCTCGGCGGCGAAACGTGTCGTGAAGTGACGTACGAGCTCCGGCACGTCATCCAGGCGCTCGCGCAATGGCGGCACCCAGATGGGGAAAACGTTCAGCCGGTAATAAAGGTCCTCGCGGAACCGTCCTTCTTGCACCAGAGCAATCAAGTTCTGGTTGGTCGCGGAGATGAGCCGGAAATCGACCTTGATGGGCTGCTTGCCACCGACGGGATCGATCTCGCCTTCTTGCAGCGCTCGCAGGAGTTTCACCTGAGCATCGAGCGGCAGCTCGCCGATCTCGTCGAGAAACAGCGTGCCGCCGTCGGCCTCGACAAACTTGCCGGCACGCTTCTCGGCGGCGCCGGTGAAGGAGCCCTTCTCGTGACCGAACAGGATGCTCTCGACCAAGTTCTCGGGGATGGCCCCGCAATTGACAGTGACGAAGGGCTTTGATCTGCGGGAACTTTCGCCCTGAATGGCGCGGGCGATCAGCTCCTTGCCGACACCCGACTCGCCTTCGATGAGAACGGGAATGCCGGACCCGGCGGCCCGCTCACCAAGATCGATGACCCGGCTCATGGCCTCGCTGCTGGCGATCAGGTCGCCAAAGCCAAGTTCGCCCGACGCAGCCGCCTTCATCCGGGAAATCTCGCCCGCCAGCGCCTCGATCTTGAGCGCGTTCTTGATGGAGACTTCGAGCCGCTCGGGGCTCACGGGCTTCACCACGAAATCGACGGCGCCTGCGCGCATGGCCGAAATGGCCGCATCGATGCTGCCATGGGCGGTCTGTACGATGGCCGAGGGTTTGCGCGGCAAAGAGCGCATCGCCGAGAGCACCGCCATGCCATCAGTCCCAGGCATGACAAGATCAAGAAGTATGAGACAAATATCTCCCGAAGTGTCGTCCTTCAGCGCGGCAAGGGCCGTCTCGCCGCTGTCTGCGGTCTCGACGTTGTAACCGAACCGCTTGATGGTCTCTTCGAGAATACGACGTTGTGCGGGGTCGTCATCGACGACCAAGACGCGCTTGGACATGACGCAAATACTCACTGGTTACTCAAACACTAACGAGACAGAGGCGCCGCTTGTGGCAAACACTTGGCCCTTCAGCGGACCCCTGCTGTGCCAAAATTGTGCAGTGGAAGGGTAAACATGTTCTTTATCGCGGTTCGATTTTGGGGAAGTTATTGCTGAACCGTCATTTTGAGTGCCACAAGAAGGCGTAGATGGGCCTTGCGGGGGCCTTTGCGGCTTCCCACACTAGGCCCTGGTAACTGCTAACGAGGATTTTTGTATCAATGCTGCCCACTCCGATCCCCAGGCTTCCGTACCCCGTGTTCGCCGCAACCCATGCGGCCAAGAGAACCGCAAAGCTTGGCGATCTGCCCGAGTGGAACCTGGGGGACCTCTACGACGCGCCCGAAGCGCCTGCGCTGAAAAGCGATCTTGAGACGGGCGAGCGGGGCGCCAAGGCGATCCATGAGCGCTATGCCGGCAAGCTCGCGGTCCTTCTCGACGGCGGCGCGGGCGGCAGCGCATTGGCCCAGGCCGTGCGCGAGTTCGAGGCGCTGAACGATGTGCTCGGCCGTGTCGTCTCCTATGCGAGCCTGCTCTATTCCGCCGACACGGCCGACCCTAGGCGGCAAAAGTTCTACGGCGACATCCAGGAGAAGATCACCGCGATCTCCTCCAAGCTCCTGTTCTTCCCGTTGGAGCTCAATCGCCTCGACGACGCGGCACTGGGAAAGGCAATGGCAGAGTCCGATCTCGGCCACTACAGGCCTTGGCTCGAGGATCTGCGCAAGGAGAAGCCCTATCAACTCGAGGACAAGCTCGAGCAGCTCTTTCACGAGAAGGCGGTGACCGGTCGCGGCGCCTGGGATCGGCTCTTCAATGAGACCATGACGTCGCTGCGGTTCAAGGTCGGGGACGAAAAGCTCAGCCTCGAGCCGACGCTGAACCTGCTGCTCGACCCGGACGAAAAGAAGCGCAAGCACGCCTCGGAAGCCTTGGCAAAGGTGTTCAAGGAGAACGTGCGGCTGTTCACGCTGATCACCAACACGCTCGCCAAGGACAAAGAGATTTCCGACCGTTGGCGCGGCTTCGAGGATGTTGGCGACAGCCGCAATCTCGCCAATCGTGTCGAGCGCGACGTGGTGGACGCCCTCGTGGCGGCGGTACGCGACGCCTATCCGCGGCTGTCGCACCGCTACTACGCCATGAAGGCAAAGTGGCTCGGCAAAAAGAAGCTGATGTATTGGGACCGCAACGCGCCGTTGCTCGAAGAGCCCAAGCAGGTGATCGGCTGGGATCAGGCGCAGAATACCGTGCTCACGGCTTACGGCAATTTCTCGCCGCGCATGGCGGAGATCGCGGAGCGCTTCTTCGCCGAACGTTGGATCGACGCGCCGGTCCGGGAAGGCAAGGCCCAAGGCGCCTTCTCTCACCCCACGGTGCCGAGCGCGCACCCCTATATCATGCTCAATTATCAGGGTAAGCCGCGGGACGTGATGACGCTCGCGCACGAGCTCGGTCACGGTGTGCATCAGGTGCTCGCCAATGTGCAAGGCCCGCTCATGGCGCCGACGCCGCTGACTTTGGCCGAGACGGCGAGTGTGTTCGGCGAGATGCTGACCTTCAGGAAGCTGCTCGATCAAGCGCCGAGCAAGCGCGAGCGCAGAGCGCTGCTCGCATCAAAGGTCGAGGACATGCTCAATACCGTGGTCCGGCAGATCGCCTTCTACAGCTTCGAGCGCAAGGTCCATATTGAGCGGCGCGAGGGCGAATTGACGAGCGAACGGCTCGGCGAGATTTGGATGGACGTGCAGCACGAGAGCCTCGGCCCCGCGATCGAGTTGCGGCCGGAATACGAGGCGTTCTGGTGTTACATCCCGCACTTCATCCATGCGCCGTTCTACGTCTACGCTTATGCCTTCGGCGACTGCCTGGTGAACTCGCTCTATGCGGTTTACGAGAAGGCCGACGCCGGCTTCGCCGAGCGCTATCTCGACATGCTCGCGGCGGGCGGCACCAAACATCACAAGGAACTTCTGAAGCCGTTCGGGCTTGATGCTTCGGAACCGCATTTCTGGTCGATGGGGCTCAAGGTGATCGAGGGCTTGATAGACGAGCTCGAAGCCATGGATGGCGAGAGCTCGGCCAAGGCTTAAGAGCGATGTCGCAGGTTTCGCTGGTCCCGATTCTGGTTTGGGTGGCGGCGCTTCTGTTCTGGGGAATCGCGGTGTGGCGCGCGCCGAGACCTGTGCCATCGGCCTTCGTCGTCGACCGGCTCCTGCGTTATCTCTTTATTTTTCCGCTCGGCGTGCTCGGCCTTTGGGCCTTTGTCGGCCACGTATTCTTTCCGGACCGCTCGGCGTCCATGATCGGCTGGCAACCGAGCCCGTTTCAGTTCGAGGTGGGCTACGCCAATCTGGGGTTGGGGCTCGCGAGCCTCTACGCGGCTTACGCCACTTTCTATGCCCGGGTGGCGGTTGCTATTGCCGTGTCGTGTTTTCTTGTCGGCGCCGGGATCGGGCATGTGCACGACATCGTCACCTACGGCAACCTGACCCCGGGCAATGCCGGACCGATCCTGGTCACGGATTTTCTGACGCCGATGGCGGTGCTGGCGCTGCTCTTGGTCGCGGCGCGGCGGCCAAAGCCGAAATCGCCAGACACGCTTGCGCTGGAAGCGGAGGTCGAGGTGGCGCGGCGCGCCATGCGCTCCTACCGGGAGGCGCTCGACAAGTTCGTGAAGGAGTGAGGCCGTCGCCTAATGGCTGGCAAAGACCTCGACGCTGCCATCCTTCTTTACCAGCAACACGTCGTAGGGCTCCGTCTCGCCTCCTGGCTGCTCCATGCCGGGCGACCCGATGGGCATATTGGGCACGGTGAGCCCGATAGCGTCCGGACGCTCTTCCAGCAGCCGCTTGATGTCCGACGCCGGCACGTGGCCTTCGATGGCATAGCCGTCAATCAGACCGGTATGACAGGAGGCGAGCTTCTCCTCGATACCGGCTTGGCGCTTGATCCGGTCCAGCATCCCAGGCGAGGTGTTCTTCGCGTTCACGGCGAAGCCGTTTGCTTCGAGATGCTCGACCCATTTGCCGCAGCAGCCGCATGTGGGCGACTTCCAGACTTCGATGGCGGGTGCGGTTTCGGTCGCGGCTAGGACGGGGACGGACAAGACAGGGGCCGATAGCGCGAGAAGCGCGAAGCAGGATGCCATGAGGGTTCGCAACAACATGATGGACTCCGAAAGATAAGCTTTGGCTTCGAATTCTATTCGATGAGGGCGATGTCGGCGATCACAGGGCGGTGATCCGAATCGAGCCGCGGGCCGAGCTTGGTGGCGATGTTGGCGAAATGCCGCGAGGTAAACACATTGTCGAGGGCAGGAGCGGCAGCTCGTGCCAATGCATGGGCTAGGTGGGGTGGAACGTATTGAAGCGCCCCAGCCCCGTTGCGTCCGTGAAGTCCTTCAGCTTGACCGTCCAGGGCGTCATGTTGGTCATTGACGATGTCGAGCGGTGGATACCAATTGGCGAGCACGCAAAGCGCCAGAAGCGCCACACCCACGACAAGGCCGGCGGCGACAATCGCTCTCAGAGGTTTCGACATCGCGTTAGCAGGTCTTTGACGCCAAAAGAGGGAGGGGATGGGCGAAGGCTTGGAAGCGTCCCTATATGAGGGAAGACTTGCCCGTGCGTGAACGTCTTTTTGTCACCCCATGCTTTTTGTCATCTTCGTCAGCCCATGACCGATCTCCCCTCCGATAGAGAGAAAGACCGGTTTTCCGCCCGCGCCAAACGCTATGGCCGGGTCGGAACCAATGTCGGTGGCGTGGCCGCGCGTATCGCCGGGCGCCGCCTATTTGGGCTCGATCCGGAAGCGGACAAGGATGCCGCGGCGCTCGCGGCGGCTTTAGGCGGCCTCAAGGGGCCGATCATGAAGGTGGCCCAGCTTCTCGCCACCATCCCCGAGGCGT
>Ga0114919_10003511_pt1 | contig 12647 bp, 8 predicted proteins | sample BlataG_FD_88682 | JGI IMG/M metagenome (GOLD analysis project Ga0114919, IMG submission 88682) | Deep subsurface microbial communities from Black Sea to uncover new lineages of life (NeLLi) - Black_00105 metaG | ecosystem: Environmental > Aquatic > Marine > Oceanic > Sediment | place: Atlantic... | reverse complement strand
TATAAATTAGATAGGAAGCATTTTATACAAATGGAAACTTCTAATACACCAATTTCCTCCCATTCAGATAATCGGGAAGTTCTGCTGATAGGCGATATTGGTAAAGCGTTTTTGGACGCCGATGCTGTTCGCGAACTGCCCTGTGAAGTGTACACCAATATGGGTGATGCAATCAAAGCGGCGGCGAAGAACAAGTTCCGGGCAATTGGCGTTGTAATGTCCGGTTTTTCCGGCAAGTTAAGCTCGGCTCTGAAAGCGCTGGGTGAGGCTAATTCGGGTGCGAGTATTGTTCTTTTGGCGCAAATGTATGAGGAGCCGATAGCGATGCAACTGGTTAGCTCGGCATCTAACGGTACGAGTGCGGCAGATGACTATCTGATTTGTCCAATCGGGGCAAATAGGTTTTACGAATTCGTTGAATCCGACCAAGGCCGGGTGACAGGCAAAGTCGGTGCATCTGTCGCTGTCGATACAAGCACAGAGATGAAAATAAAGCAGCTTGAGAAACTCGCTACCGAGGATGACCTGACGGGCTTGAAGAACAGAAGGTATATCTGGGAATTCTCCAGGCAGATTATAGAACATACCGGCAAAAAAGGTGGGCGGGTGACACTGCTTGTTTTTGATATAGATAATTTCAAACATTACAACGATGTTTACGGCCATTTGGCCGGGGACGAAGTTCTAAAACAAGCTGCCGCTTTGATGCGTCGCTGCTGCCGTGGCCATGATGTTGTCGGCAGAATTGGCGGTGATGAGTTTGCAGTTGTTTTCTGGGATGACCCGCAGCGAAAAACCGTAGGCTCGGAAAGCGAGAGGCGCTCGGCAGCAGCCGAACATCCTAAAGAAGCAATTTTTATAACGGAGCGATTTAGAAAGGAGTTAGAGAACGCCGAACTGCATTTGCTGGGCCCGGCAGGCAAAGGGATTTTGACAATAAGCGGCGGGCTGGCGAGCTTTCCACGCGACGGTTCGACAACACAGCAGCTTTTCCAGCAGGCGGACAAGGCCCTGCTGGAGGCGAAACGCAGCGGCAAAAACAGAATTTATCTCGTCGGCAAACCGCAGAGCGACATCGCCAACATCGAGTGAACAAGAGCGTAAGTAGCCTATGCACGACTTATGCAGTTAAATCTGTGCTATCCCTGCCGGTTAACCACAATTGTTTCGGTTGGGCCGAGGAGTTTGTAGCGTATTCCCCGCCAGTGGATAGTTCTGCCCAAGGCCGAGGAGAGGATAAAAAATAGCATCAGCAGCGACCATAGCCAGAAGAAAAGGATATCAGCGGCCATAGCGGCCTTGGTTTTCGACAAATCTTTTTCGAGCAGTTTACTAATCATTCTCTGTCGCAGTATTGCGCGGCCCAATTGACTTGCGAGAAACACAACAGGGACGGCAGCAAAAAGGGGCAGGTTTTTTTCTCCAATCGTCGCGGCATAGACGGCCAGGCCTGCTCCACCCCATAAACCCAGTACCGAAAACAGGCTGCTGCCCAGGCCAAACCACCACGTTCGGGGGGCGCCTATACGGGTGACTAAAAATTGTCGGCGGGCAAATTCAAAAAGTTTCGGCCAGGTGGTAGATTCGTACGAAGCCACCAGGCAGGCGGGAACGAAAGCGACTTTTTTGCCGGCTTTCTTGACGGCATAGCTCAATGACAAATCATCACTCAAGGTCTTTGGCCAGATTTTATCAAGGCCTACCTGGCGAAAGACATCGACACGAATGGCCATTGACCCGCCCCAGGCCTGATTGAAACGAGTGTTGCCAAGCAACTGGGCAACCTTGGCGTTCAGTGCCGATAGAGCCAGACTGGCCGGATTGTTCTTTTTTGGTATGAACCAACGGTAGCCGCTGGCTGCTCCATTCTTCGACTGTCGAAGCGGATAAACTATGTGACTCAGCCAGTCGCTACGGATGCAGACATCGGAATCGGCAAAAGCCAGGACCTCGACATCATCGCCGATTCTGTCGTAGCAATAGAGCAGATTATGAATTTTTTGACTGCAGGACCGACCCCGGCCTGGCCCGTTAGAAATCTTGGTTTGTTGTCTCGTATTCTCAGGTCCTTCGGAATTTCTAACGGGCCCTGCTACGAAGACCTGCACATCCTGAGCCTTTGAGCTGCGGTTAAGCTGGTTTTTCAATTTGCACAGTTCAGCATAGGCCGGGTCCGACTCATCGGCAACCACGAACCACAGCAGATAGTTTTCGTACTCCTGATTGAAAAATGAGCTGATATTTTTTGCAAAGGCCGAATCCAAACCCTTACACGGCACAATCAAGACAGTTCTCGGCCGATACCCTGAGCGCTTCTTTTTGTATTTGGCCAGTGCATAGCGATAGTTGTTATACGTCTGGACGCAAAAGAGCGATTGCAACAGAATTGCTGCCAGGGCTATATAGTAATACCAATCCACGTTTCGATTCCCGATACTCAATGCTCGATTCACGGGTCAGGGGGCACACTTATAGAAGCCAACGGTACTATCGAGTCGATTAGCTGTTCGGCGGTGTAAGATGCTGCCAGGTCGATTGAGAGCAAACAACCGTGATTGTGGTCGGAGGCGATAATTATAAGGTTGTTGCCGGCTCGGTTCCATCCCTGGTGCTGTGATTGATGACCGAGGATAAATACATCAACATCAAAGAGCTTGGCCATTTTATCGAGCATGGGCTGGGAGTGTTTTCTGCCCCAGACTAAAAGGTAAGATGAGCCTGGTTTTACACAATCGTTGATTTTCAATTGTCTGTCGAAAATCTGCCGGTCAAATTCATCCACGAAACGGTCGCCGGGAAGCGAATGGGACAGCCATATTCTATTTTCGCATCTGACGGCCAGTGGTTGAGAAAAAAGAAATTGTTTTATTGCTAGTTTGACGTCGGCACTGTTCTGCCGGAATTCTCGCTCCAGAGCCAGCCGCATTGAGCGGTTCATTTCTTTGCCGTCTTTCATCACTTCGCCGTTACTGATAAATGCGGTGTCGTGATTCCCCATAATAATGTGGACACGGTCGGGGAAACTTAGTTTACAACGGACAATGTCAAACAGCAGTTTGTAAGATAAACAGCCCCCTTCGGCATCCTGTGGGCCTCCGTGGATAATTTCCTGCAGGACGATATGTCTGTTGGGATTGTTAATCAGGTCGGCAAATGCAATTAGACGTTCAAAATTCTGTCGGTGTCCGTGAATGTCACCGGCTATCACCAGAGTGCCGTCAGCTGGCAAACAAATCAAATTGCCCCGTCGAAAGCTGTCTGTATAGTTCGCTTCTGCACCCTTTTTGAGCAGATCAATTATTGCTTGAGGCATTTTTGCTCGTTTTTATCTTGTCACCCAGTATATTGTGTATCATCATGTCCAGCCTTGATACAACCGCCATCATATTACGTGGCCGCTCTGCAGGATTGTCTTCTACGCAGTCCGTAACAAGTTTCGAGAATCCTACCGGTATTCGTTTTTTCAGTTCGTGAGGTGCGGGGCAATCTTGAGGAATAACAAGGCCGAGTTCGTTCTTTTTGGGTATCAAAGTGGGAACGTTCTTGCCGGTAAGTGCCCAGTACATTGTTGCCCCAAGATTAAAGACGTCAGTTTTGGGGCCAAGTGGTTTGCGTCTGACCTGCTCGGGCGCGATGTAGTCCGGCGTTCCCTGAATGCGCGGCTTTATCGTTCCGATTTTGCAGCTCTGGCCGAGGTCTATAATTTTAATCGAGCCGGACTTGCTCATAAGGATGTTATTGGGCTTTATATCGCAGTGAATAAATCCTTCTCTGTGCATAGAATTAAGACCATCTGCGACCATCCTGAATACAAGCAGCACATCGACCAAGCTCAAAGTCGGGCCATCTTCAAGAGTCTGACCATCAAACATTTCCATAGAAAGCAATAACTCTTTTACTTTAAATATACCGCGGATTTTCTTTAGTTTGTAGCATTTGCGGACGTAGGGGTGGTCTATGCGGCGGGCCACTTTATATTCGGTCTCCGTCTGCTCGAAGATTCTTGAATCTTCCGGCCTTTCAAAGATAACCCGCTTCAGAGCGACATCGGTCTTGTCCTGCTCGTCGGTTGCCAAATAGATTGTGCTGCGAGCACCCGTTCCAATTCGCTTTTTTATGGTAAAGCCACCGACGTTGAGTATATCTTTAGCCATAAGCCAATAACAACCCGGAATTTAACAATTCAGCAAGAGGGCTACTCTTGGTATAAGACGCAAAACAGCCCAAAATGTTGCAAGTTTTTTTTAACCGTTCAAAAGTAAATAAAAGACCATTTTTACAAAGAATTTCAAGCCGATTCAATTAACCATCCAAAGTAAAGTAATCTACTCAAACTGACCGATTCGATGGCGACAGTAGTCATAATTCTTTTATTTGCAATAACATATAACACCTTGTCATTCCTTCGCTTCGCTCAAGGACAAGTCTGAGCGTAACAAAGTGTAGCGAAGAATCTGGCCCGCAATGAAACGTTATTTTCTGCTGCTCAGGCCAGATGCTTCGCCCCGCCGTTTGCTTCGCAAATCGAAGCTGCGGGGCTCAGCATGACAGTAAAAAACGGTCAGTTTGAGTAATTTACAGTATATTTGGCTTCTTGTCCAGCATCGCAGCGTTTTTCTCATAAAATCGGCTCAAAAAAATTAGTGTTTGGAATTGAAGTATCGGGAAAGCTTTGGTTCGTGCTGAAGAAAAAACTCCCCGAGTAGGACTCGAACCTACAACCTAGCGGTTAACAGCCGCTCGCTCTACCAGTTGAGCTATCGGGGAATAGCACACTGCAAATCAATACGTTGGCTCCCAGAGCCGTTCTTGTATGAATGCTAAGGCATTATCCAAATTTCAGCAACTTTGTCAAGCACAACTCCAATAATAATTGGTTTTGATAGGAGATTTCACCAGTGGTTCTACAGACAGCATTTTTTGCCTCAAGAAGTTTTTTTACCATATACTCTATGGCCGGGTTTGCCTGTGGAGAATCGGGGGCCTGCCCCGTTGGATGCTTTCCCGGATTAGATGGTCTTTCTCCAGAAGGATTTGTATCTAACGGGGCTTGCAAAATGGGCTGAAACAGCGTATAAATTAAGCTGTAATGGCTAAAGATGTAAAGAAACGAATCGACCAGTTGCGGAACGACATTCGGAGGCACGATTACCTCTATTATGTTCTCAATCAACCGAAAATCAGCGACCGGCAATACGATAAGCTCTTTGCTGAGCTAAAAGCGTTGGAGGCGGCGAATCCTCAATTTGTTACACCTGACTCACCTACTCAGCGGGTGTCGGGTCAGCCGCTTGAAGGTTTTGTTACCGTCCGGCACGCAGTTGCTATGCTCAGTATGGACAATACCTATAACGCTGATGAACTGAGGGCATTTGACGATAGGGTGCGCAAGCAGCTTGGCGATGGAGATTTCGATTATGTGGTCGAATTGAAAATCGACGGCATTGCGATAAGTCTTCATTATGAAAGAGGCAAACTCGTTACGGCTGCTACCCGCGGCGATGGCGAAGTGGGCGATGAGGTTACTGCTAATGTCCGCACAATTAAAGCTATCCCGCTTGTGCTCCTGAGTGGCCGAGAGATTCCTGATGTACTTGAGGTTCGTGGGGAAGTCTATATGCCGAATAAGTCATTTGTCGAGCTAAACAGACTTCGCTTGGAAGCCGACGGGCCGGCCTTTGCCAATCCACGAAACGCCGCAGCGGGTTCGTTAAAGCTGCTGGATGCAAGAATAACGGCTACGAGAAATCTTTCGTTTTTTGCCTATGCCACCGGCGAGGTCTCGCAGCAATTAGCCGAAAATCATTACCAGGCCCTCCAGAGATTCAAAGAACTCGGCTTGCCCGTTAATCCCAATATCAAAAGAGCCGGGACAATAGACGAGGTAATAAATATCTGCCTTAGCTGGAGTGAAAAACGCTCGGGCCTGGATTACCAGATTGATGGAATGGTGATTAAGGTTAACCGCTTCGACCAGCAGGATATTCTCGGCGCAACAGGCAGGGCCCCGCGGTGGTGCATTTCCTACAAGTTTCCGGCCGAGCAGGCGGAAACGACTGTCGAATCAATTGATGTGCAGGTGGGCAAGAGCGGGATTTTGACGCCGGTGGCCAATCTGGCTGCTGTTCAACTATCAGGGACAACGGTTAAGAGGGCAAGCCTTCACAATTTCGATGAACTGAATCGCCTTGATGTCCGCTGCGGTGATACGGTGGTAATTGAAAAGGCCGGCGAGATAATACCACAGGTGGTAGAAGTAAAAAAGCGGTTGAGACCTGCCGGCGCGGTGCCCTTCAAAATACCCAAACGATGCCCAAATTGCGGGGGTAAGGTCAAGAAAGACGAAGACGGTGTTTATATCCGATGCCTCAATCCAGATTGTCTGGGGCAATTAAAAGAGCGGTTGAAATACTTTGCCGGCCGGGGCCAGATGGACATCGAAAATTTAGGCGATGCGTTAATCGAGCAATTAGTCGATACCGGCCTGGTAAAGAATTTCGCAGACCTTTATACGTTACGAAAACCTGAGTTGGTTGAGCTGGAACGAATGGCTGAGAAAAGTGCCGGCAATGTAATTAAAGCAATCGAAAAAAGCAAGACCCAGCCTTTATGGCGACTAATTACGGCTCTGGGTATTCGCCACATCGGCGGCCAATCGGCCCAGATTCTCGCTGAACACCTCGGCTCTCTTGACGCACTTATGTCAGCAAAGCAGGAAGAGCTTGAGGCAATAGACCAAATCGGGCCGACTATGGCCGAGAGTATCTATGAATATTTTCACGACCCGGAAAATCAGGTGGTTATCAAAAAGATGTTGGATGCAGGCGTAAAGCCAAAACGGCCAAGGATAAAACGCACCGATAAACTGGCAGGAAAAACGATAGTCGTTAGCGGCACTCTGGAAAATTTCACCCGCCAGCAGGCCGAATATGCGATTAGACAGGCCGGCGGAAAGGCCTCTTCAAGCGTCAGTTCGAAAACCGATTTTCTATTAGCCGGCAAAGAACCTGGAAGTAAACTCGACAAAGGTGTAAAATTGGGTGTTAAAGTGATAAACGAAAAACAATTCCTACAGATGATAAAAGATTAACCGAAGAGAACACAGAGATGGGAAAGAAGATCATTGGTGTTGTGGGCAGTTATCGCAAGGGCAGGATTATCGATAGTGCTGTCTCGGAAATCCTCAAAGGAGCCGAAGCACACGGGGCTGAGACGAAGAAAATCTATCTTGTTGATAAGGATATTGAGTTTTGCAGGAATTGTAGAAAATGTACCCAGGAAAAGGGGGATGGAACGAGGGGCAATTGTGTCCATCACGACGATATGGAGGAGTTACTTAGAGAAATCGATGATGCTGACGGGGTTGTGCTGGGTGCGCCGATCAACTTTTTCAATGTGACGGCTCTTATGAAAAGATTCATTGAAAGACTGCTGCCGTATTGCTATTGGCCTTGGGGCAGTGATATACCCAGGCGCCGAATAAAAAGTGCACACAAGAAGGCGGTTATTGTTACATCAAGTGGATGTCCTGCGTGGTTAGGTAGGATCATTTTTGCGGGCGCGCTAAAGGTTTTGAAAACAGCTGCGAGGTGCATGGGGGCGAAGGTAGTGAAGTCGCTTTATTTTGGGCATATTTGCCAGAACGAAGATCAGAAACTGAGCGAGAGCGAGAAGGCCATATTTGCGGCGTATAAAGCGGGAGAGAAATTGGTATCCTGAGTAGGTTTTTATGATATAACAATTATGGGAAGAGGACTAATTGTTCATCCATAAAAGGAGCGATAAAATGAGTGACCAGGACGAAAAATTCATGAAGACGGCTTTGAAATGGGCGCAGCGAGGCATAGGCTCGGTTGAGCCAAATCCGGCGGTTGGCTGCATCATCGTGAAAGCAAATCAGATTGCCGGCAAAGGCTGGCACAAGAAGTTCGGCGGCCCGCATGCGGAGATAAACGCATTGGAAGATTGCAAGACTCTCGGTGTTAATCCCGAGGGAGGCACGATGTATGTTACTCTTGAGCCGTGCTGTCACCAGGAAAAGACAGGCCCTTGCACGGATGCGATTATCGCTGCCAAATTGGCGAAGGTTGTCGTAGCGATGATAGACCCCTCGGAACACGCCAACGGCCGAGGCATCGAGCAATTACGCAATGCAGAGATTGAGGTGCAGACCGGCGTCTGTGAAACCGAGGCGCGTCTTCTGAACGCGCCTTTCATCAAATTTACCACAACCGGCAAATGCTGGACCGTTTTGAAATGGTCGCAAAGCATTGACGGCAAGATGGGCTGGGCCGATAAGACCGGCGGACGAAAGTGGCTTTCCAGTGAAGCAAGCAGAAAAGACGTGCACGGACTGCGCCGGCGTGCCGGAGGGATACTGGTCGGTGTCAACACGGTCATCGCCGATGACCCGCTTTTGACAGCCAGGCCAAGCAAGGGTAAAGAAGCCACAAGAATCGTGTTAGACAGTCATCTAAGGACCCCATTGGATTGCAAGTTGCTGGCTACGGCAAAAAAAGCCCCCGTTCTAATTGTAACAAGCCAGCAAACGCTTCAGACAAATCCGCAGGCGGCAGAGCAAATCACCCAAAAAGGAGCCGAGCTGCTTACCTGGCCGGATACACAAGGACAGTCTAATCTATACTTTGTGCTCGAAGAACTAAGCAAACGAGGCATCGCTCAATTGCTTGTCGAGGGTGGGCCAAGGGTAATTGCTTCATTCTTGAAGGAACGTCTTGCAGATGAAATCTGCATTTATATCGCACCGAAAATACTCGGCGGCTCCGGAACCGCTGACATAGCTGAGCCAATGGCCGAGCTGACCGAAGCAGTCGGCTTGCATCACGTTGAAATTAAGCGTTTCGGCGATGATATTTGCCTGACCGGCTTGTTGAATACCATGTAGCGGGTAGCATATAGTGGATAATTGGGTTCATAGTTCATAGACTACGAACCACGAGATATGAAAAAGATTGAAGTCATGGGTCTGCAAAGCATACCGGAAATCAAACAGGGGGGCAATCTGGCCGAAATTATCATCGACTGTGCCGATGGCGAAATTGGCGGCCTGGAAGATAAGGATATTGTTGTCCTGACAAGTAAGATTGTATCTAAAGCAGCCGGGCGAACAAGGAAACTAAACGAAGTGGTGCCCGGCAAGAAGGCCCTAACTTTATCAGCGCGAACCGGCAAAGACGCCAGATGGCTGCAGATGATTTTCGATGAAGGCCACGATATTCTGGCGATTGTTCCAATTAAGGGTGTTATCGAAAGGCATATTGTCAGTTCTTCAGAAGAGGCCGCCTGTGCAGAAGAGCTCTGTGAACATGAGCAGGCGCTCTGCATAACCAGGGGCAAAGACGGCAGAATCCACACCTGCGATGCGGGTATTGATGGCTCAAACCACCCGGCCGGCGTGGTTAGCCTCTTGCCGAAGGACCCGGACGAGGAGGCTAGAAAAATAAGAGAGCAAATCCGGAAACTCTCCAGCAAGCAGATAGCTGTAATCCTGGCCGATACGGAGATGATGCCGTTCGGCACAATGGATTTGGCGCTGGGCTCATCGGGAATTGAGCCGAGGCAGAAGATGTTCGGGAGGAAAGATTTATTCGGCAAACCGAAGTTCGGCGGAATGGACTTGACAGCTTATGAACTAACCGCCGCCTCAGCGCTGGTATTCGGCCAGGCAGAAGCCGGCATTCCCATGGCGGTAATAAGGGGCTATGACTATGAGATTAGCGAAACTGCAAGTATCTCAAATACTCTGGTGCCGAAGGCAGGCAATGCCGACGTCGCTAAAGCAATCAAGGCAACAATCCGAGCAACTGCTTATGCTTGCAGCCTAAAGACCCGCCTGCTCCTGCGAATAGCTTCCTGGTTCGTTTAGGCGTATTGCATACGGAGTGAAGCGTTGAGTGCGTTGTTATTCTTCACCACGTTTGGATAATTAAATAAGCCGCATGCTTAATCACTTTGAGCCTTTATCCTTAGCCCTTATAATGCTTTGTTGAAAACTTGCAAAAACTGTCATTCTGAACGAAGCGCAGCGAAGTGAAGAATCTCTTTCCGGTCAAGAACTAATCATTCTTCGCTCGCCTGCTGCAACCAGGCAATGACACCTATTGGGCTTTCAACAGAGTACCCTTATAAATCTTGCCGGCCTGAAAGGTAATACTTTGCTCCATCAATCCTTGATTAGCAGCGTTAAAAAACATACAATTACAGTTGCCGAAATCAACCTTGCTAAAGGGTGGAGGCCAAGACCATGAAAAAACTGATTTTCCTTTGGGTGTCCTTTTTATTAGTCATTCCCTGTAAGGCAGACATAATTGCCGCTGGTAATGATGGAGCAGCGGACTTCAATAATACTCGGGGCGAAGCCGGATACGAGTGGCTTTTTATATATTATATGTCCTATGACAATGACCTTAGTAAGTTAGGGGAGACTATACTAAAGGATTTGCAAGACGGGATTATTGATTCGAAGATCGCAGTCGTAGTGCAGGCAGATTTCAACGACACTGAAGGGATGAAACGCATCGCTCTGTACCAGGTAAATGGAAAACCACAAAGACAAGAAACTGTCCTTAATAGCGAAGACAGCGCAGATGAGGTTGAATTAAGAAAATTTTTTGAGTGGGTACAGCAAGTATGGGAGGCAAAGAACTATGCCGTTATATTCTTGAATCATGGCGGAAGTTTAAATCAAATGTGTTGTGACGAACAACCGTTTGAAAATCATGAAAAAAACAAAGAGTTTTTTTGGGGAAAATGGCTTCGCGCTTCAGAGACAGGTAAAATTGTTACAAGCTTTAATCAGAAAGTGGGGCGTAAAGTAAGACTACTTTTCCTCCAGCAATGTGGTCGTGGCTCAATCGAAAATCTTTATAATTTCGTGGACTCGGCTGAATACATCATGGCCTCTCCTGTACGAGTAGGTGCGCCCAACACATACTATACTAAAACGCTGGCACTGACAGCGCAGAATGAAAATATCGATGGTGATATCCTCGCACAAAGCATCATGGAAGAAGATGAACATTACACTGTATACACTCTGATTAGCAATAGCGAATTGAAAAAACTCCCCGAAAAGCTGACACCTGTCCTGAAATCCTTCCAAGCGACGGCAAGTCTAAATCCACCCGAACCTTGTTTGAGAGTATTTGAAGCTTACAATGAAATATTCTATGATTTGAAATCTTATTTTCAGGCTCTTAACTCAGCTAATAATGATATTGCCGGTAAGGAGCTTATGGGGTTTTTTCAGTGGTGTGAGAATAATCTTATCGTAAGAAAAAGTTTAAGAAAACGTGATCCTGCTGCTGAATCCTCGTACTGCGGTCTGTCAGTTTATGTACCGTGGAGCGAAAGTGACCTGGAAAGCTATAGCTTTCTTCCGTTCTATAAACAGACAAATCTTTATCATACGATATTGGTTAAACCTCAAACCAGGATGGTATCGGAGCCGGTCGTGGCCAAAGAAAACCGCATACTCGGTTGGCTAATCGCCATCAGACCTATTCTTGCGATTTCTCTTGTGTGTTGCTTTTTCTATCTTTTCCGGATAGCTCGGAAGACTTAGGGGGCTGCCTGGCCGGACAAAAGCAACAATGCAAGCGACTACTTATGCTTGGCCTAAAAACCCGACCACTCCTGAAAACGGCCTCTTGGTTTGTTTAGGCGTATTGCATACGGAGTGAAGCGTTGAGTGCATTGTTATTCTTCACCACGTTCACGTTTGGATAAATAAATAAGCCGCACGCTTAATCACTTTGAGCCTTTATCCTTAGCCCTTATAATGCTTTATTGAAAACTTGCAAAAACTGTCATTCTGAACGAAGCGCAGCGAAGTGAAGAATCTCCTTTTCGTTGGCCGGATTCTTCGGCTTCGCCTCAGAATGACATCTGGTATTGTATCGTGCGGATTGCCCCGTAGCGTTGCTAACAACTGCCTTATGCTATGGGGCTTTGGAGCGGTGATGATGAGAGGGCGAAAAACTAAGAAAAGGAATCTGTTGAGAGCAGGGCAAAATAGGACGGCAAGCACATTTGACACAAGTTATCCGGTTTTATCGAAAGGATAGCAGATGAATAAGCCAATCACCCGCAGAGTGTTTCTTCAGGATGCGGCAGCTGCCGCAGGAGCTGCAGGATTGACTGGCGTGTTAGGCCAGTCAGCAAAAGTCCGCACCGCTTCGAAGCGATGGCAAACTGCCGTGGGGCTGAACGGTTTTATGTCTTCGCAAAGGGCATACGGCTACAAAATGGATCTCTCCGATGTCCTTCACCTCATCAAGAGCTACGGTTACGATGGCGTTGAACTGGTCCCCTGGCCCAGATATCCCACAACAGCTGCCGAGGCCCGCGCGCTAAAGAAACAATACGATGACCTCGGACTGAAGATTGTTTCCTTGCAAGCAAGGTCCCGTGGTGGCAGTTGCGGCAGCAGCGAGCAAGCCAAACGCGAAAAGTACCTCGCCGATGTCAAGCTCCAGGTGGATATGCTTCACTCGTGGGGCTGTGAGTTTATCGGCGTGTGGTCAGGGGGCTCGTCGGGGCCAGGGAGCGAAGAATACTGCAAATGGGCCGCTGATACCTGGGCCCGCTTGACCGAGTACGCCAGCGAGCGAGGTATGTATGTAGTT
>Ga0114919_10003510_pt1 | contig 12649 bp, 18 predicted proteins | sample BlataG_FD_88682 | JGI IMG/M metagenome (GOLD analysis project Ga0114919, IMG submission 88682) | Deep subsurface microbial communities from Black Sea to uncover new lineages of life (NeLLi) - Black_00105 metaG | ecosystem: Environmental > Aquatic > Marine > Oceanic > Sediment | place: Atlantic... | reverse complement strand
TTTAAGCCCAAGCCCAAGCCCAAGCCCAAGCCCAAGCCCAACTCCACCACCACCACCACCACCACCACCACCACCACCACCAGTACCAGCATTTACGTTGGAATTTGTCACTTCCAAGGGCCCAGAGGGCAGCAACAACACAATCAAGCTGCCCCTCTTTGGCATTGTGAATGTTTTCATTGACTGGGGAGATGGGTCTGCACCAGAAAAGGTGACTGCTGTTGGCTTGAAAGAACACACTTATGCAACTGCTGGTACCTATATAGTCAAAATTACCGGTTCCCTGACTGGTTTTGGAGATCCAACCGGTTCTACTTTCACTTACACTGGTTTCGGGGCTAAGCTAACTGAAGTGTCATCTTGGGGAGAGGTAGGATTGATTGATCTTTCCTGGGCCTTTCAAGAAGCATCCAACTTGATTGCAGTGCCACCAACACTTCCACCAGGCGTTACTAGCATAAAAGGAATGTTTAACAAAGCAACTCTCTTCAACGGAGACATCAGTGGCTGGGATGTGAGTAAGTGTACAGATATGTCGTTGGTTTTTCAATTTGCCTCTGCCTTCAACCAAGACATCAGTAGCTGGGATGTGAGCAATGTGACAAACATGTACTGTATGTTTACATTTGCATACAAATTCAACCAAGACATCAGTAGCTGGGATGTGAGCAAAGTAGAGATGATGGCTGGTATGTTTACTTTTGATTCTGTCTTCAACCAAGACCTTACAAGTTGGACTCTAAATGCCAGTCTCGTATGCTTTGGCTTTATCGGTTCTGGATCCGCCTTTGAGTGCACAAATGCTGCTGGAGCCCTCTTGGCCTGTATTACTGGGAATTGTTTAGTCTAGTCTGTTTGGTATTTATGACCAAACAAGGGACACACATTTTTCCATTATTACTACCAAGATAATCTTTAGATGCCCGCCCATATTAATTGGCACACCTCGTCCACTTTCCCTTTTTTCACAACAGAATAATATCCGCCCTCCTTCTCTTTTCATCATTAGTCTTGGGCATCTAAAGATCAAACTGGAATTAAAATATGGGGTATTTCGATGATCAAGAACAACTATGAGAATACAAGAATGATGGAGGCCGAGATGGGCCTGAAATATGATCAGCCAAAGATGACTGGGGATGTTGCTAGCGTTGGCATTGAGGTGGCATTGCGTTAACCTATTTCCACGTCCTTTCTTTTTCAAGAACATATGGGCAATATTACAGGACAGGCACTGTTCCAGGGGAAAAACGTATGGTGTAAAAGCAGATGGTGTTCAGCGGGAATGGTTTGGTCCGCATATCACAAAGGCGGGAGAGTTGGAGGAGGAGGTGAAGAAAGGCAATAACTGTGTCATTGATCTGACTAAAGATGTCCTGCCAATTGAAAGAAAGCAGGATGTGAAGGTTAAGGTGAAGAAAGAGGAGGGGGATGAAAAGGTCAAGACAGAGAAGGGGGGAGAGAGGAAGAGCTGGGTGACGAGAAGAGCGATGCCGACTCACCACGTCCACCGTCACCAAAGAGGAAGAGCAAGAAGAGTAAGAAGTGAATAATCCACACCAGTGAGGCTAATTTAGTACATACCACATCACACATGCTGGCTATAATTGATTGTAAAGCCTATTTCTTTCTATTTAGTAGCACCTCTGCAGGTTGACCTTCTGCAGGCTGGATGCAGGATTTCATTTTCATTGTGGTTGGCTTACTTCCAGAGTGGCGACACCAAGAGATGGCCTACAAAATGGCATACTTTCCCATATTCGCACATGCTAACATTAAATTCATGGGTCTAATCGACTGAGAACACTTTTTCAAACATGAATTATCTGTCAAAACGATAAATTGTATAAAACCTTGCAACTCTGATTCGAAATGCACAATATTCATGCCACATGCCTCTCGTCTAGGGGTTCAAACTATTACATCACACGTAGAAAGCCATTAGCATATCGTCTGTATTCTGTTCCATGCATCAAACGAACTTCAAATATTAATACCATAACCATGAGCACCGCTTCTCAACGCCTTGCCACTCCCTCCTCATCCTCGACAACATCCACTCCCCTAAAATCTTCCCTACTCGTCAAACCAGATTCCTCGCACCAGCAGGCAATTACGACACCCTCAAAGCTGCAATAGAAGCAGGAGCCGATGCAATCTATTTCGGCAGCTCAGCATTCAACACCAGGGCCAGAGCCACTAATTTTCCAATACAAGAAATTCCAAACCTCGTTCAGTATTGCCACGACAGAGGAGTCAAGTGCTACATCTCCATTAACACTCTGAACTCCCAGATCTCTTGTCAGGCAATGCACTCTAGCTGGCGTCGATGCAGTTATCATTCAAGACATTGGCGCAGTTGAACTCTTGAGAGGAGCTGCCCCCTCCCTCCAAATCCATGCCTCCACCCAAATGACTATCACCACAGCAGAAGCAGCTGAATTTGCCTTTAATCAAGGTATTGAAAGAGTAGTTGTTGGTAGAGAACTGAGTATTAAAGAAATTGAGAAAGTAGCAGGAAATACTAGGTCAGAGGTGGAAGTCTTTGTCCATGGCGCACTCTGTCTTAGCTACTCTGGGCAATGTTTCAGCAGTGAAGCTTGGGGTGGCAGGTCTGCTAATAGAGGACAATGTGCTCAGGCTTGTAGGCTTCCATATGGGCTAGTTTTTGATGGCAAATTAGTGAATATTACTGATAATGATAATAATACTAGTACTGATGTGTCGTATTTGTTATCTCCACAAGATTTGGCAGAAGTAAGTAGAGCTTGTTCCTGACCTTATCAAAGGTGGTGTTGCTTGAAAGGAAGACGGAAAGGTCCTGAATATGTGTCAATTACTACTGCTACATATAGAAAAGCTGTAGACAAGGTATGGGAGAGGATTATTATTTCTGAAAAAGAAGAAAAGAAAGAGGTAGCAGTAGTAGAAGGGAAGAGTAGTGAAGAACTATCTCCATCTCCGTTGTTATCTGAATCTGAATGGATGACATTAAGGCAAGTATTCACCAGAGGACAAGATGCCAACAACCTAGGATTGACACCTGGCTTCTTGCTGGGCCCTCGACATCAGAGTCTGGTACGAGGAAGAGCGCCAAAACATAGAGGGAACTATGTAGGGAAAGTGGTACAAGTAGAAGCCAAGAAGAATAGAGTCCTGGTGGTACTACATGGAGAAGGAGGAGGAGGGGTTGGGGTGAGGAGAGGTGATGGGGTGGTGTTTGATGGTGGGAAGCCTGAGATGCAAGAAGAAGGAGGATCTGTGTATAATGTTGTAGCAGATAATAGTAGTAGTACTAATACTAGACAACAAGGAGGACAACAACGTATATGGCTGGAATTCGGAATAGAGAAAAAACTCAATTTCAACCTCCTCCGTCCTGGCCACCTGGTTTGGAAGACAAGTGAGCAACAACTACTTTCAGCCATTAGATCCCGGTATCTAAACAAATCTTCTAAAGATACTCGAAGACTGCCGGTGACAGTGACAGTGACAGTATATGGTGATTTTAATGAACCCTTGGTAGTTTGTGTTGAAGATGAAGATGGAAATGTTGGTAAAGGCAGTTCAGTTGGTACAATACGCAGCAGCTCAACAGAGACCATTGAGTGAGGAGGATGTGAAGAAAGCAGTTGGTGTTCATCTTGGCGAAGCTTCACTTGTTGCTGCTCATATGAATATCAACATACCCATTATGACACCTGATAATAGTAATGGAAATGGAGGGGGTGTATTCTTTACCTGCAGTAGAGATCAAACAAGCAAGGAGACATGCAGTTGAAGCTTTTCTTGAACAAAGAAGAAGTAGAAAACCACAAGCAGCAGCAGTTACAGTACCCTATTACTACTTATTACAACCTAAGCTCCCACAAGTCTATATATTCAACATTCATAGGTGGAGGCAATGTATTCAAATCTATCCTCTTCACCTCTTTAAATAGTTTTCTAGATGTTGTAATAAATTGCTGCCTCACCTCCTCTGCTCTCTGCTCGCTAGCGACCAAGCACCTGGAACTACCTCCTGGAGTGGATAATGCTGCTAAAGTCTGGGTGAAAGCTACAGTGGAGGGTGTCTCTCCATCACCATCTATATAACAGCAATCTGCAGCAAGGATGAAGTCAAAGTGGCCACCTGCATGTTGTTTTAGGGAAGAAGCGTGGTCTAACCAGCCTTCTTCTCCCCATTTTAGTACGTGTGCTTCTACTTTTATCAAAGTATTTCTATTATTGTTCTTCTTCTTCTTCTTCTTATTGCTAGAGCTGCCATTATTATTGTCACTGCTAGAATTAAATCCATTGGCTTCTATGTTAGCTTGCATAAGAGGTAGAACCTGTACGAGATCGGTGAGAATAGTGAGACGAGCGCCCAGCTTTGCAGCCGCGCACCCACAGGCTCCGACACCAGCACCTAGCTCAATGCAGACTGCATTGTTGAGAGATTGGCGCTCGAAAGCTATTAAATAAGATGACAAGGCAAGGGCTCCATCCCAGAGACATGCACCTACTCCTATACCAGTACCGTTGCTCCAGTTTATGTGTTGAGGGCGTTGCTTGATGACGAGGGAGATGGGATTGTCGGGTGGACCGAGAGTGATGGCGACGGTTTCTGCGCTATGAACTTCCCATCTGTCTGGCTCTGTAATGGACTTGTGGACTATAGATCCGTCTTCCCACCTGTAAGGTTGGAAATTGGACAGTTTAGTTGTAGAAAAACAATTTGTTTTGTGGTGATGAGATTCAAACAGAGGGAGAAGATGGGGCACCTACCTATCAAATTCAATGCGAAATTCAAATTCCATGTGTACCTCATACAGGTGAAAGTTTTTAATACTTGGTATGTCCACCATAGGCGTGATATTTGTGGATTTCTGCTTCTATCAAGTTGTTTGCTCAAAATCACCGAGCTCTCCCTTCCCCTCAAATCGTCTATATTACGCCTTGACGATGTCAACAAGCTCCAAAAATTGAATCGATTACTAATATTCTATCTTTAATAGCATATAGACTGCCATCACTGGGTTTATCGTCGCCCATTACCATAAGTTTTGCAAGTTGAGAATACTAAATAGTATTATAATACTAATCTTTCTACATAGCCATTCAATCCACCAGGTTACGTATTATATAATAATACGGCAACTAGATAGTGTATCACAGACGATATTTTCTCCCAAGCACGTTTTGTGAGAGGTTTGCTACTCTGACAGCAAGCTCCCTACGAACGCTCGCCCACCCCTTCCCCGACTTACGCCTCTCTCTCTCTCTCTCTTATAATGAGTGGTTACGTAGCTATTGCTTACGGCATCGTGTTTCTGGTCATAGGAATTGGCATTCTTATTGTTAAGATTAGTGAATGGTGCAAGGAATGCCATGAAGAACGTCAAGCTGAGCAACAACAAGGACAACAAAGTACACAATCAGCCACCCGAGATGGGATGGCTCCATCCCCATTTAGTGATCAAGTACCAATGACCTCACCACCACATCAACAACAGCCCATTAACAGAACAACAATACCAATTACCACCACCAACACCAACACCTTTTCTACTAATACAACCAGCACTACTACCCGTACCAACACCAGTAACATTTTGTTTACCAATATCGTCGATTTGCATTCCAAGCCAACAGGCACAGGCCCTATAATAATGAGTAGATCAGATCTTATGTCTCTTGACACTATTGATCTCATACAAATATTGAAAGACAGAGATGTGATGCACAATGATATTTATTTGAAGGCAGATTATGTCCATAGAATCCTCACTATGTGTAGTTCATCATCAGCAGCAGTAGCAGCAGGAGCAGCAGGAGCAGGAGCATCTTCATCTTCAGGTCAGCAACAGCAGCAGCAATGTAGTAGCAGTGTTGTTGTTGTTCATCAACTCAATGATGAAACTGATGATGATCTTCCTTCCTCTCCCTATTATTACGATGTTGAAGCCCCATATTCATCCCAACAGCAGCAGCAGCAAGGATTTATACATGTAGGAATCGCTGGTAGCACCAGTGCCCATCATCCTCCTCCTCCTCCTTTGATTAGCAAGAATAATAATGCTTCTCGAACGTATCAAAGACAGGATTCATTGAATAGCTACTCAAGACAAACCCCATCTGGAGTGAGTCAACTGGTGTGCGGTATCTGCAATGAACTAATGGGGGGAAACACGGACCGGCCGCCCGCTGCTCCTGGCTGTGGGCACACTTTCTGTCACGAGTGCCTGCATAGATGGATATCAGAGAAGAGGCTGTGTCCCCAGTGTAGATCGCCTAGTACTGTGTCTGACATTAGAAAGCTTTATAATATCTAATGGAGATGTGGGAAGGAGAGTTGTACAAGTATCATCTCTTTGCCGAGATGTAAAATGAATAAACACTAGGTAAATAAGGGAGAGAGAGAGGGAGAGAGGGACATGTGGGAGGTGCTCCCTTTCACTTTCTCTAGAGGTCGGAGAAAAGTCTGCATTTTGACAAGGGCATGAGAAATGATCCGTCAGAATGTTCTTTGGATTATAGAAATAACTTCTTTCATCGTAAACAATGCGAATTGATCAATTGAGCTATTGCTCATAGCAAAACGACACTGCAATAAACCTTTTACAAACTGGTTTTAGCAAATTGGAGATGCTGGACCAAGTGTTCCACAGCCTTAGATTGAAAGACAGAGAGCATCCAAATCGACCATATGATTATAATGGTGCGGATCAAGTAAGAAGCGTGAGCGGACATGTCGAAGCGAAGGATCCACATGTCAGTCACGTGACATCTGTTCTGACGGCTTGGGAGGCTGCTTGGTAAGTCTGATAAACATACATTTGCATCTCAAAACACGGTATTTATCCCTCAGTTACAATACTAATCTCTCCAACCCGTTTTATCTCCAGGTTTGGCTGCCACAAAACGCAATCGGATGTTGCCTGCACTGACAATCACCCCGGCAACCACTACCACCATCGACACCACCATCCCTTTCGTCCTCCCCGTAGCTCCAGTGACTTCCGCAGCTCTGATTCCCAACGCTCCCTCCACAGCCTTTTTGAATACAACTCTTCTCTAGGTGAATCCAGTGATAACGATGAGCATAATACACCGAAATATCAGACCTTGGCCCTGAGATCTGCTGCCTTCACTTCCCCTCCTCAACCAATTGGTCCTCAACCTGCTACTAGTGCTACTACTACTAATATTAACAATAATGGTGGTAACAGTCTTCCTCCAGTCATGGAAACAGATACCGATCCCCCCACCCCAGCCAGTCAAAAAATATTGAATGTAGGCACGTGGGCTCAAAGACAACAACAATTCACTGTTCCTCGTCCTCAAAATGAGAAAAATAATAACAACAACAACAACAAGAATAATCAGCAGCAGCAGCAGCAGCAGCATTATTAAAAAGAAAAGAAGGAGCTTCCTTCTCATACAGATCTTTGGTCAGCCAGTGTTGACAGAAAGTACAACTTGAGTACAGGAAGAGGAGGAGAAATACTTGGTGGATTGGTATCAAGGGATACTTCATATGTTGATTTTGTTCCTGGAAGCAGTAGAAAATATAAAACAGATATAAATGGAGCCACTAATGAAGATAGAATTAAAGATAATTTCGAGTTGAATAAAGAAAGAGATACTGAAGGAGCCATAGATAGTCAAGTTGATACCATCGATAACAACAACCATCAACTAGAAAAAAATGGCATTGATGATGATGACGACGACGACGATTCTGAAGTAGGGAGAATAGAGCAAGCATGGCGTTATCGCTTCACTAAAAGATGGAAGAGAGCACAACAAAGAGCAGCCTTCCTCCCTAGATCTGATTCAGGCATCCACCCCAATGCTGATGATCCAGAGCTATCTATTCAATATGTCCAAGCATGTGGACCTCAACTTCAACAACCTCCTCCTCCTCCTCTTCCTAGTACTACTAGCCATCCTGTTCTCCCCCTGCCTATTGCACCTTGTGGCAGCAGCCTTGGTGGTACTAGGTCCAGGCATCATCATCATCGTCAGAATCATGTGTCTATGGGTGCTATGAGCAACAGTACAATTGGTGGTCAAGAGTGTTTCCTCCACCCCAGTGACTCCAGTGTGAGTCTGCTGTTTGACCCTGATAGGGAAGAAGGTGAAATGATGGCAATGATGTCTCCAGCTCATAGTGGCCAACTCAATGACGATGACGTGAAAGAGGAGGAGGTGGTTGGGGAGAAGAAAGGCAAAGACAAACATGTTGATCATGTGGATGTCTCTGATGATAATTCTACCACTGTGACGGCTGGTACTGCTGGCACCAAAAATACTTCTAAGAGTCAAAAGTCAACCACTAAACAAGCATATTCAGCCACCCAAGATGTCAATAGATTAGCCTCCAGAGGCTGGGACTCAGTGGCAGTCCAAGAACAGCTTGAAACCAAAGCTCAAGCTCGCTGGGCTCCTGAACCTGAATGGGTAGGAAAATATCTCACTCCAGCTGTCGATATAGATAGATGGGGTCGATTTAAATTCGCTGTCATCAGGGTGACCGAGTCTGGTACCGGCAGACGAAGGTTCCTCGTCAGGGGAGGAAACAGCATGAATGGAAGTGGTGGTGGTGGTGTGGGGGGCGGCATTATTACCCCTGTTGACTTGGCAGCACAAGTAGCAGAAGCAGCAGCTGCAGCAGCCACCCAAATGTCCTTGAGACCAGTCACTGTTGAGTTGCTGGGAGCTGGAGACATGGAATGGAGGGAGGACACTGGTCGTCAGTTGACTCTGAGTGCCCAGAGCATGGACATGATGCACCTGGGGTATGATGCAACTGGTAACAGTAGCAGTGGTAGTAGTAATGGCCTAGTGAGTAATGTGTGTGGGTTGGCTGCATCTTTGCTTAGGCAAGAGTTACCTTGTCATTATAAAATAGTGGTTGCTTTGAGCCTTTGATGATGATGATGATGGAAAAGAGAGAGGGATGATCCATCCAAGAATTGTACCTTATAGATGATAAAGAAGACAGTCCGGAATAGCGCAGAAGAAGAAGAAGAAGAATTGATGTACCGTAGTGTACCCTTTCCATACATACCGTGTTGCTATAAATGATGAAATTTTGTGTATGTTTTGAGTGTGTTTTATAACTTTATGAAGTTTTGTCCTCCCCCCCCCCTCCCCCGCTGCATTCCCTATACCTATAGAGGTATATATATGGGCGTTTTTGGTTTTATATTATAACAAAGTGCAGTTTTTTGATAAAGGTTTTTCTTACCCATGTTGCATTTAGAACTGCAGTTGCTTTTTTCATTTCAATATTTTGAAGCAGGAGGGGGCACAAGGAAAGAACCTCCTCCTCCTCCTCCTCCTCCTCCTCCTCCTCTCCCTTTTTGTGACCCCATTTCCCTCCCCCCCTGCTCTCTTAATACCCATCCTATGAACTATGATCCATTTTCTTTCCTTTCAATATATATTATACAAACTCTCTCTCTTTTCATGAAATTTGTACTGATACTGATACCGGTACGGCCGATGAAGAAATGTAAAACTTATATGACTACTTCTATCGACACTACCTCTGTGATGATGAGACTGTTGCTGCAGCTGTCGTATCTTTGGGTTTGATCTGTGCGTCAGTCAGAAACTTGACATACACTCCATTACTACCACGACCTTGCTTTCTCCATTCCCCTCCCCCTCCTCCTTCTCCTCCTTCTTCAGTTCCAGATACTGTCTTCTTCTTGCAAGTCAAAGGACCTCTATCAAATCCATAGCTGGCAGCTACCACCAATGCATTATAATTCCCCCCAGTCAGGAATGCTACAGAAGATATTGGCTCTGAGAACTTCTGACTAGCTAGCTTCTTCTTAGATCCACTGTCCCAAATGTTGACAACTCCATCACTGCCGCCAGTTGCAAAGGTAGTAGCTCCATTATTATTATTGATACTGTGACCAACAAAGTGACTGTTGAAAGCAATGGTGTTGACGGGGAAGATGAGTTCCTTTAGACCCTGGATCCTGGAGTGACATCTGAAGGAGAAGTTATTGTGTTTTTGGCTTGATTTGATGTATTCTACTGCGACTCTGCCATCTACTGTGGTGTAGGCGTAGTGGGAGGAATCGGGGGAGGTGGTGATGGAGCGGACCTGAGAGAGTGTGGGACGAGGTTGGTTGGGCTTGGTGAAAGAGAGGATGCCCCTCTTGATGTAGTCTTCAGAGGAAAAGGTGTATATGTCTATGTTATTGTCACTTGTAGCGATGATGATGCGGTTGTTGGTGGTTGTGACGGCAAAGGGTTTGTGGGTGGTGGTGGTGGTGGTGGTGTGGGAGGAAGCGAGCTGGAGGGGGTTGAAGAGGGAGAAGACTTGGTTGGAGCGAGGGTCAATGAGATGGATGGCGCCATTCCAAGAGGTGGTGAGGAGGATGGGAGATGGGGAGAGGTATGTGACTGTGTTTCTAGATGCATGGGATTGCCTGAACGTGGAAACTAAACGTTCTGTTTCGAGATCAATGAGATGTAATTTGCCATTCAAGCAAACCACGGCTGCAGCGCTGGAATTTGAACTTGATGCACCTACATCCAGGATAGGACATTTCGTGTCTATAACACTCTTGATACCGTCTCTAATATCATATAAACGCAAGCAATTATCCCACGAAGCAGCGAGGAATGATTCATCTGAAATCGGTTTAACCTTTGAAATCGTATCCTTGGCACTACTGTTACTAGTGTCCAGATACTTGAGGCTCTCTTTATAATCCATATTGACAATTAATTCAAGAAAGTAATGCTCCATCTCTACACAGCTCCCAATGTCTTGTGTGAAAGTTTTCAAACGACCGTCTTAGCACCGACACCATGTCCATCCCATCTCTCTTCATCTATATCAACCTTTACAACACTGTACAGTAGAGACAAACAACCACCCCCAACACCATTCTCTCACCTACTTAAACCACTCCAGCAGGCAACTGTATAATCCCTGTCCCTTCGGCATACGATTTAACATAATAATAACAAAAGTCAGCCAACACAATCGTCTGCACCACTTCACTCACCAACACCATCACAGGCCACAATCCCGACCCAAGCGCCTGCCACAAATACTTATCTCCATCCAGTATCTGCAGCAACCAATGCGCACATGATATAAACCTTGATAGACCCAATGCAAAAACATAATGTGCAGTGAATTTCTCCACAATCTTTGCCTTTTGCAGCATCCTCAGCTGAGGCACAACAGAGACAGCTTCCAAGTACACTGCAAATGCCCATAAAACTCTGAATAGAAAATTGTGACGTGTAGATGGGTGTGCTACAATGGCTAGAAGCAAACAAGGTATGACAACAAACAGTGGATTTGTTGCATCTTGTTCTGATTGGTACGTTTCCTTCATTGGTCCATAGAGCGCGTAAATTACGCAGGCGGTGGCCGCTAATGTTAACAAATCTAAGACAGTGTGGATGTCATACTCCATCATGAAGCTACAGAAGAGTCTGACAAGGAGGAAGATGGCAGTGAGCTCTTGGGTTCTGAGGGAGAGGCCTCCAGAATTGCGTTTTCTGATGAGCTTGTATGCGAGGACGCCAATGCCGATGAAATGGACGCTCTCTGATAGGACAAAGAGTGTGTCATGGTCTTCTATGACGAACCATAATGTTAAGAGGAGCTGTTTGTATGTAGGTGAAGATGGGGGAGATGTGTTAGGGGGATATGAAAGAAGGGAGGAAGAATGAATGAATGATGATCTAAGCGGGAGAGAGAGCAGTGACTCACCAGGATGCCACCGGCAACACCTAGATATACTTTCTCTTTATGGGTTCTAGCTTTGAACCACCTGTGTATAGAGGAACATGTAGAGCATCTTTGTTAGAGTTAAAATCCAGGAGAGAGAAAAGAAGAGGACCAAGAAGAAGAAATCAAGTGCCTAGAAAATGGGGGGCAAGCTGATCATCAGTGATCCGCACCTTGTCAATACCAAGATAGGGTCCTTGGAAGCCTTGCCACCAAACCTATCGTCATTGCTTTGTGCGTTAGGGGCATATCCTCCTCCCAGTTGTGCTCCACCAGCAGGATTAAAGCCACCTGGACCTCCACCCCCAGAGAATGGAGGCTGGTTTGCATACATACTCCTGCTATAGAGAAACTATCTCTAATTAACGAACGAAAAGGATCTACAATTCTTAAAAGTCAGTCCCATCCCAATGCCCCAGGCCGTGTCTTCTTATATCAATTTCCCTCCTCCCACCCATCTCATGCAGGTAATGGATGTGCACTGCCTGCTTCCTCGAGGAGCTCCTAGATCTGGAGATCTGTTCACCCTCCCACCCCACCCCCTCACTCTCTCTCTCACTTATACAAATTCAGCTCCAGGTCCCAAATCATCACTCCCTCTTTGTATGCTCAGTACCATCCCAGGATCTCTCAATAATATTTTACAAGCCCCATCACATGTTGTATCAGTAAACCTAACAAGAGAGAAAAAGGGAGCAGTGTTACTACCATAGAGACAGGTTGGACAGATTAGTTATCTGGGATACCATGTTGGGCTGCCTTTTTAATAGATCAATAGCATTCTGCCCTGGAACTAACCTGGGGGGGGGGGGGGGGGGGGGGGGGTGGGGTGGTTTTTTTTTTTTTTTTTTTGGAAAAGAAAAACATTTCTTTTCTTTTTTTTTTTTTTTT
>Ga0114919_10003509_pt1 | contig 12651 bp, 7 predicted proteins | sample BlataG_FD_88682 | JGI IMG/M metagenome (GOLD analysis project Ga0114919, IMG submission 88682) | Deep subsurface microbial communities from Black Sea to uncover new lineages of life (NeLLi) - Black_00105 metaG | ecosystem: Environmental > Aquatic > Marine > Oceanic > Sediment | place: Atlantic... | reverse complement strand
TAATATTCTTTTTGATATCTCCGGTAGGCTTTGTATCCACCATTTAGAACAAACGTTTTAATACCGGCTGTATTGAGTAACCATGCCATACTCTCACTTCGCAGACCACCCCTCCAGCAATGGATTTTTACTTTGTTATTTTTTGCTATGTTTTTAGATTGTTCGACTAATGAAACCAATTTGGGGCCCACTATTTCTAACCCGGCTCTGATGGCGGAATTACGGCTTTCGTCCTTGTATTTGATGCCAACAATTGCGCGTTCGTCGTCATTAAAAAGCGGAACATTACTAGCCCCGGGTATATGCCCTTTCAGAAATTCTCCTGGAGAGCGAACATCAATTACAGGTACATTTTTTGCTTTCACAAGAAAATCCTGTATCTGAATTAATTCTAGTCTGATTTTATTGATTCTGAAAACCATTTTATCAAAACCTTTTTAATTTCATCAACACGAATGGGCTTTGCAATGCAATCATTCATACCAACCTCTTTCATTTTGTCTTGAAACTCTTTGTTGATATCTGGGGTAAGTGCAATAATGGGCAAGTTATGGTTTTGTTTTCTTAATTTCTTTGTGGCTTCCATACCGTCTAATTCAGGCATCATTATGTCCATAAAAATAACATCATAGTTATTATCATTAATTTTAGCAATTGCATCATTGCCGTTTTCTGCCATATCAATTTCAAAACCCAAATTTTTGAATATGGCTTTTGCCACTTGCTGATTTATCAGGTTATCTTCTGCGACCAATATCTTCAGGTCTTTCTTAATTGTGTCAACTTTATATGTTTTGTCTTCATCAAGTTTGATGTTCGGGAAATTGGTTTGGAAGATATCAAAGATTTCAGATGATTGGTATGGTTGGATCAAATAGTAATCAACTCCTAGTTTTTTGCATTTTGCAAAATTTCCTTTTTGATTGTTGGAACTAACAATTATGATAAGGAACTTGTCGCTTAATTTATGTTGGTGAAGTTGTCGTACAACTTCAAAACCATTGAAAGAAGGGGTATCACTTATAATAATTACGTTATAGCTTTCAGTACGGTTTGTAATATTCGATTTTATCAGATCTATGGTTTTACCCTGAAAATTTGTAACATAGGAAGAAATTCCAAAATTTTGAAGGATTTCTAACAAATGATCATCTTTCCCGGTTTTTTCATTGATGATCAGGGTTTTTATTTGATGATATTTGGTAATTTTTTCATCCTGGATAATTTTCTTGATCTTTTCATTTGAAAAGACTTTTATGGTGAAGCTGAATCTGGTTCCGGGAGTTTCCGGGTCGTCTGAAATGCCTGAAGGAGATTCAACCCATATTTCTCCTCCCATCAGCTCAACGAGTTGTTTGGAAATGGTTGTACACAGCCCGGTACCACCGTATTTTCTTGTGATTGAACCATCAGCTTGTTTAAATGATATAAATATTCCCTTTAATTGTTTTTCCGGAATACCAATACCCGTGTCTTCAATATCAATTTGAACGGTAAGATTGCCGCAGTATTCCTCTACTAATTTAACCGTCACCATGATTTTACCTTTTTCGGTAAACTTTATGGCATTGCCTGTTAAATTTGAAAGGACCTGGCGTAAACGGAAGGGATCACCAATAATTTTGTCCGGAACATCGGGTTCGATACTTATAATAAAATCAAGATTCTTTTCCCGAAGATCCGGTTTGAAAATATTTAAGGCATAATCCAGTTCTTTACTAAGGCTAAAAGGGATTTCCTCAAGCATCATCTTGCCGGCTTCAATTTTCGAAAAGTCAAGGATATCGTTGATAATAGATAGCAATAAATCGGCTGATTGTTTTATTATTTGGGCAGATTCCTGTTGCTTTTTAGTTAATTTCTGGCGTGAAAAAGCATCAGCTATACCAATAATGCCGTTTAAAGGTGTACGAATCTCATGGCTCATTTTTGCCAGGAATTCTGTTTTAGCCTGATTGGCAATAACTTCCTGTTTTCGTGCCTTTTCAAGCGGAGTAACATCAACGAATGCTTCAAGCGTTATATCTTCACCCTCGAGTTTAAATAGGATTTCTTTTTTATAAATAACGATTTCTTTTCCGTTTTTCTCATACAAAAAAAAATGACTGGTATCGAAAGTTAAACCAAAATATTCTTTGTAAAGAAAATTTTTTCCGAAGGAAAAGCGGTCTGAAATATCTTTCCCGACCAAATCTTCTTCTTTCTCCAGAGAAAACATTTCAATAGCCATGTTGTTAATTTTCCTGATTTTTCTATCCTTACCAACCATCAGAATTCCTATGGGCAGGGATTCAAGGATTTGAGCAAGAGCCAGTTCAGATTCCTGCAACTTTTCTGCTTCAATATTTTGTCTGCGAATAAAGAAAAGAAAAATGAAAATAATCGAGGAAACAAGGATCAGGGTTAAGAAAACAATAATGATGGCATTCTTAATAATAGTATGCAGGATAGTTTCTGTTTTGAGTGTAAAAACAATGCCGAATTCTCTGTCTAAGATCCGTATCGGGGAATACGCTGAAATTACTTTCTCGTCCTTTTTATTGATCAAAACGGAATGAGTGAGAGCTCCCTGGGAACCTTCAATGAGGTCGTCTGTGATATGAAGTAACTGGTTTATCTGCAATTCACCACCTGAAAAGTTGTTTAAAATGATTTCTCCTTTATTGTTTACTAACCATTGCCATTGGGTATTTTCAAGATGGGATTTCTCAAAAACAGAACTAATGTAACGAATGTAATCTATCGTAGCGGCAATATTTCCTGTAACGAAATTGTTGTTGATTATGGGTAAAAAAAAGACATGCTTGTTTTTTTCGATACTAATCTTTTCCCGGGGCACTAATTCCCTTTGATTATGAGTAGTATATGTGTCTGATATAAAGTTGTTATTATTGTCTTTATATAAGTTAAAAACGTTTTTTTTGTTATCATAAAGTAAGATGTTCTTGATCAGGTTATCATATTTTGAGTAGAATATTTCAAGGTTCTTTGCACCTCTTTGCATTATTTCTTCATTATCGAAAAATTGCGTTATATCATCTAAAAATAATATTCTGTTCAAATCACTTACAAATTGAGATCCTACTTTTTCAATCTCCTCTCCGCATAACTGGGTTTGCTTTAAAATGAAACTTTTTTGAAACTCAACCTGCTGATCATAAATGTCAAAATAATAGTAGACATTTAAAGTGAGGATAATGACAATTACCGCAGAAATTAAAAAGTAAATTTTCCTCATTACGAATTTGAGTTGTAATTACCTAAAACGAAATTCAGATTACTTTTTTATGAAAAATTTAACCGACTATCAAATATACTATGTTAAAGGTAAAAAAATAAATAAAGAACATAGCTTCGCAAAGTAATTAAAAAGGTTAATATTATTCAAATTAAACCACTAAATTTGAATGATTGTGGAATAAGGCTGTCCAAAGGACTCATGCGGAGAGGCTAAGAAACCTTAGTCCTTAGCCCTTGCCCTGTGAAATAGTGGCGGAGCCACTCCTGCGGAGCAGTATTTCACAGGGCTGGCGGAGAATAAATTCCGATACGTTTAAATCTTATCAGGAATTTCTTAATGCCGGTATTTTTCTTCCTTATCGGAAAGTATGTTGAGGTAGCTTTTGTATCTTGATGTACTGATCTCTCCGTTTTCCACACCTTTTTTAACTGCACAATTTGGCTCATGGGTATGTAAACAATTATAGTACTGACAATCTTTTGAAAGCCTGAAAATCTCCGGGAAAAAATGATAAATTTCATCCTTTTGCATATCGACAACTCCAAATGCCTTAATGCCTGGTGTGTCAATAATATAGCCACCAAAAACGAGTTCATGCATTTCGGCTAATGTGGTTGTGTGTTTTCCTGTTTGATGCAATGCCGAGATTTCTGCTGTTTTGATATTCAGACTGGAATCAATTGCATTAATCAGTGTTGATTTACCCACTCCCGATTTCCCTGAAACCACGTTGATTTTATTTTTCATTGCTGCCCCCACTTTTTTCAAATTTATCTGTTTTAATGCAGAGGTTTCATAACATGTATATCCAATCTTTTTGTATAAGGATGTTAAATCCTTCAGCGTGCTTAGTATTGGATCGCTGTAAAGGTCAATTTTATTAAAAATGATATGAACAGGAATTTGATAGGCTTCAGCAGTGACCAAAAACCGGTCGATAAACTCATTTGACGTTTCAGGAGATACAAGGGTTGAGATCAGAAAAGCCTGGTCGACATTTGCAGCAATAACCTGAGAATATTTTGAAAGCTTTGAAGATTTCCGGATAATGTAATTCTTTCGGTCGAAAATCTCTGTAATAACGCCGATTTGTTTTTTCTCATCGACCAAAATTCTCACCCGGTCTCCAACAGCGACCGGATTTGTTGATCTGCTCCCCAGGATACGAAATTTCCCTTTAATTTTACAATTAATTGTATTTCCGTTATCCAGTTTGACGGAGTACCAGCTACCAGTGGATTTTATGACAAGTCCAGTTTTCACACCAAGTTAATTATACAAATGTAGCCATAAAATATGATAAGCATAATAAAGAAGAAGTGATCAAAATATGTGAAAAATAAAAGGATTTTTGGATTTTAAAATGCTGATTTGAGATTTTGAGGATTGCCGGATAATCGAACGACGAACAAACGATTGCCGAATAATGTAGTGATTATCCGAAGAACTTCTATGGGAAATTGTTAAATTGTTAAATGGCTGAATTGTTGGGGTGTATAGTATGGAGCCCTTGGTACAGAGAATACAGCGCAAAGCATAGAGAACATGGCGTAGGGAGCAAAAAAATTTATGGTTTATGCTTTAAAAATTCGGAGTACCACCACCAACTCAAAGCTCCGATAAAAATTAATCCCAATATTCCACCGGCTAAAGCTGCAGGTATGGCACATATGAATGTGGTTTTTAAATTTTCAAGCACAATTGGTACCATAGCAATCAAAGGGATCCATTCAAAGTGATACCGGACAAACAAAATATATAATCCCAGTAGAATTAGCCCCAGGAATCCCCCCGATATTAACCAGTAAGAATAATTTTCGAGTGAACGGGCTTCAATCAGCACTCCCAAAAGAACGACCAATGCTCCAAACAATAACCGGCTATTTGACCATCCTTTTGTCAAAGTATGAAGTCCGAAATAAAGGGTCATTAAAAAGCCGGTCAACAAAATATATTTATGAATTTTAGCAATACCAATGCTTAAAACCGGCCATTTGGAATTTGCTGCCAGAAATTCGCCCCATAAAGGTGAATATTTTACCTCAAGCTCCGAAAACAAAGCAAACAGTCCCATTACTGCCAACCCAAGCCCTGTAGCTTTTAGTATGTTATATTTTTCCGATTCTACGGCAGGGATCAGATTAACCGACATCCCTCCAATAGTCCCTAAACCTGCAGAAATAAAAATTCCACCGATAGCCATAGTAACAACCATCATGGTAATAAAATTATTCATGGGCAAACTGGTCTGATAGCCGGCTATCAAGGTGTCCCAGGTTAGGAATTCGTCAAGAATAAACAAAACAAACAAACCGACGGTAAAATACAGGAACAGCCTTACGGAAAATCTTTTACGTGCCCACCGAATGATACCTAAAACCATAGCGGCAATCACTATGGCAATTATGGAACCCTTTCCAATTGTTCGTATTATGCTCCGTTTACTCTGCTGATCGTCATAATTTCTTTCCCAATCTTCAGGAATATGTACGGAAGAGGAAACCAAAACAACCTCATCGCCGTCAATGGAAATTTGGTATCTGCCCTGGCCTTTCTCCAGGGTATAATTCAATGTATCGGCATACACAAAAGTCCAATTTTTCCGGTTATCCAGCTTTTTCGGGGTAATGGATATCTCTTTCAGCTTTTCTCTTTCTTGTCCCAGGTCATTAATTAGCACAGAGTCGATTAAAATCTGGGCTTGCGCCTGTTCCAGCGATGCGCCTTCCCTTTTTTCGGGAATTTTGTGATAAGCTTTAAGCACATTCCCACCGACATCAATAACCGCGCTATATTCTTCCGATCGTTCTTCAACTTTACCTTTCGTTTTCACTAACCTGACCGACCATCCCGGCGGCGGAAGGAAACTCCCAAGGTATTTTTCATAATTTTCTTCCCCTCCTTCTTGCCAGATAAATTTATGCTGAAGATTGGTTTCCCCAATCATGTTGCACAAAACTGTCCATTCACCGGGATTGATGCCAAATTTTTCCACAAGCACTTTTGAAGCTATTTCAATGGCTTGTGATCTGGAGGTTTCTAATTTTGGTGCATCCTGGGTAAACGGAGTAAAAGTTAGCCAGAGTACCAAACCGGCAATACCTGCAGGGATTAAAAATTTACCTAACGATTTTTTTTCGGGGCTGATTTCTATTTTCTCCTTGACTTCCTCAACTTTTGGAGCCGGTTTCCATGCGTCATTTCTCAACTCTTCCGGAATTTTTTTCCATTTTTTGTTCTTCAAACGAAAATACAGCACCACCCAAATAGGTACGAAGAAAAGAAAAATGACCATAATCCGGTCGAACCAGATTCCCGGAGAACTTGCTACCCACAACGGCAAGGATATCCAGAAAACATCGATAGCATAATGAGCAATAATTGCAGGAATCAACCCGTATCCTATATAGATCAACCCCATGATAACAAATGGAATTACCATTTCCAGCACACGGGCATATGAAGGCTGTTGCGGATAATTGGCATGGGCAGCCCCGAAAATAATAGTCTGAAGTATTAGCACAAGAATAATCCAAAATTTTTTATACTTCGTGTTGCGGGTAAGCAATACTATCCCTGCCAGCGGAACCGCACGGCAAAGGGCTTCTTCCCAAAAACCTGCCTGAAGTGAAATAGCACCCGGGTTAAACCATGGCATGTAATTGGCGAGAATATTTGGGTCTGACAGGTTCCCGGCCGGGCTCCACCAGCCGAAATGTTTGGTAACAACATAAAACAAGACATCAACCCCGATCATAATCACCATAAAAAGATAACCGGTCATGGTCTGCCCTAACATAGATAAAGAACCTCCGGCCTGGCTTCCCCATGCCCTCCAAAGTTGAACATGATGCGGAAAAGCCATCCTGCCCAAACCTTCTGCCGCCATAAAAGTAATGGTAATCATTGCTCCGACACCAAGAGCCCCAAGCAAGCTGCCAACAATTATGTTCGTTATAAAATTTCCGGCAGATGCTGAAGTATCATAACTGAACCAGGATAACGGAATTACATTCAGAGACACCAGAAAAACCGAACCCAAAGCGATAATAAATCCCCAGATGACAGCCGGTTTCCATATTAGCTGACGACGGCGAAGCAAGAAAAATAATCCAATGATCACTCCTCCCAGTCCGTAAATTACTACAAGACCCACTGCCCCGAATGTAGCGATCAAATCGTTTTGGGATCGCATCTCGGTATAACGCCGGTCAAATTCTTCCGGAATCTTGACAAAATGCTTTACCTGTGTGAGTTTATCACCACTGACCATCAGCCGTAATCTGTACCTTCCTTCTCCAATCTGTTTATCATGACGCTCGTAAACAAAGGAATGATCTATCCTGCCGCTTTCCGCTTCTTCTTTTGACTCCTCAACAAGTTCGTATCCGGCAAAGTTGACATTCCAGTGCTTTTGGGTTTCTTCTATGGCGATTTTTAATGCATCTTCCTCTTCAAGTGCTGCTCCTTTTTCTGAATCAGCCAGCTTTTCAAAAAAGCCGTAAATGTCACCTCCGGGCGTAAAATAAAAAGTAACTTCGTTTGTTTCATGCTCCATAAAATTCCTGACTTTCCAGTTATATGAAGAATACAAACCGGATTCCAGCACTTCTGTAAACTTTTCAAGACCTCCGGCCTCCAGTTCAACAAAATTCTGGAAACGCTCATCGTTCGTAAAAACTGCTGCCGTTTTATAATCGTCAGGCCCCAATTCATAATTTCTTGCCAGTGATGAAGCTTTTTCCAAAGCTGTTTCACGATTCATTGTAATCTCCAGGCTGACAATAGGATTGGCTTTATCGAAATTAAAATAAGCATAGATTGCGCTGACTATCGCAATTATAGCAAAAACAATCCACGATATAGGCTTACGGAAGAATGTTGTGTATTTCATCAGCTTACATTAAAATTAGACTTGACAAATTACAAAGTTTTGGCAATAAAACATTTAATTAATGGAATTATTTACCTTTGAAATGACTTTTAAATTCAATTGAATTAGCTATAAAATTTTGATGCCAATAAGGATCATATACGATGAAAACCAGTGAAAAAAATGTAGCATTAGTGCTTTCCAGTGGCGGAGCAAGGGGGATGGCTCATGTTGGAGTAATTGATGAACTGGAAAAAGCCGGATATACCATACGTTCCATTGCGGGTTCTTCAATAGGTGCTGTCGTGGGAGGTATCTATGCTACGGGTAACCTCAACGCTTTTGCCGAATGGGTAAACAATCTTCATAAATTTGATGTTTTTAGATTGATGGATTTCACCCTTTCCACACAAGGATTTATTAAAGGGGAAAAGGTGTTTGAAGAAATAAGGAAATTCGTTGAAGATAGAAACATTGAGGATCTGGATATACCGTTTGTTGCAATAGCAGCTGATGTATTAAACCGGAGGGAGGTGGTGTTGAATAAAGGAAGTTTATTCCACGCGGTCAGGGCATCGATTGCCATTCCTACCGTTTTACAACCCAAGAAAATTAATGGCATTGAGCTGGTAGACGGAGGGATTGTGAACCCGATTCCTGTTGAACATGTCCACAGATCCCGGAATGATATTCTTGTCGTTGTGGATCTGAACTCCACTTTTCCATACAAAAAACCCCAATTTGATAAGGCAGCTCAGGAATTGAACAAAAATCAATACAAACAGGTTTTTGAAAAAATTAAAAAGAAACTTCGTTATAACAATGATAAAAAAAAATCTTCTTCACCCAGACTGGGCTATTATGAATTGCTTCAAAAATCAATGAATCTCATGCAGGAGAAATTATCGGAAATGATTCTTGCAAAACACAAGCCTGATTTACTTATAAGAGTTTCGAGAAAAGCATGCAAAACCTTTGAATTTTACCGGTCAAATGAAATGATAGAAGCCGGAAGAGAGGCATTTCATCGCGCAGTACGGGAGACTCATACCTGAATCACGATGTTATTATAAGAACTTCTTTCCGGAAAATCTTCAGTGTGGTACCTTTTACCCCTTTCAAGTACCAATACCGAATATCCTTTCTCTGCGAGTTTCATAGCGGAAATACTTCCGCCAAAACCCGAGCCAATAACAATATAATCATAGACTTTTTCCATATTGATCCTCCTTTCCAGGGAAAGGATTTAAATGCAAAGGGAAACATCATGAGATCTATTTGAGTGATCCGGGAAAAGTGCCTCCGGAAAAACATAAAACCATTGTACGGCATTTTTATAATGAAAAATGACATTACACCAAACAGCTTGTATTGAGCCCGTATTTACCTAAATAAGAGTTAAAATCTGTACACAAATAATAATAAATACCATTGCGATAGGGTATACTGCTGCATAGGCAATATGTGGTGTGTTGGTATCAGTCATAGAGTCTACGGCTGCTAAACCCGGTGTACTTGTCATGCCTCCCGTTAAGACCCCTAAAATGATTAAAAGATTCATCTTAAAGGTATAATGAGCAAATAAGGCACTTACAAACATAGGTATTACCGTAATGATCGCCCCGATATAAAATAACTTAATACCGTAAACATGATAAGTATCTACCAAATGTTCACCTGCATGAGTACCTACGATTGCCAGAAAAAATAACAAGCCCAGTTGTCGTAATAGTTGATTTGCATTTCCTGACATGGTCCAGATAACAGGACCTGTTTTTCCAAAATATCCAAGAATCAATGCAACGATCAAAACGCCCCCGGTCAGACCCGGACTGAAAGTAAAGCTATCGGAAAAGCTTATTTTTATTTTACTTAGCAGAACTCCCAGTACAATTCCTGCGGCAATAGGAAAGAAATTGGTGTTTGATAGTTTTCTATTGTCATTTCCCAGAAGGCGGATTACTCCTTTCATGTGTTCTTTGTCGCAGGCAATCATTAGTTTATCACCAAAGCGAATGTGTGAGCTGAAGGATGGTGTTATATTGATACCGCTCCTGCGAATCCTGGTGATGGTAGCATTATAACCAGCCAGCAAGTTCAGTTGTCCGATGGTTTTATTGATTACTTTTTTGTTTGTAACCAGAATAGACTGGACCTCATAATCTTTACCTAACGGTATTTCCTGGTTGGTTTCTGATCCGATGAGTAATTTTACTTTTTTAAGAGCCCCTTCTGTTCCAACGGCTTTGATTAAATCGCCTTTATGTAAAATTGTTTCTGAAGAAGGTGCAATTGCAGATGTTTCCGTTAAAACCCTGGAGATACTGGCACCTGTCATTGACCGTATATTAAGCTCACCTATGGTCTTTCCAAAAATAATCTGGTTTTCTACTATAAAATTTTTGCCTGTTATTTCCGGATATTCTTGCAACGTTTTCTTTTTTATTTCCTTTTCAGCAGTCTCTGTACGCACATGCAATAGTTTGGGTAAAAATCTGACGAACAATATTACGCCAATTACCCCAAATGGATAAGCAACACCATAACCTATGGATGCCAGGGATGAATTTGTACTATCGATTGCCGCAGCCAGTCCCGGAGTACTCGTTAATGCGCCTGTAAACAGGCCCACAGCAATTTTTGGGTCTATCCGGAAGATAATAACCAGAATGGCAGTTGAAAGACCGGCAACAAGGATCAGAACAATTGGCATCAAAACCAGTTGTACCCCGCCCTTTTTAAACGACTGAAAAAATCCCGGACCTGCCTGAATGCCAATGGTGAATATAAAGAGTAAAAGGCCTATGTTCTGAAAATCTTTGGGTACCTGAACACCAAAATGTCCAAAAACCAGGGCTACAAATATAACCGCTGATACATCAAGCGAAATCCCCTTTACCTTGATTTGACCAACTATAAAACCCAAAGAAATGATCAGAAACAGGGCGAAATAACTATCGGATAACAATTCCATAAGACGGTATAAGTGAAAATCCACCCTCTAAGAAGGGGGCTTTGAATTGCACCCATTGGGCGCCTTATTAATAGGGATCAAGGAATGATGGAAGAATGGAATCCCGAACCCGATAGTTATCGGGTTTCGGGAGGGAAAATTGTTACTTTCAAAGACTCGAACGGGGTCCAATTCCAACATTCCAATATTCCAACATTCCAATAATTTTTATAATGTATAACAAAAAAGAACATTACCACCATCAAAGAAGGTGCATTTCTAATTCAAATTAAACCCTTTACGAATTCAGCCTGCAAAGGTATAAAATCCTTTGCTCCATCCATAAAAATGCTTAAAGGAATTAGTAAAATAAACGTGGTGTGCGATTGAAATTTTTATCTAATTAATATTGAGTGTTTGTGTTACTGCCTGCCGTTTAATACTTCACAACTTTGGCAACATTTCTACTTTTCTCTTGATTTTATTCCAAGCTGTTTTTGTTTCTAACATAATTTCATAATTATTCATACCTGAAGCACTAATTCCCTACCCCGAAGGGGTGAAACTTTGAATAACCACAGGTGTTCCATAGCTCCAAAGCTCCGAAGGAGTCCCTGTGGGAGAATCCCTTCGGAAGAATGCCTATGGCAAAACCGGTGGATTAAAATGCTGTATTCCTACCAACCGAATGGGGTTGAACTCAAAATAAGTATTCAGGGCTTACCTTGGGGTTTAATAGCTTTTATTAAAATATCATTTTGTAGAGACATTTAAACAGAAAATATTTTGAGATCTGTTTTTTAATTTGTATATTTGTTTTGTAGAGTGATTTAAAATATGAAAAAAATAAAAGAGCTGGTTGATATTCGATTCGGAGTTAATGGGAAAGCTACCAGTGAAGGCGGAATTCCATACATACAAGGCAAGGATTTTAACGGATTTAGCCAATTCAAAAATAAAGAGATATTTCTGACAAAAAAAGATGCGATTACCGAAAAGTATCTTCTAAAAAAAGATGATATATTATTTGCAGGGAAAGGAAGCAGGAATTATGCCGTGGTATGGAACGGAGAAATCTCTGAAGCTGTGGCATCTTCCACTTTTTATATACTAACTTTAAAGTCCAAAGATATTTTACCCGAGTTTTTGGCATGGTACTTAAACTCTGACCGGGTACAATCATTTTTAAGACAAATTGCTAAAGGAGCCACCATATCCAATATATCAAAAAAAGAGCTACAGGAATTAAAATTAAATGTACCTTCTTTAAAGGAGCAACACAAGATTGTTGAAGTGGATAAATTAAGATTAAAGGAACAAATCCTGATGCGGCAACTTGCTGAAAATCGTGATATGTTAGTAAGAAAATTATTATCAAATAAAAGAACTTAGCTTCGCAAAGTAATTAAAAAGGTTAATACTATTTAAATGAAACTGCTAAATTTGAATGATTGTGGAATAAGGCTAAGGCTAAGGAAAAAAAGAAAATAAAGAAGAATTATGTTTTAAATTCAAGAAATAAACACAAAGGTAAAGGAACAAGTTCAAAATGAAGACATAAAAACCTTAGCCTTAGCCTCAGCC